>OGWW01001089.1_pt1 | contig 15836 bp, 10 predicted proteins | sample 1576131 | NCBI WGS metagenome assembly OGWW01 (sample SAMEA3541576, study PRJEB24748) | human gut metagenome | biome: human gut; feature: human-associated habitat; material: faeces | place: China | collected 2012 | reverse complement strand
ACCTGTGACCCTAAGCCTTCAGGGGCGGCAGATCATGGCCCAGGTGGGGAGTTTAACCATTATTTCCAGCTTGATTGAAGGAAAATTCCCTGATTACAAACGACCTATCCCGCCTTCTTTCAACAATCGGACGGTTTTCAATCGAGTGGATATGGAAAAAGCCATCCAGCGGGTCGCACTGTTCTCTCAGTCTGATTACAACATCGTCCGGCTGGCCATCGATACGGACGGGATCACCCTTTCTTCCGCCGTCAGTGATATGGGGCAGGGAAAAGAAATCATTGCCTGCCAGACCATCGGGGAATCCCTGCCGCTGAACATTGCTTTCAATTCCCGCTACATGATGGATTTCTTTAAGAACTGCGGCAGCGAACAGATCAGTCTGGAGACCAATACATCCCTGTCCCCGGCCCGGCTGATGCCAGAGGGCGACACCAGCTATACCTATATCCTGACACCGGTCCGGGTCATCTTCTGATGCGCCTGGAACACCTCCGGCTCCTCCATTTCCGGATACCTGATGTTCGCCGCCGCCCAGATGGGGCTCGACACGACGATCATGGAAGGTATTCAGTTCCAGAAGATGGACGAGAACCTGGGGCTCGCTGAAAAAGGCCTCGCCTCCGTGCTCGTTCTCGCGATCGGACACCACGACGAAAAGGAAGACCGCAACGCCACGAAGCAGAAGAGCCGTCTCCCGATGGACGCTGTGATTCACCGCATCGCGAAGTAATCCGCGCAGGAACACAAAAAATATGGTTTTACGCGCACTGCGCTTCTAAAATAGAGGGCAGTGCCGGAAACCAATAAACGGAGCCGTCCGGCTGGACTGGTTCCGTTTTTTTATCTGAGCAGTGCGTTTCAGCTTCCGGCGAAGTCTTCTTTCTGTCATCCGGGAGATTCCATCGTATGAAAACCATCGCGCTGATCGGCTGCGGAGCCCTGTCCCACATTTTTGCCCGCAATCTGCTTCGGATTCTTCCCGGTGAATTCCGGATTACAGGCGTCATGGCGCGTCACGCCGGGAGCGCGGAATCCTTTGCGGACACACTGGACTGCCGGTTCTTTACCGAGATTGATCCGCTTCTCGCCCTGAAGCCTGATTTTGTTATTGAATTCGCGGGCGGAGCCGCGGTCCGGGAGTATGGTGAAGCGGTTCTCCGGTCCGGTGCCAATTTCATACCCGCTTCTGTCGGCGCTCTGGCCGATCCTGAATTCTTCAATACGCTGAAAACAGCCGCGAAGAAATCAGGGGCAAAACTTTTTATCCCTTCTGGCGCGATCGGCGGACTGGATCTCATGCAGGTCTATGCCCTGAAAGGGGACGCCCGGGTCGAAATTGAGGATGTCAAAGCTCCGAGAAGCCTTGAAGGCGCTCCGGGACTTAAAGGCCGTATCCCATCAGCAACCGCGGAAGAAGTTCTCTTCTCTGGCAGTGTCCGGGACGCCATTGCGGCTTTCCCGAAAAACGTCAATGTCGCGGTTACCGCCTCAATCGCCGCCGAGGCTCCGAACGCCCGGGTGACTGTGAGAAGCGTCCCCGGGCTTCGCGAAAATATTCACCGGATCAGCCTCTCAAACGGCCTTATGCATGCTGAGCTTTCAATCGCGTCGAAGCCGGATCCGGCAAACCCCAAGTCAAGCACCTCTGCCGCCTGGAGTGTCATCGCGCTGCTCAGGAATCTTGTGTCTGACGTTGTTTTCTTCTGACCGAGAGCACTGGAGGTCCTGAATCTTGTCCCATACGCTGACGCTTTTCATCATTCTCAGCATCACAGTGGTCGCTTCTCCCGGCCCCGGGGTGCTTCTCACGGTGATGACGACTCTGGAGGAAGGCGGCCGGAAGACTCCATGGTGTAGCGGTGAGCTGGCATGCGGGACCTTTATTCTCGCCATGATCGCGGTGGGCGGACTCGGGGCCATTCTTTCCGCCCGTCCCTCTTTATTTACTTTTATTCAGGCGCTTGGCGCGCTTTATCTTCTCTGGCTTGGTGTCAAAAGTTTCCGGAAGCCCGCGGTTGATCTGATGTCACTCGCGGAGAAAAGGGATAAAAAGGAAACTGGCGCTTCACCCGCCTCGATTTTTACCCGGGGCATTCTGCTTCAGCTTACGAATCCCGTCCTCATCATCTTTTTCTTCTCCATGTTCCCGCAGTTTATCGACCAGGACGGGTCGTTCTGGGGGCAGTCTGTTCTGCTCTCGCTCCTCTACGCGCTGACACTCGTCGTAATCCACGCCGGGTACGCGGCCGCCGCGGCGTATGCCCGCCATCTTCTCACAGGAAAGCGAGGGCTTCTTTGGGTGAACCGGATCGGTGGATTCTTCTTCCTCGCCTTTGGCCTCTTTATGCTTGGGAAAATCATCGTCAGAATCATTTCCGGCTGAGCCAGTGTCTCAGAACGGAGTTTTCTTCTCAGCGAACGTAATGGTGAAGAGCGATCCCTTCCCCTCTTCACTTTCCACCGAAATTTTCCACCCCATCCGTGTGCAGATACGGGAGACCAGCGAGAGCCCGATTCCGTGACCCTGACCATGGGAAAGTTTTCCCCGGGTAAAGGGCAAAAAGATCTTTTCCATTTCGTCCTTGGGGATACCGCACCCTTCGTCCTTCACGGAAAACCGTGTAGGTTCGAGCGTGATCGTGATAGTCCCACGGGTGGAATTTCTCACCGCATTCCGCACAAGGTTGGAAAGCACGCAGGAAGCGAACTATCCGAAAGTCGGGGCGGAGGTGTACCGGACCGGTCGTCAATCACCATGCGGAGCCCTTTCTGGCGGGCATCAGGCTCATCCTCTTCCTGAATCTCACGGGCAATATCAGGCAGATATTTGATATCGTTATCCGCGGCTTTGACATCCTTATCGCGCGCAAGTGCGAGAAGCACATGGATCAGTCGCTGCATTCTCTCTGCGGCAAGCGTGATTTTTGCCAGCTGCCGCTCCTGCTGCGGGGTAAGGTCGCCGATTTCCCGCATCAGCTCGGCTGTCGTGGAAACAATTGAAAGGTGAGTACGGAATTCGTGAGAGAGATCAGACGCAAAGAATCGTTCGCTTTGCACGGTTTCATGCAATTTTCTGAGCGAGTTCTCACAGGTCTTCGCGAGATAGCCGACTTCATCATTCGTCAATTCAACCGAGAGCGGCCGGAATTCTTTTTCAGACGCACATCTCTGAACCTCGCGCGCGAGCTTTTTCACCGGACGCACAACCGTGCCGCCAAGCAGCCAGGCCATCAGAACCGCGGCCATCACCGCGAGCAGACCAAAAAGAACGACCACAGCGACGAGACTGTGCTCCACCTCTTCAAATTCAGTCTGATCGGTTGTGAGGATATAGGTCACACCGTGACGCTGCATCCTGAAGACATAATCCGCCTGATGATCGTCTTCGTACTCGGTGTACCCGTCAGGGAGATTCTGAAATTCGGGCGGAATGGGTTCCAGTTTTACGCCATTGACGACGCTCGGATCTGCGTAAAGCTTCTTATTCGGAAGCAGCCGTGGGGCTTTCCCATGCGCGATATCACTGTCAATATAGCCGCGAAGTGAGTAGTACTGGTTCTCAGAAACCAGATGATCCTCCGTGAATTCAATCGCGTAGGAGAAAGCGGCAATATAACCGGCCGTGAGCACGAAGGCAAGAATACCGATCACCAGCATCAGCCTCGCCCGAAGCCCAAGTCTCAGGAAAAAGCGTCCGATACGTTTCATGCGGCTTCTCCTATTGGTTCGCCCCGCAGCAGCTGCTGGAATTTATTTGTCTTCTGTCGCTTTGGCTGGTGCCGCGGCCGGTGCGATCGACCAGCCAAATCCCGGATGCGTCTTAATCATCGGCGCAGCAAAGGGTTTATCCACTACATTTCTGAGAAGCCAGAGATTTGAGCGAAGGCTGTCTGAATCCGGGCGGTCTCCGCCCCAGAGAGCTTTCTCAAGTTCGTCGCGCGGCACGATATTCGGGCTCTTTGACATCAGTACCCGAAGAATCTGGAAGCACGCGGGGCTCAGGTGGAGTGTTTTTCCCTCACGTTCAGCGGATGCCGTGGAAAGATGGAGCACGAGGTCCCCAACCTTCAGATCCTTAACCACTTTCCCCTGGCTGCGTCGGAGGATTGCTTCAACACGGGCTGAAAGCTCCCGGAGTGAAAAAGGCTTGACGAGATAATCGTCCGCGCCGCTCTGAAGACCTGCCACACGGTCATCGAGTTCATCGCGCGCGGTGAGCATCATGATAGGAAGAGAATAACCTTCGCTTCGGAGTTTCCGGCACACTTCAATGCCATCCATCCCGGGGAGCCCAAGGTCAAGCAACACGAGATCAAAGGCTCCCGTGTGCACCTGAGCGACTGCCATAGGACCAGTTGAAGCCTCCTCCGCTTTCCAGCCTTTGGCTCTCAGGTATTCCGCGACATTTGAGCGGATATCGTCGTTATCATCTACAACCAGAATGTTTTCCTGCATGGCTCCGGTCCAATCATTTCATCCATCTAATAATACCGAGTTGACAGAGTTCGGTTAAAGCGGCGTGAGACACAAAAATAAAGAGTCTCAGTTGCAAATGTTTCGAATTGCAAGTATTTTGACCTTCATTTGACAGTCTGCAATGCAGACTCGTCACCGTCTAATATGGATAGGTTTCTCTATGTCCGTTCTGCATTCCCTTAAGAGCTTTGTCCGGTATTTCGCGACCGGCGCTACCGGTCTTGCGCTGATTGTCGCGGCCTGGTGGCTGACGGTGGACAGCTTCCCCTTCTGGAAGCTTGCGGCCGCAACCGGTACGAATCCGCTGTCGCTCGCCGGCGTGAAGTTCTACGCCTCAGCGTGGCTCGGACTCTTTTTCCTTTTTGCGGCTCTGGGTACGCTCCTCGCCGCGATTATGGACCGGCGGCTCTATAAAGCGCTGCTCATCATCCTCTCGCTGATCGGCGCGGGCGGTTTCGGTTTCTCGCTTCTTTACGGCGCGGTGATGTCGCCTGACATGCTGCGTAACGCTTTTGCGACCAATGTGGCTGAAACCCGTGACCTGATTTCCCCCGGGCTCATTTTCACGTTCCTCTGCGCCGCGATTCCGCCGATTCTTCTGATCTGGAAGTTTCCGCTGAAACCCGCGCCGCTTAAGGATCACGCGATGTGGTTCCTGGCGGCAATTGCCCTCGTTATTTTCGGCATTGTTTCTCTGCTGGCTGACTTCCAGGGATTCTCGTACTTCATCCGCGGTCAGAAGAGCGCCCGCTATCTGCTGACTCCAGTCAATATCGTTTACTCCGCAGTCAAAACACAGTTTTCGGATGAGGCTCCGGGTTCGGTCAAAGTCCGGACAATCGTGGATAAAACTCCGACCCTGTCCCCTGCCCCTTCCGCGACTGAGCGTCCCCTCCTCGTCGTTGTCGTGACGGGAGAAACCGCCCGTGCGGCAAATTGGGGACTCGATGGCTATGACCGCGACACGACCCCTGAACTCCGCAAGGAAGGCGTGGTGAATTACACCGACGCTTCTTCCTGCGGTACGAGCACCGACGTCTCTGTCCCCTGCATGTTCAGCCGGATTGGGCGAGAAAACTACAACCGGAAGAAGATCATTACGGAAGAACCGCTTCCCGCGGTCCTGCAGCGCGCCGGCGTGAAGACGCTTTGGGTGGATAACCAGGGCGGTGATAAGGGAGCGAGCCAGGGGACTCCGTACACGGAACCCGTCAAGTCTCTTCCGAAGGCGCTTCGCGATTCCGTCTGTCCGAATGGCGAATGCTATGACGAAGGCATGGTTCCCTATATTGATCAGGAGAAACTGAAGCCCGGTACCGTAAATGCCCTCTTCTTCCACATGATGGGCAGTCACGGCCCGGCGTACGCCAAGCGCTATCCGGAAAAATTCAATAAGTGGGGTCCGGTCTGCACGAATTCTGACCTCCGGTCCTGTGACCCGAAATCGATCCGGAACGCTTATGACAATTCGATCCTCTACACGGATCATGTGCTGAGTTCCATGATTGACAAACTGAAGGCGATGAAGGACGCGGATACCGCTCTGATCTACATGTCAGACCACGGCGAAAGCCTTGGCGAAAAGGGTCTTTTCCTCCACGGCGCTCCCTATGCGATCGCTCCGAGTGAACAGACTCATATTCCGATGATCCTTTGGGTGTCGGACGGTCTCCGGTCCCGCCTTGGCATTGCGAAGGGGTGCCTTGAAGCCGGCGCGAAGAAACCGGTTTCGCATGACGACATCTGGAGCACGGTTCTTGCTCTCACCCAGGTGAAGAGCTCGACCTACAACGCGAAGCAGGACATTACGGCTGCGTGCCGGAAGCCGTCGAAGTAAGCAAAAACCGACACATAAAACCTTAAGTTCCCCTGGGTCCCGGCCCAGGGGTCTTCTTTTTGCAGGGCATAACTATGAAATTTTCAAAGCTCCCTCCCAAAACAGACCGCGCCAAGATCCCCCGCACGGTCTGGGCCCTCGGATTCGTCTCGCTCTTTATGGATATTTCGTCTGAAATGATCCATGCGGTTCTTCCGCTCTTCATGGCGGTGGGACTCGGAGCCTCGGCCACAGCGATCGGTATCACGGAAGGCGCGGCGGAATCCGTCGCGCTCATCATGAAGGTCTTTTCCGGCATGATCTCTGACCGCTTCGGGCACACGAAGGCACTCGTCTTCACGGGCTATGCGCTCGGCGTGATTTCGAAACCGTTCTTCGCCCTTTCTGACACCGTGCTTCAGGTCTTTTGCTGCCGGTTTGCTGACCGAATCGGAAAAGGGATCCGCGGAGCGCCCCGAGACGCCCTGATTGCCACCGTTACACCGAAAGACGTGATGGGAGCGAGTTTTGGACTTCGCCAGTCGCTCGATTCCGCCGGTGCCTTTATTGGCCCGGCTATTGCGGCGCTGCTGATGTGGCTCACGTTTGATAACTACCGGCTCATTTTCTGGTGCGCCCTGATTCCGGGTCTGATCTGCCTTTCACTCATCATCTTTGAAGTGAAAGCGCCGGAACCGAAGAACGCTCACCGGACGAACCCGATTTCCCGCGAAGCTATGGGGAGGCTGTCATCGGCCTTCTGGATGCTGATCGCGGCAGCGGCTGTTTTTTCCCTCGCCCGGTTCTCCAACGCTTTTATCGTGCTCCGCGCGGCTAATGTCGGAATTTCGGCCGCCATGGTGCCGCTCGTAATGGTGCTCATGAATGCGGTGTTCGCGTTTTCGTCCTATCCCTTCGGAAAAGCCGCGGACCGGATCCACCCGATCTGGCTCCTGACGCTCGGCATTGTTTTCCTCTTTGCCTCCCAGGTGACTCTTGCGCTGGCGTCATCCCCTGTCTGGGTTCTGGCTGCGGTGGTCCTCTGGGGTCTGCACCTTGGCGCTACTCAGGGCATTTTCTCCGTTTTCATTGCGAAACTCGCGCCTGAAGATCTCCGCGGTACGGCGTTCGGTCTCTATAACCTCGTGTCAGGAGGCGCTCTATTGATTGCCGGTATCGGGGCCGGCGCGCTCTGGGACACGCTCGGCGCATCGGCGTCCTTCTGGGCCGGTGCCTGTTTCGCCGTTCTCTCCCTTCTATTCATGCTGATTCTTTCGCGCGGCCCGCTGAAAGACGTCTGAAATAGATAGCTTTTACCCCGCCCTGCCTGATATCAGGCAGGGTATTTTTTTGTTTTCTGATACAGAAACTCTCAATTTCCGGCATCTCCCTTCACGTCCGGAGCTCTTAGAATGGGCGGCACCCGCGGGCATAGAAATCATTTTTGTAGTCCACCAGAATCAGTCTGATTTCGTTCAGAGAGATGCGCAGAAACTTTTCCGGGACTGACTATCGTTATGTTTGAGTCACCTCACCGGGAAGAAATCGTTTCTTTCCCTTACGCTCGCTTAACAGTTATTACTGGTATCTTTGTCTCATCCAGACTGGCGGAGATGGTGTACCCGGATCGCGCGAATTCATTTCTGGCCGCCTTCCCTGCCAAAAAACAGTTAAAAGGTCCTTCCATGAAACGCCGCAAACTCGTCTTCTCCGCCATTGCCATCCTTGCTGCCGCAGCAATCGGAGGCGGCGGATACCAGTACTGGAAGAATAAAAAATCGAACGCCGCGCCGCAGCAGGCCGGAGGCCGCCGCGGCCGCCGGATGCCGACCTCGGTTCTGACAGTTCCCGCGAAGACCCAGAATGTTGATGTCTACATTTCAGCTCTCGGCACAGTGACTCCGGCGCAGAGCGTCAGCGTGATCAGCCAGGTGACAGGCCGTCTCACGCAGATTTTCTTCAAGGAAGGGCAGTATATGAAGCGGGGCGCTCTTCTCGCCAAAGTTGATACCCGAGGATACGAAGCAAACACCGAGCAGTACCGCGGTACTCTTGCTCAAAGCGAAGCTCAGCTTGCGAATGCCCGCCAGGTGCTCTCCCGGTATCAGAAACTTTACGCACAGAATTCCATTTCAAAGCAGGATTACGACGCTCAGGCCGCCCTTGTCAAACAGTATGAAGGCGCGGTTCGGGCGGCAAAAGGCCAGATTTCAGGCGCTCAGGTTTCGGTGGGCTATGGCCGCATCACAGCGCCGATTTCTGGCTTTATCGGTCTCCGGGGTGTGGATATCGGGAACCTCGTAGGACCGAGCGACTCAACCGCCATCGCGACGATTACCCAGACCCGCCCGATTTCTGTCGAATTTTCCATTCCTCAGGCTAACCTCTCTGATGTCGTAACACCGATCCGGGCGGGGAAATCGCTTCGCGTCGAAGTCTACGATCAGAGCGGATCAACGCTGATCGCTCAAAGCACCGTAAAAACGGTAGGAAATTCCATCGATACCACGACCGGTACGGTGAAACTGAAGGCCGATTTCCCGAATACGGATGACAGGCTTTTCCCGAATCAGTTCGTCAATGTGAAACTCATCACCAACGTGCTTGAAAATGCCATCGTTGTGCCGACTGCCGCCGTTCAGACGAGTACGACCGGGCAGTTTGTCTTTACGGTTGACAGTGATTCTGTCGCCCACCGGACTCCGATCAAAATGGGGCCTGACGCCGGTAATGGTTTCACCGCGATTCTTTCGGGCCTCAAGGCAGGCGACCCCGTGATTACATCCGGAGTCGATTCCGCCACGGATGGCGGAAAAGTCAACGTGGTGAAGCCTGCCGCGGCAAACGCCTCTGATGGGGCCACACCGCGGCGGAGAAAACCGTCTGCCACAGGCTCTGACGCCGCCGCGTCCCCCGCAGCCTCCGCTCCCGCCTCGTCCGCCGCTTCTCATTCCTAAAGCGCTGAAGGCCACCAAATGAACCTTTCGCGACTCTTTATTTATCGCCCGATCGCGACGCTCCTTCTGATGATCGCGCTTGTCGTCGCGGGCGCGCTTGGGTACCGATACCTCTCCATTTCGGCCCTGCCCGAAGTGGATTATCCGGTGATCCAGGTGACGACACAGTTCCCGGGTGCCGGTCCTCAGGTGATGACCTCCGGTGTCACCGCGCCGCTTGAGCGCCAGCTCGGCCAGATGTCGGGGCTGAATCAGATGTACTCCGTGACCTCCGGCGGCAATTCGGTGATCACGCTGAAATTCAATCTCGATCTCAGTCTCGATGTGGCGGAACAGGAAGTTCAGGCCGCCATCAACGCGGCTGACGCCCTGCTCCCAAGTGATCTTCCGAATAAGCCGACCTATAAGAAGGTGAATCCGGCAGATACCCCGATTCTTACCATTGCGGCGACTTCTGACACCCTCCCCCTCACCAAGGTCCAGGATCTGATCAACACCCGCGCCGCACTGAAACTCTCCCAGATTTCAGGGGTAGGCCTTGTGAGCCTTGCGGGCGGCCAGCAACAGGCTGTCCGTATCCGCGCGAATCCGGTGAAACTCGCCTCTGCCGGTCTCGCGCTTTCCGATATCAACACCGCGATCAATAACGCGAACGTCAATGGCAGCAAGGGTGGTTTCGACGGGCCCGAGCGGAGTGTCACGATTGACGCGAATGACCAGCTGAAGTCGATTGAGGACTATCAGAACCTCGTCATCAAATATTCGAACGGAAACGCGCTGCGTCTGAAGGATGTGGCAGACGTTGAACTCGCGCCGCAGGATGAATATCAGGAAGCGTTCGCGAACGGCAAACCCGCCATCATCATCAATATTCAGCGTCAGCCTGGCACGAATGTTGTGAATATCGCGGATGACATCAAGGCGGCGCTCCCGGCCATTCAGGAATCGCTCCCCGGATCCGTGAAACTCACGATTCTCGCAGACCGTACGCAGTCGATCCGTGCGTCGATCGATGATGTCCAGACGGAACTCCTGATCGCTATAGGTCTCGTGATCGCGGTCTCGTTCCTCTTCCTTCGGACGCCGACCGCGACGCTCATTCCGAGTCTCGCGGTGCCGCTCTCTATTGTCGGCACTTTCGCCGTGATGTATCTCGCCGGTTTCTCACTCAATAACCTCACGCTGATGGCGCTTACCATCGCGACAGGCTTTGTGATTGACGACGCGATCGTAGTGGTGGAAAACATCCAGCGCCATATTGATGACGGCATGAAACCGCTCGACGCGGCTCTTCTGGGATCAAAGGAAATCGGCTTCACGATTGTGTCGCTCACCTTCTCCCTTATTGCCGTGCTGATTCCGCTTCTCTTCATGGGGGACGTAGTCGGGCGTCTGTTCCGCGAATTCTCGATCACCCTCGCGGTGTCGATCCTGGTCTCGATGGTCGTGTCGCTCACTCTCACGCCGATGCTTTCCGCTTATCTGCTGAAGCATATTCCGGAAGAGAAACACAGCCGCATCACTCAGGATTTCGGCAAGGCCTTTAACTGGCTTCTCAATCTCTATGAGCGCTGCCTTAGGGTCGTACTGAATCATCAGGTCGCGACCCTCTTCGTGGCAATCGGCACGCTTTTTGTCACCGCTCTTCTCTGGATCTGGGTTCCGTCGGGATTCTTCCCTGCGCAGGACACCGGTTTCATTCAGGGCATCACCCGGGCACCTGCTGATATTTCATTCTCTGAAATGGCGAAGCGCCAGGGAGAGCTTGCGGCCCTGATTCAGAAAGATCCTGGCGTTCAGTCCGTGAGCTCGATCGTCGGCGTTGACGCGGTAAACAACAATTCCCTCAACACGGGCCGTCTCCAGATCACGCTGAAACCTTTCGGAGAGCGAGACAGTGCGGACGCCATCATTTCACGGCTGGAAGCCGACGCGGCGAAGGTCCCAGGCATTCACCTCTACGCGATCAAGAACCAGGATCTGAAGGTGGATGATCAGGTCACGCCATCCGAGTACCAGCTGACGCTCAACACGACGGACCAGTCGGAACTCGAAAAATGGGTCCCGATCTTCACGCAGGCGCTTTCGAAGCGTCCTGAACTGAAGGATGTTGTGACGAACCTCATGGGGAACGCCCGCATCGCCTATGTCGATATCGACCGCGAGGCCGCGGCCCGCTATGGACTCACCGCGGATGATGTCGATACGGCGCTTTATAACGCCTTCGGCCAGCGGCTTATCTCCACGATTTACACGCAGTCAAACCAGTACCGCGTCGTGCTTGAGGTGGGTAAGCAGTTCCGGGATGATCTCAATGCCTTCTCGCATATCTATCTGAAAAGCGGTACGGCGACGACAACCAGTTCGGCGTCTTCCGATTCTGCCGCGCCTGCGTCGAGCACCATGGTGCCGCTCACAAGCATCATCCGGGTGACCGAGCAGCTGGGACCCTCTGGCTACGCCCGTCTCTCACAGACTCCGGCTGCCACGGTTTCCTTCAATATCCGGGACGGCTATTCGCTTGATGACGCAAAGAAAGCGATCGAAGACGTGAAGACTCAGATCAAACTTCCGATCACGATGAACCTGAAGCCGCAGGGGTCGCTCTCAGCTTACGAAAACGCGAACGCCAATACGCTCTGGCTCATTTTCGCGGCCGTCATGGTGGTGTACCTCGTGCTCGGCATTCTCTATGAAAGCTGGATTCACCCGGTCACCGTAATTTCGACTCTGCCGTCCGCCGCTATCGGCGCGCTCCTTGCGCTGAAGCTCACCGGAACGGAATTCACACTGATCGCGCTGATCGGCATCATTCTTCTGATCGGCATTGTGAAGAAGAACGCCATCATGATGATTGACTTCGCTCTTGCCGGAGAACGTGCGGGAAAGACGCCGTTTGACGCTATTTACAGCGCCTGTCTGCTGCGTTTCCGTCCGATCATGATGACGACCTTCGCTGCGCTCCTAGGCAACGTTCCTCTGATGCTGGCGACCGGAAGCGGCGCTGAGCTGCGGCGTCCGATGGGCCTTGTGATTGTGGGCGGTCTGATCTTCAGTCAGCTCCTCACGCTTTTCACGACCCCGGTGATTTACCTCTGGTTTGAGCGGCTTGCGTCGCACTTCAGGAAGGGGAAGGCGCTTGAGCCCGAACCTGCCCTCGAGGAGGAAAAACCGTGAACATATCGAGGCTCTTCATCCTGAGGCCGATCGCGACGCTTCTCCTCTCGATCGCCCTCACCGTGGTCGGAGCGGTTTCCTTCCGGTTCCTGCCGGTCGCTCCGATCCCCACGGTCGATATGCCTGTGATTTTTGTGCAGGCATCGCTTGCCGGCGCGTCTCCTGAAACAATGGCCGCAACCGTCGCGACACCGCTTGAGCGCGCGATGGGGCAGATCGCCGGCATTACGGAACTGACGTCCGTCTCATCCCAGGGATCGACTCACGTCATTATCCAGTTCGATATGTCGCGTGACGTCGATGGCGCGGCGCGTGACGTTCAGGCTGCCATCAATGCGGCGCGCAGCCTCCTTCCCTCCGCAATGAAGACGCTTCCGACTTATCACAAAGCGAATCCGTCTTCAGCGCCGATTATGATGCTTGCGATGACGTCTGACCGGCTGAACCGCGGTCAGCTTTACGACCTCGCAAGCTCTAAGCTCCAGCAGCGAATCGCCCAGGTGCAGGGTGTCGGTCAGGTTTCAATCCGAGGCGGCGCTTTGCCGGCAGTCCGTATCGACCTGAAGCCACGGCTTCTTGAAAGCTATGGAATCCCGCTTGATACCGTCCGGAAGGCGGTTGACAGCGCGACATCCAACTCCCCTCGCGGCCTGCTTTCCGGAAAGGCCAGCACCTGGTGGATTGAGGCGAACGGTCAGCTCACGCAGGCGAGCCAGTATCGGGACCTCATCGTGACCTATAAGAACGGGGTTCCGGTGAGACTGAAGGACGTCGCTAACGTCTACGACTCGATTCAGGACAAGTACTCTTCCGGTTACTTCAATTCGAAGCCTTCGGTTTCCATCTCCATCACCCGTCAGGCGGGCGCGAACATGCTGGAAACCATCGATTCGGTGAAGGCTCTGATGCCGGAACTGAATTCCATGCTGCCGGCGGGAACGAAACTCACACTCGCGATTGACCGCTCGAGCACGGTACGCGACGCGCTCCAGGAAACCGAGAAGACCCTGCTCTTCTCTATCCTCCTCGTGATTGTGGTGGTTTACGTGTTCCTGAGGCGGGGACGCGCTACGCTGATTCCCGCAGTCGCCCTTCCGATCTCACTGGTCGGAACATTCAGCGCGATGTATTTCCTCGGCTACAGTCTGGACGCTCTCTCCATGATGGCGCTCATCATCTGTACAGGCTTTGTGGTGGATGACGCGATTGTGGTGGTGGAAAACATCAGCCGCCATATCGAGGAAGGGATGACACCGATGCAGGCCGCGCTGAAAGGCAGCCACGAAATCGGGTTCACGATTCTTTCAATGACTTCGTCCCTGATCGCGGTTTTCATCCCGCTGCTTCTCATGGGAGGCGTTGTCGGAAAGCTCTTCCGGGAATTCGCGGTGACACTTTCTGTCGCGCTCGCGATTTCAATGTTTGTGTCTCTCACACTGACTCCGATGCTCTGCAGCCGTCTTTTCAGGAAAGACGCTCCGAAACCTCATCGGATGCCGAACGGCCGGCGCTGGCCACAAACCGTGGTGCTTGACTGGATCTCTTCCGGTCTCCGGAAACTTCACACGGCCTACGTCGCGAGTCTCGGCACCGTGATGAAGCACAAACTCCTCACGATGGTGATTCTTCTCCTCACTATCGTCGGAAACGTTTTCCTCTACATTACGATCGACAAGGGGCTATTCCCGGATCAGGATACCGGCATTCTCTTCGGTATGGTTCGGGCTGATCAGCAGACAAGCTTTACGCAGATGGATCCGAAGATTCTGCGTCTGAGCAAAATGCTGGAAAAGGATCCCGCCATTGAGTATGTCCTCGCCTCCACGGGCGGCGGCGGATTCGGGTCGCGGAACACCGGACAGTTCTTTATCCGGCTGAAGCCGCTCGATCAGCGTACTGAGACCGCCTCCCAGGTCGCGAACCGGCTTTTCGCGCTTTCCAAGCGGATGCCAGGCACGTCGCTCTTTTTGATGCCGGTTCAGGATTTCCGGACCGGCGGCCGGAGCGCGAACGCGACGTATCAGTACAGTATTCAGAGTGACGATCTCGCGACACTGCGTCAGTGGAGCACGCCGATTTATAAAGCGCTCTCGAAGCTTCCTGAACTCACAAGCGTGGACAGCGACGCGGAAACCGGCGGCTCTGAAGTAAAGGTGATCGTGGATCGCGAAGCCGCTACCCGCTACGGTCTCAATGCCCGGGAAATCGACACTTTCCTGAATGACGCTTTCGCGCAGCGCCAGATCGCGACGCAGTACAAGATGCTGAATCAGTACTACAGCGTGATTGGGTTCGACAGCTCGTGGACTCAGGATCCGAGCGTCCTCACCCGGCTCTTCGTGGTGACTTCTGCCGGAAAGCAGATTCCGGTCTCGAATTTCGCTCGCATTGAATATTCGACCACACCGCTTTCGGTTGACCATGAGGATCAGACCGCGACAACGACCATTGCCTTCAATCTGGCTGACGGTGTGTCACTCGACACCGCCAAGGCCGCGATTGATCGCACAATGGCGTCCCTCGGTCTCCCGGACTCGGTTCACGGAAGTTTCGCTGGGACTGCCGCCACGTTCCAGAAAACCATGGGGCAGATTCCGCTTCTCATCCTGACCGCGATCCTCGTGATCTACATTCTGCTGGGCATTCTGTATGAGAGCTGGATCCACCCGATCACGATTCTCTCGACACTGCCCTCCGCCGGCATCGGTGCCCTGCTCCTGATGGAAATCACTGGTACGCAGTTCACTGTGATCGCGTTCATCGGCATTCTTCTCCTTATCGGCATTGTGAAGAAGAACGCTATTCTGATGGTGGACTTCGCGATTGCCGCGGAGAGAGAAGGACGGACCCCGGAGGAAGCCATTATTGAGGCCTGCCGTAAGCGTTTCCGCCCGATTCTGATGACCTCCTGCGCGGCGTTTTTCGGCGCGGTGCCGCTTCTCCTTCAGACCGGCAGCAACGCGTCATTCCATCGGCCGCTCGGCATCGCGATCTGCGGCGGCCTTGTGGTGAGTCAGATTCTGACGCTCTACACCACTCCTGTGGTTTATGTTTATCTTGACCGGTTTGGTTCCTGGGCCAAACGACTCTGGAGACGGTTCTTCAAAGGGAACGGTACGGCTGCTGCCGTTACCGCCGGAAAGTAAGAGAAAAGAAACATGAAGAAGACTTTTGAAAGTACCCAGACCGCTGTACGGACACCGCTGAAACTCGCGGCGGCCGCTGCAGCCGCCCTCCTCATCCTTTCCGGATGCGCAGTCGGCCCGAACTACACCCGGCCGTCCGCCGTGAGCCAGATGCCCGCGCAGTTCAAAGAGGCTCCTGCCGGCTGGAAATCGGCCACGCCGAATGACGCCGCCCTTAAGGGAGTCATGGGATTGCCCTCTGCGGTGCGCAGGAACAGATTT
>OGWW01001069.1_pt1 | contig 16014 bp, 13 predicted proteins | sample 1576131 | NCBI WGS metagenome assembly OGWW01 (sample SAMEA3541576, study PRJEB24748) | human gut metagenome | biome: human gut; feature: human-associated habitat; material: faeces | place: China | collected 2012 | reverse complement strand
GGGATATGACGAGATGTGTCCCGCTGTTTTCCTTGAAGAACCTCCCGGGGAAAGAGGAAAAACGCTCTCCCCGGAGCTGGTGGAAGTTCTGGAAAAAGGATTAGTGCAAAATACAGGCCGCCTTCGGGTGGCCTTTTTTCATATGCGTCGTTCTTTGAACTTTTCAAAATATAGAATAACGAGTATGTAAAAACTTACTGTTTATTGTGCATAAAATAAATCTCTCTAGGAGAATGATTACATGGAAAAACAACAGGTTCCCTTTCAACTTAGTGAAGATGGTATGAAAGGAACTATCCTTGCCAGTAAAAAATTCTTTGAGAGGGATTCCGTCCTCACCGTTTCCGGCAAATATAGCGAGCAGTATTTTGTCTCTGTTCAGCCTGTTGGGGAGTTTGATGTCGAAATCACCATCTCAGCAAAAGCCCATTCCAGCCTCAGCGAGGATCTCCTCAAGCAATTTATGAATGATCTCATAGATCAACAAATTCGCATAGATTTACAAAAAGAGTTTGGGCAGTTGCGTAATATTATTATTGAATACGCCTTTTCACCTGTGAGCAAATAGCATGTATCAGATGTTGCCTTTTCAGTTTGCAAGGTTTCCTGAACATGATGTCCTAATGGTCAATGAGTGTGGCGAATTCCTTTTTTTGGAGGAAAATCGCTTTGATTCACTCGTCAGGCACGAGTTTGATGAATCTTCAGAGGATTTTCTGAATCTGAAGGGAAAGCTTTTCGTCGCTCAAGATGATCCTGAGGTGGCATTACAAAAAATAGCCGCAAAATACAGATCACGAAAGTCATTTCTCCGTGAGTTTACCTCACTTCACATGATGGTCATCACGTTACGCTGTAACCAACGCTGTGAGTATTGCCAGGTTTCCTGTGCTGAACAGGATGCCTACAAGTACGATATGCCTGTTGATGTGGCGGAAAAAATCGTCGATATGATTTTTGAATCTCCTACCAAGCACCCTAAAATCGAATTTCAAGGCGGAGAACCACTTCTCAACTGGAATGTCATCACGGCAACAGTAACCTATGCAGAAAAGAAGGCCGTTCTCTTAAATAAGAATGTCAGTTTCGTCATCTGTACAAATTTGATTGGCATCAGTGAGGAGCAGCTGTTGTTCTGCCGAGATCACAATATATCGGTTTCCACTTCACTGGATGGCCCGAAAACAATTCATGATAAATGCCGAATAGTGAGAACCGGTGGCCCATCGGCATCGACAGTTGGGACCGCATCCTGCAGGGCGAAGCGCCTCAGCATCACGACCTGAAGCAGGCCGAAGCCATGATCGAAAATTTTTCTGCCCGCAACCTTACCGGCCTGCAGACCGTACCTTACACCGAGCCGGACGGCCGCCCCGTCCGTCGGATGGTGGGGCCTGTGGTCGCCCCCGACGATGGCCGCAACTGCGGCGGGCTGGAGATCATTGAGCTGGAACACCCCTTTGCTCCGGAGGACGAGGTCCTGGCCCAGCGTCTGCTGGAGCTGCTGCAGCATTATCTGGTGCATGCGGCCCCCACTGCCTGGCGGGCTGCACCGGAAGAGCGCTTTCTGCAGGAGCTGCTGTTCTGCGAGCCCGCCCAGCAGAGCGCCATGCAGAAAAAGCTGCACCGCTTCCCGGCACTGGAAGCGCCCCCGCACTTCTATCTGGCCAGCATCCCGCTGTCGCAGGCGCACCGGCTCACCCGCACGAATCAACAGGCTCTGCTGGCCCACGAGTGGCCGGAAGGGTGGTTCATACAGACCGAAACCGCCTTCCTGCTTCTGCTGCCCGGCACCGGGGACGCTGCCCAGCCGGAACAGCTGCTGCAAAAATTGCAGGAGGTGGGCCTGCGCATGGACCAGACCGTGATCCTGAGCATGCCGTTTCCCTCTCTGCTGCAGCTGGGCACCGTGTGGCGCTTCAATCAGGAAGCCGCCGCCACCGCCCGGGACCTGCACTGCGGTGCGGGCTGCCGCAGCGCCTCGGCCCTGTATCAGGACGTGTTTGTCCGCACCATCGCCCAGAGCGCCAACCTCCGGGCCTTCATCCACCCCATGCTGCGCCGCCTGCAGGAGTACGACCAGGCCCACAGCACCGCCCTGCTGCACACCCTGTGCGTCTACCTGCTGCAGGAGCAGAACCTCCATGCCACGGCCCGGCAGCTTTTCATCCATCGCAATACGCTGGTGTACCGGCTGCAGCGCATCCGCGCCCTGCTGCAGCTGGACCTGGACGATGCCGCCGTGCGCAATGTCCTGCGCACCGGCTGCATCCTGCTGGAATACTATCAGGGTGCCTTCTGATTTTTCACACAAAACAAGCCCCGGCACAGTCTGCATTCCACACTGTGCCGGGGCTTCATTGGTTTGTTTTCGTTACAGGGTCTCTACGCGGTCAAACAGGGAGCCTGCGGCCTCCACCGCGTCCCTGCTGCCAAAGGTCACCTTCACACCGGCAGCCATGGCATCGGCCAGACCGGCGGCCTGCTCTTTGAGCAGAGCTGCGTCCACGGCACACAGGGCCTTGCGGTCGGCAGCCTTCATTGCTTCGGTGATGCCACAGAAATACTGCCGGTCCAGCTCCCGTGCCTCGGCGCGGGGCTTGCGGGGCGTGTCCAGCTTGGCCACGGCACCCACGATCAGGTCGTTCAGGTCCTTTTCGGTGTAATCGCGGGCGGTCAGCTCCGCCGGGCCCTTGGCAAAGGTGTCGTAGCTCTCGGTCAGGTGGGGGTCCCGGTAGGTGTACAGGTACTCCACGCCGTCCGACGACAGCATGCCGGTGCCGTAGGCGCCGCCCACCTCGCGGATGTTGTGCCACAGGTATTCGTAGCTCATCACGCGGGCCAGCACCTTGCGGTCGCTGCGGCGCTCCATGGGCCACACCTGCACCGCGTAGTTCACGCCGCCGTCAATCATAAAGGCCTCGTTCACCGGCGGAGTCAGCGGCTCCACATAGGGCTGCGCCGCGTCGCGCTCCTGCGCCGCAAACCGGCTGCCCGGCAGCAGGGTGCGCAAGGTGTCCAGCGCCTGCTCCGAGCCGTGCAGGCTCACGGTGAGCTGGGCGTGCTGCAGCACCTGGGCCCGCAGGGTTTCCAGCTTTGCGCCAAGGCCTGCCCAGTCGGCCTTTTCCAGCAGATCGCACAGGAAGTGATAATAGCTTACGCCGCTGCATCGCTCGCTGGCCGCGTTCTCCACATTGTAGTGGGCACTGGCACGGACCGCCGCATAGGCGTTGCCCTGCTGGATGAACTGCTGTTCCATGTTCAGTTTCTGCTGGCTCAGCACCCGGGCAAAGGCGGCTTCCGCCGCCGGGCCGGTGAGCTGCGTGTCATACAGCCACTCGCCGCCCAGCTCCACGGCCTTTTGCAGGCTGCGTTCCAGCAGGCTCAGGCTCATGGTCAGTTTGGCATGGCAGGGTGCGCCCTCCTGCCGGCCGGTCCAGAAGTCCAGCAGTACGCGGCTGTCGCCCAGCCAGGTGCTGCGCAGGGTGTTCAGCTGCTGGGCCGTGTGGGTCGGCGTGTCCAGCTCGTCCAGCACATCGGTGAGCAGGTCCAGATACGGCAGGTCCTCCGGGGCCACATGGCCCAAGTCATAGTAGAAATTCAGGTACAGGCTGCCCGCCGAGGGGTGGCGCAGCACCGTGGCACCGGCCACCTGCTCGGTCTGCCCGGCCGCGCTGGGGGCACCTTCGCCCAGGTCGGCCACGGTCAGCGGGTGATCCAGCACCAGTTTGGCTTCGGTGCGGGCCGGGGCCTGTGTCTCTTCCTGCTTCTTGGGCAGGGTGGGCACCTGCAGCACCTGTACCGGAGCCGGGGCAAACAGGCTGCGCAGCAGCTCGTCGAACCAGCCGTCCGCCATCTTGCTGCGCAGGGAGTCAAACAGCTTATCCGTGTGCAGCAGCAGGGCGGGGTCCCCGGTGTGCAGCCAGCCCGTGGAAGCGTTGATGGCGTCCAGCACGCCGTCCGGCAGGCTGCCCGGCCGCTCCAGCGAGGCAAACTCTGCCGAATTCAGCGAGGCCAGCAGCAGCTCCTGCGGGATGCCCCGGGCCAGTACGTCATCCACTGCCTTGCGCACCGCCGGGGCAAACTTGCGGGCGCTCTCTTCGGTGGCACCCCGCAGCACCAGCTCCAGCGTGGGCTGCAGGGTGCTGTCATCAAAGCCCATGTCGATGTCCGCGCCCAGCTTTTCGGCCAGCAGGGCCGCTTTCAGGGGCGAATTGTTGGTGCCCAGCAGCGCGTCCAGCAGGATCTCCACACCCAGCTGCCGTTCCCGGTCCGCAAAGGCACCGGTGTACCAGGCCAGTGCGCACTGCACCTCGTCCGGCTCCGGACTCTCGGTGTAATAGGGCAGCTCCACGCAGGTGCCCGGCTGTTCGTCCTGCACCGTCAGGCGGGGGCGGGTGGTGGTCCTGGGCATCCGGGACAGGTAATCGCGGTCCAGCATTTCCAGCTTTTCGGCCATGTCCATCTTGCCATACAGGGTGATGCAGCAGTTGTCCGCGCTGTAGTGGCGGCGGTACACCCGCTGATATTTCTCATAGGTCAGCGCCGGGATACTCTCCGGGTCGCCGCCGGACACAAAGCCATAGGCCGTGTCCGGGAACATGGCACGCTCCAGTGCATTCTGCAGCTGAGCGTCCGGGGTGGCAAGGGCCCCCTGCATCTCGTTGTACACCACGCCGCTCACAGTGCCGTCGGCATCCCGGTGCCAGCCCTCCTGCTCGAACACAGCCCTGTCCACCATGGCCAGCGGGCAGAACACCGCGTTCAGGTAGACGTCCATCAGGTTTCTGAAATCCGTCTCGTTGGGAGTGGCAAAGGGGTACACGGTCTTATCCGGGAAGGTCATGGCATTGAGGAAGGATGCCATGCTGCTCTTGAGCAGCTGCAGAAACGGCGAGGTGACCGGGTATTTTTCGCTTCCGGCCAGCACCGAATGCTCCAGAATATGAAAAACGCCGGTGTCATCGGAGGGGAAGGTGCCGAACCCGATGCCAAAGGCCTTGTTGTTGTCCTCATTTTCCACCAGCAGGATGGTGGCCCCGCTCACGTCGTGGGTGAGCACGGTCAGGGTACCGTGCTGCTCGGGGCAGTCCTCTGTGCGGATGAGGGTATAACCGGGAACCTGCTTCATCGCTTTATTCTCCTTTGTGTTTTTGGTCTGGCCCTATTGTATCATTCACCGTTCCAAAACACAATTGCCGGGTTGTAAACAATAACTCAAAAAGGCTCCCCTGTGCATGCACAGAGGAGCCTTTTGAAAAAACGTGTGTTACACCTGCTTGGCATGTTCCGTCCGGCACGACACCCGGAACAGCACAAAACCGATGACGAACAGCACCGCGATGCTGCCCACGCCCACGTTGGCACTGCCGGTGAGCTGGCTGCCCACACTGACGATCATGGTGCCCAGGAAGGATGCCCCCTTGCCGCAGATGTCGAACAGGCCGAAGTATTCGCCGGATTTTTCCGCCGGGATGATCTTGGCAAAGTGGCTGCGGCTCAGTGCCTGCACACCGCCCTGGAACATCCCCACCATCACGGCCAGCACCCAGAACTGCCACTGCTGGGTGAGGAAGAAGGCAAACACCGCAATGCCAGTATAGGCCGCGATGCACACCGGGATCAACTGACTGGAGGGGTATTTTGCGCTCAGCCGGCCGAAGATCAGCGCCGAGGGAAAGGCCACGATCTGGGTGACCAGCAGCGCCAGCAGCAGGCCGGTGGTGTCCAGACCCAAGGCCGTGCCGTAGGCCGTGGCCATATCAATGATGGTGTACACGCCGTCGATGTAGCAGAAGAACGCCAGCAGGAACCAGAACACCTGCTTGTCCTCATAGAGGTGCTTCAGGGTGTGGCCGATGCGCACAAAACTCTGCCGGATGGCGTGCTGCTCCACCTCCACATAGTTGACCTGCCGGTAGCGCCGGAGCAGCGGCAGGGTGGTGCCCAGCCACCACGCCGCCGTGATGAACAGTGCAATGGTCAGGGCGGTCATCTGGCTCATGCCGATGGCACTGCTGCCCAGCACCAGCGCCAGACACACCACAAAGGGCACACAGCTGCCGATGTAGCCCCAGGCATAGCCGCGGGAGGACACCATGTCCATCCGCTCCGGGGTGGTCACATCGCCCAGCATGGAGTCATAAAACACCAGACTGCCCGAAAAGCCGATCTTGGCCACGATGAAGATGACCAGGAACGGCAGCCAGGTGCGGGCCGCGCCCATGGCACAGCAGCCCAGCACACCCACGAACAGGCAGAGCATGAAGATGGGCTTTTTGAAATTCTTGGTATCGGCCAGGGTGCCCAGAATGGGCCCCAGCACGGCGGTGATCACCGTGACCACCGAGCTTGCATAGCCCCAGTAGGCCAGATAGTTCACCTTGCTCACGCCGCCGGCCTCCGCCAGCGCATTGAAGAAGATGGGCACCAGCGTAGCGATCATCAGCACAAAAGCCGAGTTGCCCACATCGTACAGGATCCACGCACGCTCCAGCGGCGTGACCTTAAATTTTTTCTTTTGCATTCTTGTTCCTCTCGCACCGCCGTGCGGTGCACTCTCTTTTCCCAGTTGTCTGAACGGCAGGGAGTTTCTCTGACCTCCTGCTGGCCGCCCCTCAGAATTCCCCGAAGGTGTGGTCATAGGCCTTGTCCAACGGCTCGTCCGTGTCCAGCGTTTCCGCATAGGCTTCGATCAGCCGCACCGCCAGCGGAATGGCCTGCTGGTACAGGGCATCCAGTTTCTCATTGCTCTCGGTGCACTGCGGGTTGGGCTGCGGGTTGGCCACAAGGCCGTGGAGCACGTCGTACTTGCCCACTGCCTTCATGCCGGTGAGCACCACCCAGCGCTTGACCGCGCCGGAGGGCTGCAGCAGCCGGTGCATCGCGATCATCCCCTTGAGGGCGTCCAGCACCTGCAGGCCGGTCAGGCCCTCGTAGAAGGGCGCGATGACCCGGGCATTTTCCGCCGTGGGCCGGATATGGCTGGCCGTGAAGAAGCTCTTCGGGTCATGGCCGTCCCGGCGCAGCAGCATGTCATCGAACTCGGTCTCGATTTCGCAGTGGCTCACCCCGCTCTGGCGGGTGTAGGCCTCCACATAGGGGTGACAGGTGCTGTCCAGTGCAAAATGACACACGAACCCCAGCGCATAGGCCAGCGCGGCGTCCCGGTCCTTTGCCTGTCGCACCACGCCCCGGGCGCGCTCAAAGAACACCCGGCCCGGCTGCTCGTGCATGGCGTTGCCCAGGGCGCTCACGGGGTTGGACTTGGCTGCATGATAGTAGAACAGCAGATCCGGCCCGTGCAGGCCCACGTCGAACAGGGCCCGGTTTTTCCCGATCTGATCCTGCAGGGCTGCGGGCAGCTGCTGCAGAACATCCGCGCCGAAGCGGCGGTGCGCATAAGTTGACGGCATAAGATCTCCTCCTGTTTCTGTCGAGCGCAGTGCGCTCATAGTTTCAGTATAGCAGAAAGTTTCCCGACCTTCTACCCTTTCGTGTCTGATTTCTGTAAAAATTTTGAATGATTTTGGGGGCATCTTGCCAGATGTCAGTGGGTCGGCTCTGCCCACAAAAAGCAGGCGCAGCCCCTGTGTACAAGGGCTGCGCCTGCTTCAGAAAAAGATAGGGGGCATTGCCTCCGGAAGGAACGTTACTGGTTCATCATCGCCTCATAGACGGCACGGTCGAAGTCCACCTTACAGCCGCTCTTCACGTCGAACACCATGGTGTTGTGGGCGTCGGTGGTGTAGGGAGCCCACTTCAGCAGCTTGCAGGAGGGATCACCGCTGGCAGCAAACGCGGCCAGTGCATCCATCATGTGGTTGGACACCCGCTGTGCATTGGTCTCGTCGCCGCGGTACTGATAAGCGGCACCTTCCATGCTGCCGAACCACAGGGCCAGATCCGAGGTGTGGCACATGACCTGCCCGCCAAAGAAGGGCATCTTGTAAGCCACCATGTAGTTGTACACGGGGATGCCAGCCTTGTTCATCGTGGTGATGATGCCGGTGGGTGAGATCAGGCCCCAGCGGGCCAGACCGCCGGCGGGCATGGTGTTCAGATACAGTGCTTCGCACAGCTTGTGGGTGGGGTATGCAGCGCGGAAGCCGTCGATCACGGCATCGGTGCGGTCGCCATACTTTTCCTGCAGGCGGCGGGCAGCCTCTGCATCGTCGATGTTGTTCAGAGCTGCCGTGGGATCCTGATTAAAGATCTGTGCCTTGGTGTTGGCGCTGAACTCGGAGAAGGTGGTGCCCACCATCCACTTGCGCTGGGCGGCATAAGGGTTCACATTGCCATCTTTGTCGATGATCGGCGTGCCGAAGGTGCCGTTGCCTGCGCAAGCATTCCAGGCGCAGCCTGCACCCTTGTAGGCCTTGTACAGTTCCTCATAGGTCATGCTGGTCAGCTTGGACACCACCTCACTGTCCTTCAGATCAAGGTAATCCACCAGCTTCTTGGTGTTGGCCAGACCGTCCTCCTTGACATTGCTCACGAACATGCCGCTGGCCACGACCACCTTATTGAACAGGTCCACCGTGTCGGACATGCAGGCCAGCGCGGTGACCTTGGCGCCGCCGCCGGACTGGCCCAGAATGGTCACATTGGACGGATCACCGCCGAACTGAGCAATGTTGTCGTGCACCCAGCGCAGCGCCTCACGGCAGTCCTCTTCACCGGCAATGGCGCTGGTGGCGTACTGCTCACCGTACTGGGACAGGTCCAGATAGCCCAGGATGTTCAGGCGGTGGTTCACCGACACAAAGATCGCGTCCTCGCGTCTTGCAAAATACTCGCCGTTGTAGATGGTCAGTTCGGTGGAAGCGCCACTTTCCAGGCCGCCGCCGTGGAAGAACACGAACACCGGCTTTTTACCGGTCAGGCTCTTGGTCCAGATGTTCAGGTACTGGCAGGTCTCGTTGGCCACCATGTCGGCCAGAGCGCCCGGGGTGCGGAACTCCTGCCCGTTGATCTCACCGGTGCCGTTCAGGCAGCGGTCCTGCGGAGCCACCGGGCCGTAAGTCAAAGCCAGCCGCCAGCCGTTGGGATAGGAGGCGATGGGCTTCGGGCTCTGGAAACGCTCTGCCGTTGCATAGGGAACGCCGAGGAAACGGTACATGCCATCGTCCAGATAGCCGATCAGCTTGCCGGGCTTAACCTGCACAGAGGCCATCTCAATGGGCGAAGTGCCCGCCAGATTGATGCAGTTCTCCTCATCCACCGCTGCTGCGGTGGATGAGGCTTCCGGAGCAGCGGCCCCTGCGGCCACGCTCATGCCGGAGACCAGTGCAGCTGCACCGGCCAGTGCCGAGGTCTGGAGAAAATTGCGGCGCGTCATCTTTTTCATGATTGAACTTCCCTTCTGTTGAATTTACCTTCTTATCTCATCCGCACCCGATTTGGTGCTTTTCTACAATTATTTTACAACAGCAGTAAAAAGTTTCAACCATATCTTCAGAAATCCAGTTTCAGTTTCTGAAATCGGATTTCATGCGTCATCCGAGCGATACAGCATGGCACTCATGACCTGTTCCAGCAACAACAGCGAATAATACCCCATATTTTTGGACTGTGCCGTACCATAATAACAGGTCTCTTCTGCCTCCCCGGCATCGCCCTCCTGGGTAAACCACACCGTGTGGGCCCTGCAGGCGCGGGCTTCTTCCAGCAGCAGCTGGCGTTCCTCCGGGTAATACCGTTCACTCACCGAGAAGATGCACACCACAGTCTTTTCGTTCATGGCAGGCAGTTCATCCTTTTCCACCTCATCAAAGTTGCAGTGATACACGGCCTGCCCCTTGCACATCAGGTCCAGCTGCAGCGAGTAAAAGCATTCCAGCTCCCGCATGTCTCCCACAAAATAGACCTGCTCGCTCTGCCGGAACAGCTCTACGATCCGGGCCAGTTGCGCAAGGTCCATCCGTTCCGTGGTCTGTTCCAGATTCTGCACCGCATGCCGGCACAGCTCCCGGCTCACCTCGCGGTCGGTCATGCCGTGGTAACGGTTCAGCGTCTCCTGGGTCTTGCGCAGCCGCCGCTGGGTCAGAAAATTCACCATCTGGGTCTTGAACTCCCAGAACGACGCAAAGCCGCACCGCCGGAAGAACCGGCTGGCCGATGCCTCGGACTGGTGGCTCTCGGCTGCCAGCTGCTCCTGCGAAAGCGGCAGGATATCGCCCATGTGCCGGAACACCGCCTGCGCAATGGAGTAATCGTTGTCGCTCTTGTTCCGCTTGTTGCAGTAACTCACAAAGTGCTTGCCGTTGCGCTCCGGCCGGGGCAGTTTGAGCATAAAAAATTCCTCCCGTTCCCAAGTTCCACGTTCCTTATCTGTTTCTGCCCGCACATCCGCCGGACAGGCTTCTCCTTCACCGGGGCAGCCCGCTGACCGCCCTGCTTTTTTAGCCTATCATAGTGCCCTGTAAAAAGCAAGCGCAGCCCCCGCCATGCGGAGGCTGCGCCTGCTTTGTGTAAAGGTTCAGACCTGAAAAGTGTCCGTCGAAGTCAGTCCTGCAGCCGCTCTTCCTGTCGAATCCCACCTGCTGGGAGCAAAAGCAGTGCAGGTCCCGGAGTTGTTTCCTCCATCCAAAAAAGCCTGCGCTTATCCGTTCTGTGCCGGAAAAGGCAGGCTTCTGTCCGTTTGTTTCAGAGCGCAGTCTCGTAGCCCTGGGGCATCTCGTTCTTGCGGTTGCGGTCCATCAGGGTGCGCAGCGCGTCGCTGGCGCTCATGCCCTCCTTGACGATGGCGTTCACCGTCTGCACGATGGGCATTTCCACGTTGTACTTGGCGGCGAGCTCCATGGCGGCGGGCAGGGCGTTGATGCCCTCCACCACCATGCCCACTTCCTTCACGGCCTGCTCCGGGCTTTCGCCCTTGCCGATGAGGATGCCGGCGCGGTTGTTGCGGCTGTGCATGCTGGTGGCCGTCACGATCAGGTCCCCGATGCCGGCCAGGCCCGCAAAGGTGTGGATGTTGCAGCCCATGGCCACACCCAGGCGGGCGATCTCGGCAATGCCGCGGGTGATCAGGGCCGCGCGGGCGTTGTCTCCGTAGCCAAGGCCGGTGGAGATGCCCACGCCCAGGGCGATCACGTTCTTCAGGGCACCGCTCAGCTCCACACCCTTGATGTCGGGGTTGGTGTACACGCGCATGCAGGTGTTGCTGAACACCTCCTGCACAAAGCGGGCCGCCTCGTCATCCGGGCAGGCCGACACAATGGTGGTGGGCAGGTCCAGCGCCACTTCCTCGGCGTGGGTGGGGCCGCTCAGGGCCACCAGCCTGCAGTTTTTGGGGCCGCCGTCCCTGTTCAGCTCGTCGGCGATCACCTCGGTCATGGTATATAAGGTATCCGGCTCCATGCCCTTGGCCACATCCACAAGGATCTGACCGTCCGGGATATAGGGCCGTGCCTTGGCGGTGGTGCCCCGCACGAACACCGACGGCACTGCAAACAGCAGCACATCCTTGCCGGTGCACACTTCCTCGATGCTCTTGGTGAACTGCAGCTCGGCCGGGATCTTCATGCCCGGCAGGTTGGGGTGCACCCGTGTAGTGGAGAGGTTGTCCACCTCCGCCTCAATGGCCGACCACACCTGCACTTCGTTGCCGCTGACGGTCAGCATCCGCGCCAGCGCCATGCCCCAGGTACCTGCACCCAGAACGCCAATCTTCCGTTTCGTCACGTTTGTGTCCTCCGTTTGCACCGGCAGCCGGGCCGCCGGTGAATTTGCGCGGCACCGGCAAACCCGGTGTGCACGTTGTTATGCCCATTGTACACGAAAGCGCCTGCCGCGTCAACCGGCTTGCCGCATTGCACAAAGTTCCCGCAGCGGCTGGGCCGTTTTTGTTCACAATACGCGATTTTTGCAAACCATTTGCACCGCCGGACGTTTCATGTTATAGTATTCTGGTAGGTTTTGTAGGAATTTCCGCAAACCCCTTGACTTTGAGTATACTCGAAGTTGTATAATACATTCACCGTTGTTTTCTGAGAGTATTTGAGGTACTGTGATCGTTCATGTTTGAAGCACTTTTATCCAACCGCACGGTCAGCGTGCTGGTGGAAGCCCTGCCCCGCATCCTGACGGCCGGCCTTACCATGACCATCCCGCTGACGCTGGTGTCCTTCTTTTTTGCCATGATCATCGCGGTGGTGGTGGCACTGGTGCAGTACGCCAACGTGCCGGTGCTGCGGCAGATCGCCCGGTTCTACATCTGGGTCATCCGCGGCACACCGCTGCTGGTGCAGCTGTTCATCATCTTTTACGGCCTGCCCAGCCTGGGCATCATGCTGGACGCCTTCCCTGCCGCCGTCATCGCCTTTGCCTTCAATGAGGGTGCCTACTGCGCCGAGACCATGCGCGGCGCGCTGGAAAGCGTGCCCCAGGGCCAGCTGGAAGCCGGTTACTGCGTAGGCATGAGCTGGGTGCAGATCATGCGCCGCATCGTGCTGCCGCAGGCTTTGCGCACCGCCGTGCCCGCCCTGTCCAACTCCCTTATCGGCATGATCAAGGACACCTCCCTGGCCTCCAACATCACGGTGGCCGAGCTGTTCATGGCCGGTCAGCGCGTGGCGGCCCGCACCTACATCTTCCTGCCCATCTACTGTGAGGTGGCGGTGGTGTACCTGCTGTTCTGCACGGTCATCACCAAACTGCAGGCTGTGCTGGAGCACCGGCTCAACGCCCGGGGCTTCCAGTAAGAAAGGAGTGTGGAACCTATGGCAATGATGGAGATCCGGAACGTCCACAAGACCTTCCGCACCTACGCAAAAGCCGGTCTGCGCCCCGGTGCACACAAGGTGGTCAGCGAGCTGCCGGTGCTGCAGGGCGTGGACCTGACCGTGGAAAAAGGCGATGTGGTGGCCATTCTGGGCCCTTCCGGCTCCGGCAAGACCACCCTGCTGCGCTGCCTGAATTTTCTGGAGACCGCCGACGCAGGCCAGCTGGTGCTGGACGGCGAGACCTTTGACCTGGCCCATGCAGGCCGGGCCGACATCGCCCGGCTGCGCAAAAAGACGGCCTTTGTGTTCCAGAACTACAACCTGTTCCGGAACAAGACCGCCCTGCAGAACGTGACTGAGGGACTCATCGTGGCCCGCAGGATGCCCCGGGAGCAGGCCGACGCCATCGGCCGCCGCATGCTGGAAAAGGTGGGTCTGGCCGACCGGGCCGACTACTACCCCCGCCAGCTCTCCGGCGGTCAGCAGCAGCGCGTAGCCATTGCCCGTGCACTGGCCACCGACCCGGAGATCATCTACTTCGACGAGCCCACCAGTGCGCTGGACCCGGAGCTGACCAGCGAAGTGCTGAGCGTGATGCGCCAGCTGGCCGAAGAGGGCATGACCATGCTGGTGGTGACCCACGAGATGGGCTTTGCCCGCAACGTTTCCTCCAAGACGGTGTTCATGGAGAACGGCGTGGTAGTGGAGCAGGCTCCCTCCCGCGAATTCTTTGCCGACCCGAAGGAGGAGCGCACCCGGGCTTTTTTGCAAAAGATCGCCCACACGGAATAAACTCCCCCAGTCTGCTCCGCAGACAGCCCCCTCTGAGATGGGGCCTTTTTCCGTACCAGAAAGTTTCCCTCTGCTCCAAAGGCTCCCTCTCAGAGGGAGCTGGCACGGCGTCAGCCGTGACTGAGGGAGTTTCTTTTCACAAGCAATACAGGAAAGGATATTTCTATGAAACGCAGAACCTTTATTTCTCTGATGAGTGTGATGGCTGCCGCCGGTGTGCTGACCCTGGCAGGCTGCTCTTCCAATTCCGGCAGCAGCGCTGCCGCTTCCGGTGCGGCTTCTTCGGCTGCTTCCACCGGCGCTGCCGACCAGCTGGCCGCCATTCAGGCCAACGGCAAGCTGGTGGTGGCACTGGAAGGTGCATGGCAGCCCTGGAGCTACCACGACGAGAGCGACACCCTGGTGGGCTACGACGTGGAAGTCTCCCGTGCTATCGCCGAGAAGCTGGGCGTGGAGCCGGAGTATGTGGAAAGCGACTGGGACAGCCTGTTCGCCGGTCTGGACGCAGGCCGCTTTGACATCGTGTGCAACGGCGTGGAAGTGACCGACGAGCGGGCCAAGACCTACGACTTCACCACCCCCTACGGCTACATCCACACCGCACTGGCCGTGCGCAAGGACAACGAGGACATCAAGAGCTTTGAGGACCTGAAGGGCAAGACCACTGCCAACAGCCTGGCTTCCACCTACATGGAGCTGGCCGAGAGCTATGGTGCCACCGTGCAGGGCATCGACACGCTGGAAGAGACCATCCAGCTGCTGACCGCCGGCCGCATCGACGCCACCCTCAACGCCGATGTGTCCTTCTACGACTACCTGAACGTGCATCCGGACGCCGACTTCAAGCTGGTGGCCCAGACCGAGGACGCTTCTCATGTGGCCATCCCGGTGCGCAAGGGCGACGACAGCGCTTCCCTGCTGGAAGCCATCAACACCGCCATTGACGAGTTGCGGGCCGACGGCACCCTGAAAGCTCTGGGCGAAAAGTATTTTGGGCAGGATATCTCTTCGGAGGACTAAGAAGCTCAGCCCTCTCCGTCTGCTCCCTTCGTTTCCATCCAGCTCCCCCGAAAGGGGGAGCTTTTTTGTTGCCTGCCATATTTTTTTGTACCCATCTATTGACTCGCGCAATATTATATGATATATAATATTATAGAAACACGTCATACAGAAAGGAGGTTGTCCCCACATGAGTTTTCCCATCAGTGCCGCGCTGCTGGATGCCATTGTGCTGTCCGTGGTGGCCCAGGAGCCGGAGGGCACCTATGGCTACCGCATTACCCAGCAGGTCACCCACACGCTAGAGTTGAGCGAGTCCACCCTGTACCCCGTGCTGCGGCGGCTCCAAAAGGACCAGCTTCTGACGGTGTACGACGCACCAGTCAACGGCCGCAACCGCCGCTATTATCAGATCACCTACGCCGGGCGGGAGCAGCTTGCCGCCTACGCGCAGGAGTGGAGCCGCTATCGTTCTTCCATTGACACATTTTTCAGAGAGGTGGAATGATTTATGACCCGTACTGCATTTCTTGCTGCGCTGGAGCAGCTTTTAGCCCCTTTGCCGGAAGCTGAGCGCAAGGACGCTTTGAGCTATTACGAGGATTATCTGGATGCTGCCGGGCCGGAAAATGAAGCCCGCGCCATTGCAGAGCTGGGCACGCCGGAGGAGGTAGCCCACAAGATCCTGGAGGAGCAAGCTCCGGCAGACTCCTCTGCCGCCCCGGCAGCCCCTGCCAACAAGCCCCGGTCCACCTGGCGCATGGTGCTGGGCGGTGGGCTGGCGGTGCTGGTGCTGGTTTGCTTTTTCTTCCAGCACTCCAAAGCCACCCCGGTGCTTCACGCGCTGGCCTACCATGACTCTCTCGCATGAAGTTCCAATTCTTGTTACAGATGTTCCTGCTGAAGGAGTATCTGCAACACTGGTTACCATACCGGCAATTCCGGTAGGCAGATCATACTCTACACTTCCAAGGTCAGTCCAGGCATCCGCGGATCTGTTCTCTTTGTCCGAAGCTGCATATACCTGGCTCCGTGGACCAAACTCCGCCACCTTCGTTCCAACTGCCAAAATCATTGCCAACGTGGCGCAGGCGCTAAGAGCTACAAAATTATGTACAAGAGCATTTCCATTCTTTTTTTTCTGGGCATCGCTCTTGCAAGTTGTTACATGTTGTAAACTTCTTTTTAATTTCATATTCTTCTTTCCTTGCACTTCTGTTATGTTTTGATTTCTTTTATTATTTATTCTGTAACATTTCTGTAATTTATAGGAAAATTATATTTAATAAACTCCAAAATGTCAAGTTTTTTTTGCTTTCTATAGCTTTTTTCTCTAAAAACAGGTAAAAAAAGAAAGGCAACAAGAAAGAAATAGGATGATTCATTCAAAAATCATGTAATATTTTTGATAAATTTACCCTGTTTCTATTTGTCCCCTTTTATTCTTAGGTATGGTTATTTCTCCCCTTCTTATGGATTTTATATTGGCTTTTTTTTT
>OGWW01001065.1_pt1 | contig 16076 bp, 15 predicted proteins | sample 1576131 | NCBI WGS metagenome assembly OGWW01 (sample SAMEA3541576, study PRJEB24748) | human gut metagenome | biome: human gut; feature: human-associated habitat; material: faeces | place: China | collected 2012 | reverse complement strand
GCGTCACGGGCCTTGCACTCCTCCACGTCATACTTGGGCTTCTCGTCCATGCTGTAATCGATGAAGCTCAGCTCCAGATTACCGGCATAGTCCGTGATGGAGGCTACGTCCGCAAACACCTCCCGCAGGCCGGTGTCCAGAAACCACTTGTAGGATTTCTTCTGGATCTCCAGCAGGTCGGGCATCGCCATGACTTCCTCGTGTCTGGCAAAATTCTTTCGCAGGGTCTTGCCATAGTACTTGTCCTTGGCCATCTTCAACACTCACGCCTTTCTTTTAGCTTTTTAACATCCTCTTACACATCCACGCCGCCTGTCCCGGCCTCCGCAGGGGCCGTCTCCGGCACAGGCTCTCCCCCGCCACGGGGCGCCGCCTTCGTCGTGATACGCACGGGTCAGTTGCCTGTTTTCTGCCGTTCCCGCTTGTAATTTCCGCCGTCCTTACTTTCCCGAAGAGGTGTTTGAGCATTTGCCTGATCTGCTTGCGCAGGGGGTAAAGGCGGCCGGCAATTATCGGGAACGCGATATGTTGCTGATGGCGATGATCACCAATATCAGCGCCTGTCTGCCCGAGGTGCGTGTATTGTACGATCAGGTGTATTACTCGCCGCATCTGTATTACATGGTGATAGCCCATGCGGGAGGCGGAAAGGGGGTGGTGTCTCTGGCCGGCTTGTTGCCCGGAGAGATTCACCGCTATTATGAGAAGCAGAACGAGGAGATGCGCCTGGTGTATGATAAGGCCTTTTTTGAGTGGGAGCTGGAGTTGAAAAAGGCGCAGGCGGAAAAGCGTTCGCCGGATTTTTCGCTACGTCCCAAAGAGCCTGTCCGTAAGCTGTTGACGCTTTCGCCCAATGTGTCGAAGAGTATGCTGATCAGTGCATTGGAGGAGAGTGGCAAGCTGGGGTGCTGCATCAATGCTACGGAGCTGGACATGGTGTCGGGAGCTATCCGGAATGATTACGGAAAGCACGATGATGTGTTTCGGGCGGCTTTTCAACACGAAGTGGTTTCGGCCGATTTCAAGGTGAACGGCCGTCAGGTGGTGGCCCATAATCCGCATTTGGCGTTGTGCCTTGCCGGCACTCCCAACCAGCTGGTGCGTTTCATTCCTTCGTTGGAGAACGGTTTGTACAGCCGTTTCCTGGTGTATACGGGCCAGAGCGATTGGTGTTGGCGTTCGGCTGCCCCGCGGGAGGGAGGTGAAGATCATCGGGCGATGTTTGCCCGCCTGAGCGGCCGGTTGTTGGAGTTGCACCAGTTCTTGCTTCAGTCTCCCACGGAGGTTACGTTTACGGCTGCACAATGGGAGGAACATACGTCTCGTTTCTCCTCACACTTGTCCGAGGTGGTGAACGAGCGGGATGATTCGCCGGGAGCGATCGTGCTTCGTCACGGGCTGATGGCGAGCCGGATAGCAGGGGTGCTCACTGCCCTTCGCAAGGGAGAGTGCGCCTGGGCGATGCCGCAGTATGTATGTTCGGACGAGGATTTCCATACCGCTATGTTGATGACGGATGTGTTGTTGGAGCATAGCTTACTGCTGTCCACCAGTGTGCGGAAGAGCGAGAGTAAGTCCGGGCCCCTGAAGCCTTATTTCAGGTTGCGTCCGGTGTTACAGACTTTTTCAGGAACTTTTACTTATAAGGATGCGATGGATCGGGCGGTAGAGATGGGGATTCCGGTAACCACTTTTAAACGGCTATTCAGGAAGACGATAGAGCTTAAAATTATTGATAAAGAGGGAGATATGTATATCAGAACGCGGCGGGGCTGGCGGGAGACTGACGCATAGAGTGGCCCTTGGACTTTTGGCCCTCGGAAAACACCGGAGCAAACGAATGAATGTATGAAAAAACTCTTAAGCCTTTTCCGAAAAGACTTAAGAGTTTAGAGGAAAAGACTTGGATGTTTCGAGGGAAACGTCTAAGTCTTTTTCGTGTTTTTCACCACAGAGGACACAGAGTCTCACAGAGAATCTATATTTTCATTGGATATGCTTTTAGAAAAAAAACTCTGTGAGACTCTGTGTCCCTCTGTGGTGAATTCAAGGTTCTCCCAGGTAATACACGATCAGCCTGACTTCCCGTTTAAGGAAGCTGTGGCGGTATTTGTTGTAATTGACATCGGACAGTGCCTGTGTCAGGGCGGTGTTTTTACGCATCCAGCGGTAGAGTTTCTGCAGGGCGAGCACGGGGTCGAGTCCCGGGCAGTAAAGCTGTGCAAGTTCGGCTTTGGTGTACGAGCGGATGATGAAATCGGCTTCGGTTGTGTCTTCTTCTTTTCTTTGATTCATGGCTTTGATTATCTGATTGTTACATACTGTAAATGTACGGAAAAATATCCGGAATGCAGTGTGTTTTTATATTCTTTTTTCCTCAAACTTTGTCATCGGTCCTCTTTCTTTGTCATTGGCGCATCGGGGGTGTCGTATCTTTGAAATGTGATTGAAAAACAGATGTTTAACTCTAAAAAGAAAGTACGATTATGAGTAAAGAAGTTACGTATTCGGTAGTGGCGCGCAAGAACATGCTGAAGAAGGATGATCCCGCCAAGTATTATGCCCAGGCACAGGCCAGCGGCGATGTGGGGCTGGACGAGATCTCGACCCGGGTGGAAAAGGCCTGTACGGTACATTCGGCGGATGTCGTGGCAGTGCTGAAGGCGCTGGAGGATGAAATGGTGGATGGCCTGTCGAGGGGAGAGATTGTCAGGCTGGGGAATATCGGCACCTTCCAGGTGGGCCTGCGAAGCAGGGGAGCGGAGAAGGCGGAGGATTTCAAAGCGGCGAATATCAGCAAGGTGAGAGTGAACTTCCGTCCGGGGCCTGTGCTGGCGGATGCGATGAAGACGCTCAATTTCAGTAAGGTGAGTACGCGGGCGGCGCAGAAAGGCGATGGAGGCGGGGACGGGGATATTGTGGATGACCCGACAGCATGACCCGACCACAGAGTGACACAGAGTCTCACAGAGGAGGAATTTCAACGACCTTTCTGTAAATCCGGAAATTAAAATTCTCTATACTATAGTCCCGGGGATTAAGATTCTATATCAGCTTGAAAATAAAGACTCTGTGTTGCTCTGTGTCCTCTGTGGTGTAAACGTAAAACAACTTAATATAGCAAAACAACGATGAAGAAGTTACAAAGAATCTTGGAATGGGTGATTGCATTCCTGATGTTTCTCAGTGGGAGGAATGTCGAAAAATGAAGGGGGAAGTATGAGGAAAATCGATTTGATTGTGATTCATTGCTCGGCAACGAGAGAAGACCGGTGTTTTACGGAGTTCGATCTGGATGTCTGCCATCGCAGGCGGGGATTCAACGGGCCGGGATACCACTTCTATATCCGGAAGGACGGGCGGATTGTGTCTACCCGTCCGGTGGAGAAGATCGGGGCGCATGCCAAGGGGCACAATGCGACGAGTATCGGTATCTGTTATGAAGGCGGGCTGGACGCGAGGGGCCGTCCCAAGGATACCCGGACGGAGTGGCAGGTACATTCGATGCGGGTGTTGGTGAAAACGTTATTGAAACAGTATCCCGGCAGCCGTGTGTGTGGCCACCGGGATCTGAGTCCGGACCTGAACGCCAATGGGGAGATCGAGCCCGAGGAATGGATAAAGCAGTGTCCGTGTTTTAATGTGATTGAAGATAAAAAATTACATTGATGTTTTAGAATTGATTATGAATCGCCAAAAGGGTTAATTTAATTAACTCTTTTGGCGGTTTGCTTTTCATGGAATAAGTGTAACAAATAATTAATTCATTATATTTTATAAAATCATAGAGATACTTTTCTAATTATGCTTTTGTCCGTAGCCGTAGCCATAACCGTACTTCTTTCCGTATCCGTAATAGCGGCCGTATTTTCCGTATCCATAGTAATAGCCGTATTTCCGCTTTTTCATGTCCAAGCCGTTGATTACGGTACACAGGTTGGGGAGCTTGTTGCCCAAGCGGAGATCTTCGAGCAGGGTATAGTCGGCTTTGTGGGTATAGTCGGCGCGGCAGACATAAACCGATAGGTCGGCCACCCGTGCGATGATCTGTGTGTCGGTCACCATTCCGATGGGAGCGGTGTCGAGCACGATATAGTCGAAGTGCTTTTTCAGGATATCGATGGCTTCCACCAATGCCTGGCGTGCCAGCAGTTCGGTCGGGTTGGGCGGTACGGTTCCGCCGGGGAGGATGCTCAGGGTGCGGGATATCCCGGAGGGCTGCACCATAGACATCAGGTCGGTGGTCTGCGGGCCGGCCAGGAACTGGGTGATTCCTTTTTCTTTCTGCGAGAGGTTGAAGACCTTGTTGAGTCCCGGCTTGCGGATGTCGAGCCCTACGATGACTACTTTTTTGCCCAGCAGCGAGAGGCTGATGGCGAGGTTGGTGGCTACAAATGTTTTTCCTTCGCCGCTGATGGTAGAGGTGACCAGGATGACTTTATTCTCTTCGCCCAGCATAAACTGCAGGTTGGTGCGGATGCCCCGGAAGGTTTCCGCCATCAGGCTGTTTTCGTTTTCGCGGACAGCGATGCCTCCCGCTTTCCCGTTACCCTCTTCGGCCAGGGGGATGTCTCCGATGATGGGGGCGGAGGTCAGCTTTTCCACATCGGCCCGTCCTTCTATCCGGAACTGGAGCAGCCCCATGACGTAGATGATGGCTACGGGGATGCCCATCCCCATGACGAGGGCTATCATATAGATCGTTTTGGTCTTGGGAGAAACGGGACCGTTGTCCGCCATGGCCTCGTCTACGATCTTGGCGTTGTTGGCAGTGGCGGCCAGTGCGATGGAGTTTTCTTCCCGTTTCTGCAACAGCATCAGGTAGAGTCCGGCTTTGATCTCCTGCTGCCGGGAGATGCTGACGAACTGGCGTTCCTGCGCGGGCGCATTGCTGATGCGGCGGTTGAACTTGCTGGCCTGACGGTCGAGGTCGGCCTTGGTGATCAGCAATCCTTTCTGAACGCTGTGGATGGTGGTCAGGATGTTTTCGCGCATGGCACGGATGCCGCTATCCAGGTTCACGATCACGGGGTTGCTTTCCGAGGAGTTGCGTAGCAGGCGGTTGCGCTGAAGCACCATTTCGTTGTATTGCCCGATCAGGGAGGAGAGTGACTGGTCGGTCAGGCCGACGTTGACGGGCAGCACGGCGTTGATCTTGTCCGGAGCGGAGATATATTCGGCGAGGTAGCGTACGAGGTTGAGCTGGGTGCCGTTCTCGACCCGTTGTTTCTCGTAGGCGGAATTTTCGCTCACAGCCAGTTGGGCGTCGCTGGCAAGGTCCGTCAGTCCGGCATCCCGTTTGAAGGTTTCCAGCTCCTTCTCGGTACTGAACAATTCGTCGTTGATGATGCGGATACGTCCGGCGATGAACTCTTCCGTTTTCTCCGCCACTTCGTTTTTGTCGTTGTTGGTGTTCCGGTTGTAGACTTCGATCAGCCGGTTGATGAAGTCCTCGCCCCGACGCTTGTTGGTGTTTTTGAGCGAGACGATGACGATGGAGGTGGTTTTGGAGGTAGGCTCTACGCTGAGCGCCGCCGCATACCTCTTTGCCGTCTGCATGGGGTTGCTTACAACGGCGGTGAGTGTCTGCGGTTCACTTACTCCGGCGGAGTCGCCGGCAAGGGTGAAGGTGAACGTTCCGGCCGGAGTGACGAGCAGGCCCGGCAGTTTGGAGAATTTTTTGTTGTAGGAGGTTTCCCCGACGGTGGCTTTCACGTCGAGCCGGTTGCCGGGCGACAGGGTGAGTTCGAATACGGCCGGCCCCGGCAGCTTGTCTGCTTCTTGCGGGGTGAGGCCCACCAGTACCGGCGAACTTTTATAAAGCTCTACTTCGTTGAAACTGCCTTTGACGGAGTAGGTGGTGTAGAGGTTCAGCTCGCTGACCACATGCTTGACCAGCGTTTTGGAACGTAGTATTTCAATCTCGTTGTCGATGTTCGATACCGAGTTGACCAGCCCCAGGCCCTCGAGCGCGGCGAGATTTCCGCCACTGTTGCCCCCTTTCTTATCGTCCTTGATGATGACCGAGGCCGAGATGTTGTAGACCGGAGTGGTCTGCCGGAGGTGTAGCCATGCTCCTGCCAGGCAGATGATGACCGAGGCTACAAACCAGGGCCACCGGATGACGTAGCGGAACAGGAGGGCATGGAAGTCTATTTTTTCTTCTTTCTCTTCGTATAGATCGTCGTATAAGTCTTCTTTCATTGTCGGGGTTTCTTTATTTGGCGATGGTGATAATTAAACTGGCAAGCGACACGAGCGTGCTTACCACGGAGAACCAGATGGTGGTGCTGGCGCTGATGTCGGCTGTCTTTGCCTTGGTCTTATTGGGGGTGACATAGAGGATGTCGTTCTGTTGCAGATAGTAGTAGGGCGATTGGATGATGTCTGCCCGGTTCATGTTCAGCGTGATGATGTGCTGGTGTCCGTCGGCGTCCTCGCGGATCAGGCGGACATTGTCGCGCAGTCCGTACACGGTCATGTCGCCTGCCATGGCAAGGGCTTCGAAGAGGTTGACCTTTTCGTTGCTGATGGTAAACGTGCCCGGCCTGTTCACTTCGCCGATGACGGAAATTTTATAATTGGCCATGCGAACCGTCACAATGGTGTTTTCTTTGATGTATCCTTTCAGCTTTTCCCTGATCAGACTTTCCGCTTCGCCTTTGGTCAGTCCGCCGATATGGAGGGTGCCCAACACGGGGAAGTCGATGTTGCCCCGGTTGTCGACCAGATATTGCTGAAGGGCCGGTTGGCTGGTCAGGCTTTTTTGTGTATTGCTGACAGGGGTGGATACGGTCAGGTTGAACGGTTCTGCCAATTCCGGATCGCTGCACGATACAACGATGGTGAGCAGATCCTTCGGCAGGATGCGGGCATCATAGAGCTTGGCCTCTGCAACGGCACGTTGCGCCTCTCCCGGGTCTTGCAAGTAGGGTACTTTCTTGTAGGACTGGCAGGAAGCCAGCAAAATACAGGTTAACGTGAAAAAAAGTAGTCTTTTTGTCATTTATCTTAATTTTAGAATATTACTATGGGGTGGCTCACCACAGAGTACACAGAGTTTCACAGGGTTTTCATCTTTTGTGTGATGGGGGAAAAAAAATTCTCTGTGAAACTCTGTGTTCCTCTGTGGTGTAATCTCTTTTATTCATTTTCTTTATTTTAATAAGCTTCTTTTTCTCCTTCTAACGCATTTCTTACGGTTTTATATATAATATATAGATCGAGCATGAAGGTCCAGTGCTCGATGTACCAGATGTCGCGTTGCACACGTCCTTCCATTTGCCATAGTTCGTGAGTCTCTCCGCGGAAGCCGGTGACTTGCGCCCAGCCGGTGACACCCGGTTTCACGAAATGGCGGACCATGTATTTGTTGATCAGTTGTGAGTATTGTTCCGTGTGTTTCAGCATGTGGGGGCGGGGGCCTACTACCGACATGTCGCCCATCAGTACGTTGATGAACTGCGGGAGTTCGTCGATGCTGCTTTTACGCAGGAAGTTGCCGAAGCGCGTTTTGCGGGGATCGTGCAAGGTGGCCTGCAGGGTGTCGCTCTGCGTGTTCACCTTCATGGAGCGGAACTTGTAGCACCAGAATTCCCGTCCGTCTTCTCCACTGCGCTTTTGCTTGAAGAAGATGGGACCCGGCGAGGTGATTTTGATGGTCAGCCCGACAATGACATAGATAATGGGGAAGAGGGTGCAAAGAAACAAGAGCGAGAAAGCGATGTCGAACACACGCTTCCTGAATCGGTTTTCGGCAAAACTGAGCGGCTCCTGGCGGATGCAGAGTACGGGCACGTTGCCCAGGAGCTCGAAGTACATGCGCCGCTTCAGATAGCTGCGCACGTTGGGGACACTGAAAAAGCGTATCAGGTGATTTTCGCAATAGTCGATGATGGGGAGAATCTCTTCGCTGCGGGCCGAAGGCAGGCAACAATAAACCTGCTCGACTCCTCCCTGCTTCAGGCGGTCCACAATCTTACCGGGTTTTCCCAGATAGTTCACCTTTTCGGGGAAGCGGCTGCCGGGCTGGTCGTCAAAGTAGCCGATGACACGGAATCCGGAAGTGACGTCGTCCGTCATTTGATGGTAGAGTTCGATTATATTGCTATTGCTTCCCACCAGAATGATGCTGCGGGAGTTGCCTCCATGCTTACGATAGGACTTCAGGATCTTGCGGAACAATAACCGGTAACAAACCAACAGCAGAGTGAACGCAATGTAGAACAGTAAGAAAAAGCGGGCGGAAAGGATGCCGAAGTTTCCAAAGGTGAGCGCGCAGGAAAAAAACAAGGCGTGTCCCGCACTGTTGCGTAAGGCACGCCATACGATTTGCTCGGGACGTACTACACGGCGGTGCAATATGATACCTGAAGACATGTTGCTAACCAGGTAGCATAAGTTGAGCAATACCAGTACTTGGGGAAGTGAGTGAATGAATGGATCTGCAAAAAATTTGCTCCCCAATAGGGTGTACAAGGACAGAAAGGTGCCATTCAAGAGAATGAGATCTCCGGTGAATACAATCCTTTTAATGACTTTATTGAACCGCAATACCTGTTTCATACTGTACTTTTAGAAATGTTTGCGATAGTTGTCGTTAATGTTTGAATAACTACTATCTTGCTGTGTGCATTGCAATTTGTTCCCTTACTTATTAGGTAATAGAACAAAGTGATCCCTTACTTATTAGGTAATAGAATGCGGAATAGCGAAAAGATATGAAATATAACTTTTAGAGGTTAACTAAACATAAAACAGGGGCTGGATTATATAATTCTGATGTCAAATTATTGCAAATTGTAAACTCCTGTTTGAGTAATTACATCAAACAGGAATTATGACTAATATTTCTATTAAGTGAATAAATTATTTCAAACTGATACTTCAACTGGTTATAATTCACTTTTATAGAAAAGAAATTATCATTTTGTTTGTGGAGTTTCAATTATTATCTCTATTTTTGCAGCGATAAAACAAATGAATCTGTTCTATTACCTAATAAGTAAGAGAACAGTTATTATCACTCCTCCTCCTCCTCTTTCTTAAATCTCACGGCGGCAATCACTTTTTTATTTGCGTTACTGAGCGTTTTGTTATCAAAAGATGCCAGATAAATGTATGTCACCTTCTCTGAAGCATGCCCCATTCCCGCACTGATCACCGAAACCGGAACCCCTTTCTGCAGGGCCGTGGTCGCCCAACTGTGGCGTGCCACATAAGAGGTCAGCGGAGTCTTCAATTTCAGTATTCCGGATATCTGGTTGAGGCGTTTGTTGTATACCCTCAATGCACTTCGGTACTGCTTGTGCCCCTCCTCTCCGGCTGCGCTGATGACGGGCAGCAGATAGACGGATTCTTTGCAAAGCGAGGCATACTTACGCAAGATCACTTTGGCGCAGTTTTCTATAATTACCGTAAGTTGCTGTCCCGTTTTCTGGCGGAAATAAACGAGCATGTTTCCCTGCACATCGGTCTTGCGGAGATGTACCAGGTCGACAAACGGGATTCCCCTCAGGTAGAAGCTTAGCAAGAAGAGGTCGCGGGCAAAATCGAGCCGGCTGTTCTTGCTGAAATCTGCTTCGAGCAGGCGGGAAATGAGGACGGGTGAGATGGCCCGCTTGGCAGTGGGCTCGTTGCCGATAAAAACATTCTCAAACAGCTCGCGGGTGTTGAGCGAAGCTATGTTCTGCTCCGATGCCTGATTGCAGATGGAACGCAACATGCGCATGTAGAGCGAGATCGTGTTGTACCGTTTCCCGTTGAGGATTAAGTATTGCTCGTACTCCTTGATACTCTCGGGAGTGATCTCTTCAAAAGTCAGTGAGGCTTTTCCCGCAAACTTCTGAAAACTGTGCAAAGTGTAGAGGTAGGTATTGGCTGTGCTGTAACGCCCGCCTAACTTCGCTTTTCTTGCTAAAGATTTAATGAATTTTTCTATTTCCATTTTCTTGTTCTTTTTAGTGTGTTCAAGAACACGGTTTATAATAAAAAAGATTTTGAGTGACAGATTGGAAAATATGCTGGAAATTAGTAAAAAATCAATAGCATAAATGTATAGACGAATGAAAGTTTCAGAAATACCCAAGTGGCATGAGAAAAAAGGAACGTAAAAAAGTGTCCCGTATTTGAATGAATAGCCGTTTTTTCGTGGTGTATTAATCATTTAAAAACATGAATTATGGTAATAGCTTATTTGAGAGTAAGTACGGAAAAACAGTTTTTGGCTAATCAGAAGGAAGAGATTATGCGATTTGCAGAGAAGAATGGGTTGTCGATTGACAAGTGGTACACAGAGACCGTAAGCGGAAGCGTGAGCACAAAAGACAGAAAGCTATCAGAGTTATTGAAGAGAATGCATCCCGGGGATACACTGATTGTAACGGAGATTTCGAGATTGAGCCGTACACTGCTCGAGATTATGACTATCCTGAATTTTTGTATTAAGAAGCAGGTAGTGCTCTATAGCACCAAAGAGGGCTATGTGTTTCAGGACGACATCAACAGCAAGGTGCTGGGATTCGCGTTCGGACTGATGGCGGAAATAGAAAGGAACCTGATTTCGATGCGTACCAAAGAAGCTCTCGCACGCAGAAAGCAGGAAGGAATGACTTTAGGCCGAAAGAAAGGGGATACGCCTAAAATAAAATTGCTGCGTGCCAATAAGCGCGTACTTACCAAAGAACTTGACAAAGGAACTACTTACTCGGAATTGGCGGAGAAGATGGGGGTATCCAGAACAACCCTGTTCCGGTTTATGAAAACGATGTATTAGTAACGGTTAGGGGAGTCATAATTCACCACAGATTACACGGATTCTCACAGATTAATAATTTATTTTACTGAGAGTTTAATTAAAATATCTGTGTTAATCTGTGTAATCTGTGGTGAATAGGGGTTCATTCAATGTTTATCATTTACCGTTCATCACCGTTGATCGTTTATGAAGGCTTTTCAGTTCGAAGGACAACATGACACGGAAGAATCCGATGATCAGGAAAGTGAATGCCAGCATATATATAACGTAGAGGGCACCTACGGCCGGCTGCCACAGGATGATCAGCGAACAAATGATGGCGAGGATGCCGAATCCCATGTACCATCCCCACTCACGGGTGCCATAACGCTTCAGGTCCATAGAATAGCCTGTGGCAGAGAAACCGCGGAACATCATCCAGAAGGCGACTATGAACGGTATGACTTCCATGCTGAGCAGCGGATAGGCTACCAGGTAGATGCCTAAGATCAGATCGATGATACCGCCTGCGAGATACCATCCCCAGGACGAGATGCCTCGCCGGTTGCTGATGGAGAAGATGATTTCGATGATACCACTTATCAGCATCGAAATGCTGAAGATGACGCTGAGGGCAATGTAACTGCTTCCCGGTGCGAATAGCAGACAGAGAGCCACGATGATGTACAGAATACCCAGAATAAGAGATAACCACCAGTTTTTGACTGCGTGTTCCATCTCGTCGAATAAAGTTTTCATATCAATTTTATTTTTTAGATTATTGTCCATCGTGAACAAAGTTCTTGCACCGATTGTTTAGAATATAGTAAATAAAACTTAGAGTTATCAATTATGGCAACAACAAATTTCAAAGGACAACCGGTAAAGCTGATTGGCGAATTTATACAGGTTGGAAAGGTGGCTCCCGATTTCGAGCTGGTGAAAAGTGATTTATCTTCTTTCGCACTAAAAGATCTGAAAGGTAAGAATATTGTTCTGAATATTTTCCCGAGTCTGGATACCGGTGTGTGCGCCACTTCGGTGCGTAAATTCAATAAAATGGCAGCCGGAATGAAGGATACCGTGGTATTGGCCATTTCGAAAGACTTGCCGTTTGCCCAGGGACGCTTCTGCACGACAGAGGGGATCGAAAACGTGATTCCGTTGTCGGATTTCCGCTTTTCGGACTTCGACGAGAGCTATGGCGTGAGGATGGCTGACGGACCGCTGGCCGGACTGCTGGCGCGTGCGGTAGTGGTGATTGGGAAAGACGGGAAAGTAGCTTATACAGAGCTTGTGCCGGAGATTACTCAGGAGCCGGATTATGAAAAGGCATTGGCTGCTGTGAAATAATCTTTTTTTTTGAATGGTTTCAAGGAACAGAAAGTCCGTGTTCACTCCGGGGGGTGAGAGCACGGACTTTTTCATGCGGGTATAAAGCCTGTCTTTACAGGCTTTACCCCCTATGACTACTGCTTGTTACGTGTGTTGAACAGGCAATCACTTCTTTTTGGTCATATCGAAGTCGAACAGGGTCTGAGGAACAGGTACCGCTACGCCTGCCAGTTCCACTTTATCGGCGCTGAGCTTCAACTTCAACTGATTTTTCTTGTAAGCAAAGCTGCCTTTGTCCGGAGACGAAATGGTTACGGTAACAGTCTGTCCTTCCTGGCCTTCTACGGCTGCAGGCAGTTGAAGGGTCAACGGTTTCGGATCGAAAGCAAGGTAGATGCTGTCCTTCTCTGTATTGAGAGCCGGCTTGTAGCCTACTTTGTATTTTACGTCACCGATGGCTTTGACAATGGCTTCCGCTTTGTCTTTATCGCCTACAATGGAGGTAATAAGTTCGGTTACCGGCAATTTGTCGAAGAACACCGTGTCATTTTTCACCGTAGCGTTTACGTCTTGTCCCTGGGGAGCTTCTCCGGCATTTTCTTTTGCAGTGGCGGGAGTCACCTGGGTTATCAGTACTTTTCCGTTATAGGTGCCTGCCACATCGTTGGTGGATGGAGGAGGAAGCGGAGAATTGTCATCGTTGTTGCAAGAAGACAAGGTTACCACTGAGAAAGCAATCGCAAAAGAATAAAAAAGCTTGGTTAAGTTGAAATCTTTTTTCATTTTTTTAAACATTAAATTTGTTACATAAATTGCTTTTTCATCAAACAACTGTAAGGCCTAGGATTTGTTTTTTTGATGAATTGTCAATAACTGGTTTGGTGTACGTACAATAAGTAAATGCAGAAAATATAAAGGTACTGCATGGAGGACGAAAAAAAAGAAAGATTTTTTTTTGAGGGAGGGATGAAGGCGGAGTTTTACCACGGAGTACCACAGAGTCTCACGGAGTAATAGAGAGTAGAGAGTAATACAGAGTAATACAAAGTTCTTAGAGTTCACTACCATTCGTTATCGATAGATTAAGTTCACTCTGTGTTGCTCTGTGTTACTCTGTGGTGAATGCTGATTCTTGCTGTGGAGGCACTATTTCTTTTTCTTCATTCCTTTGTAGACAAGGAAACCTACGATGAAGACTCCGATGACGATGAAGCAGTAGCCCAGTTCATGGCTGTATTCTGTTACTTTGGCAAGCAGTTGCTCTTCGCTTTCGATGCCGGGTACGGTGGAAAGGTAATAACCGATGGCAGCGAGGATAGTGTTCCATAATCCGGCACCCAGAGTGGTGTAGATCAGGAACGTGTGCAGCTTCATGCGGGCAAGTCCTGCAGGGATGGAGATCAACTGGCGGACAGCGGGAATCAGGCGACCGATAAAAGTGGAGAGTGCTCCGTGCTTGTCGAAATATTCTTCGGCATGCTGCACTTTGGCTTCATCGATCAGGCACATGTGTCCGAAACGGCTGTTGGCGAACTTGTAGACGATGGGACGTCCCAGCCAGCGGGCCAGATAGTAATTGATAATAGCACCGAGGTTGGCTCCCAGGGTGGCGAAGAGCACTACCAGATAGATGTTCAACTCTTCGTTGACTGCCGCTTTGTAGGCTGCCGGAGGAACGACTACTTCGGATGGAAAAGGAATGAAAGAACTTTCAATGGTCATTAATAAAGTAATGGTCCAGTAATTGAGGTGGTCTAAGCACCACTGAATGAAGGCTACAGATTCCATTTGTTTAATTTAGATTGAATTGATATAGTTTTGTTTTTTTGATTTACCACAGAGTACCACAGAGTTTTTTAATCTCTTGTTGATAAGATATGAAGAGAAAATAATCTCTGTGGAACTCTGTGGTGAACTTGATTATTTTTCGTCTTTTAAAAAATCGTCCAGTTCGCGAAGCATCTGTTCTCCGTCGACACCCATTTCCAGTATCGTATCCCGGAGGGAGTCGAGATTGATGGAATCGCCGGACATCGCGTTGTATTTCTTGAATCCTTCATGATCCTGAAGGACGAGGCATACGGCGGCCAGTTGTTCGCAGATCTTGGGGTACTCGGGATCTTCTTCCAGCACCTGCTCGAAGCAGAAGCGTGCGTTCTCGAGCATGCGGAACTCGAGGCTGTAGTTGCCTATTTCCATCCAGGTATCTGCTTCGGGGGCATAGCGGAGAGCTAATGCCCACTCTGCACGGGCCAGGTCGAAATTGTCCTCTTCCATATAGATGCGTCCCTCGAGCAGGTAGGGCTCTGCATCCTGGGGGGCGAGCTCTTTTGCCAGTCGGCAAAGCCGGTGGGCTTCTTCCGAGTCGCCCTGGCGGGAAGCGCAGAGTGCTTTGTTTGAATAGATATCGGACAATAGCGGGGAAGAACCGTTACCGTTTTCTTCGATCGCCCGGAGAGCCATGCTGTAACTTTCGTTGGCTTCAGCCCAATTTTCCTGCTGGGTGTAGGCCAGTCCGATGAACATATATGTAAATTCGGGGGAGAGCGTTTTATACTTCAGGGCTTTCCGGTATTCAACGATGGCTCCCTCGATGTTCTCAAGATGAAAGAGGCTGTGTGCCTTGATGATGTGGGCTTCGCCGAATTCTTCGTCGGCTGCGATGGCAAAGTCACAGGACTCGATGGCTTTATCGAAATCTTTGGTGGCAAACTGGCATTTGGCCAGGCCTACCCAATAAGCCGGGTTATAGGGATTCTTGTCGATCAGCTTGTTGAAGACAACGATGGCTTGCTCTATGTATTCTGCTCCGGCCGCACCGTAGCAATCGGCGGTGGCTGCCAGGAAGTCTTCGTCATCTTTGTACATCTCCGTGCCCCGTTTGAGCCATTGTACGCCTTTCTCCGGATAACCTAAGTCGGTGTACAGGTAGACAATATCGACCAGGATGCCCAGGTCGTTTTTCTCTTCTTCTTCTATGCTGTCGAGCATTTGGTCGGCGGCATCCAGTTTACCTTCGTTCAGCAGCAGTTCGGCCAGGAGTAGTTTTACGTTGGAGGAGTAAGTGTCGGTGATGAGTTCGGCCACCTCTTTGGCCTTTTGGGGTTGATTGAGATCCAGGAACAGGTAAGCCTGTTCGACCATGAGGTCGGTGTGTCCCGGATGGAGTCCGAGTCCGTATGTTATGACCTCCTGGGCTTCCTTAAACTTACGTTCGGAGGCATATAGATCGGCAATATCAGCCAATTGGTCACCGTCCAGGTATAGCGATTCGTTTTTGGCTTTTACCGCTTCGTATTGTGCGATAAGGTTCTGTAATTCCCGCTCTCTTTCGGACGGGGAGTTTTTTCTGCCCAATTTAATTAGCAATTATACAGTTAATAATCATTCGATTCGACGGAGGGGGAGGTGTGTCCCCTGTGGTGAGTTCCGACACACGCTCCCTTGCCCAAAAATTATTTATTGATCTTTCCCCAGGTATCTTTCAGTCCTACGGTGCGGTTGAATACCAGATGTCCGGGGGTGGAATCTTTGTCGATATTGAAATAACCGATACGCTGGAATTGCAGATAAGAGAGCGCGGGCATGTCGGCCACGTACTTCTCTATATAGCAATGGGGCAGTACGGTCAGTGAATCCGGATTGATCATTTCCTTCATGGCTTCGAGGGCGTCGCAACCTTTGGCTTCACGGATGGCTGCCATTTCGTCGCGCGGGTTTTCCACTTTCCAGAGACGGTCGTACAGACGCACCTCTGCCGGCAGGCAATGGTTGCAGCTGAGCCAATGGAGGGTGCCTTTCACTTTGCGGTTGGCGTCGGGCATGCCGCTTCTGGTGTTGGGATCGTATTCGCAGTATACCTCGGTCACGGTGCCGTTCTCGTCTTTCTTGCAGCCTGTACATTTTACGATGTAGGCATTCTTCAGACGCACTTCCTGTCCCGGAGTCATGCGGAAATATTTCTTCGGGGCATCTTCCATGAAGTCGTCGCGTTCTATCCACAGTT
>OGWW01001059.1_pt1 | contig 16126 bp, 23 predicted proteins | sample 1576131 | NCBI WGS metagenome assembly OGWW01 (sample SAMEA3541576, study PRJEB24748) | human gut metagenome | biome: human gut; feature: human-associated habitat; material: faeces | place: China | collected 2012 | reverse complement strand
TTCTGCGTGGTCTCATCGGTCTCCCAGATGGAGGACAGGCAGGTGGTCTCGGTGGTCATGGCGTCGATGGCGTTGCGGGTGTCCTGCCGCAGGGAGGCAATGCCGGGGCCGACGAACTCCATGACCTTGTTCTTGACATAGCCGCTCTTGAACAGCTTGCCCACCAGCGCAATGGCCACATCGTGGGGGCCGCAGCCGGCCGGCAGGCTGCCGGTGAGGTAAATGGCCACCACACCCGGACGGGCCACATCGTAGGTGCGGCCCAGCAGCTGCTTTGCCAGCTCGCCGCCGCCCTCGCCGATGGCCATGGTGCCCAGTGCACCGTAGCGGGTGTGGGAGTCCGAGCCAAGGATCATTTTGCCGCAGCCGGCAAACTTTTCACGCATGTACTGGTGGATGACAGCCAGATGCGGGGGCACAAAGATGCCGCCGTACTTTTTGGCAGCCGACAGGCCGAAGCGGTGGTCATCCTCGTTGATGGTGCCGCCCACAGCGCACAGGCTGTTGTGGCAGTTGGTGAGCACATACGGGATGGGAAACTTTTCCAGGCCGGACGCGCGGGCCGTCTGGATGATGCCCACAAAGGTGATGTCATGGCTGGCCATGGCGTCAAACTTGATCTTCAGGTTTTCGGCATCGCCGCTGGTGTTGTGAGCCTGCAGAATGCTGTAGGCCATGGTACCGGTCTTGGCGTTTTCCACCGCAGCGGCATCAAAGCCCTTGGCGGCCAGTGCTGCCGGTGCGTTGCCGTCTGCCGGCACCCACTCGCCGCGGGCATAGTATGCGCCGCCGGTGCTGCATTTGATCATATCCAACATCTCGATTCGCCTCTCTTTTTCTGTTTCCCGCCCGCCGCAGTTTGCGGGCACTGCCCCGGCAGGACGGCCAGCGGCCCCCTGCCCCGTTACGATCACGGATCGTATCGTTTTTTATTATAGCATGAAACCATGGAAAGAAAAAGCACTTTTTCCGAATGAACTGTGAACAGACCGCAAAGCCTCTCCATCCGCTCGACCGCAGCATGTGCATATCATCCCCTTTCCGGAATACAAGCATGAAAAAAGCACCCAAGAACCATCGTTCTCAGGTGCTTTTCTTCATGCCGCCGACGGGGGTCGAACCCGGTCCAGAACTTTTCCGGCGAAAACCCGGCATACACATCCAACGTACTTCCGTTAAATTCCGAAATTCACTTCTCCGGGAAGGAAACCGTAAACACGGTGCGAGAAATAGAAACGTGTTACAAAATGTGTTACTTCTCAAGACTTTCCGGATCAAGAACCCTGCTGAGAACGTTGTCCAGGTCTGCGGCAGTCTGCACATCCTCGCCATGAATAAGATGCGCGTAGATTCCGAATGTGTCCATCTGGCGGGAGTGGCCAACCAAGGGCTTAACTTGTCCCTCTGGCAGCGTTTTTGCCAGTGATACGAACGTATGTCGGAGATTATACGGCGGGACATAGTGCAGGCCGTTGGCCTCGCAGTAGCGCCGCCAATATTTTCTATATGTGTCCTCACAGGAGATGCCAAACACGCTCTCCTGCCCGCCTGTCAGCTTTTTCTGTGCCTGCAGAATAGCGGCCGCACTATCGGTGAGTGCAAAGGCGCGCACAGCGTTGTCGTTCTTGCCGCGGGTTTCCTCGCCACGGGTGTTTATAGCTCGCCGGATCTTCACCCGGCCACCCTTAACGTCCTTCCAGCTCAGTCCGATCAGCTCGCCCGGACGAAGGCCAGTCACAACGCTAAACCTGTACGCATTGACATAAGGATCCTCGATCAGTTTGCCGTCCAGGATCGTAGTGTCCACCTCAAAAAGTGTACGCAGATCCTCCGGCTGCAATATTTCTTTTTCCTTGGAGCGTGCACCCTTTGGCACATGCAGTTCTTCCGGCCGCAGAGTGGACATTTTGCTCAGGCGCAGCCATTTGCAGAACATGGTCAAATCCGTGCACATGTTGGAAAGGTATTTTTTGCTCAGTCCTCCTGCAAATCCTTTGTTGATGATGGCTTGCAGCTGTTGTTCCGTCAGGTCCCCCACACGCCTCCGGCCAATGACTGGACGCACCCAGACGTTCCACCGGCTCTGGATCGGTTCCCAGTTGGAGCGGCTGGTGGTCAGTTTCAGCTCGCCGATCCACTGCGGATAGGCTGCTTCTACCAGCATCCGAGTATTGCTGATGCCGTCATCCAGCCATGCGTCCGCCTTTGCATTGGCTTCACGCTGGCCGGTGCGGCCGGGCTTTGAGCTGGTAAAGGATCTGCGCACACCATTCTTTTGGACGTTGATCTGCCAGCGCTGCTGATTCGGCAGCCAGGCTGCTGTGTTGGTTCGCAATCCCATAAAAATACACCTCCATGGGTATACTTTGACAAGCCTGCCCGGAGGTGGTAGAATACAGTTGTTCGGTCTGTATTGCCCTCTGGGCAGTCTGATCTGCACGCCCTCGGTGTTGGTAGCACCGGGGGCGTTTTTTGTTTATTCCACCGGCCCGCCCAGTGTTCCATCAGTTGTCCTCCTTCATTTGGCGGATCGTCCGGTCAAAGTCAGACACGATCTTCTGGGTCGGGTTGAACAGGTCATACTCCGCTTCGGCCTTCGCTCTGGCCTGCCGGGCCGACACCTTGCCTTTGTCCGGCAGAATGTCATACCTCCGGAAAGACAGAAACTCATTGATGCTGGCCGCGAACTGCTCCATCGTGAACGTGTTTTCCCGCTCGATCAGATCCTCGATGTAGTCAAAATAACCGGACACCGTGCGCTCCAGCTGGCGGATCTGCTTCTCAGACAGGTAATTCTTGGCCACCGAAACATCCGATTTGAGCACCCGGCCCTCCGGAGCGTTCTTCCATGTGGTCAGCCCCATGTGTTCCTTGGTATGGTCGGCCTTGTTGTACACGATTTCTGCCGCCGTCTGGCCGGTGATGGCATAGTGGAACTTGTTCTGCACCATGGCATAGAAATCTTTCGTCACCGGCGAATTGCGGTCATAGTCGATACTGCACTCTGCAAAAATATCCGTCACCTGCTGCCAGATCCGGCGCTCGCTGGCACGGATGGAGCGGACACGCTCCAGCAGTTCGCGGAAGTAGTCCTTACCGAAAGCATCCTTGCCTTGCTTCAGGCGTTCGTCGTCCAGAACAAAACCCTTGGTCATGTACTCTTTGAGGATGCCAGTAGCCCAGATGCGGAATTGCGTTGCCCTGCGGGAGTTGACCCGGTAGCCAACCGAAATGATGGCATCAAGATTATAGAAATTCGTTTCTTTCGTCTGCGTTTTATCGTCCAGCGCCCCGTGATGAGTGGTTGTTTCCATTTTGGAAACAACCACTTTTTCATCCAGCTCGCCCTCTTCAAAAATATTCTTCAAGTGCTTGCTGATTGCCGGCTTTTGCACCCCGAGCAGTTCTGCCATGCCCTGCTGCGACAGCCAAATGCTCTCATCCTTCACAATGGCGTTGACCGAAACATCTTCTTCTGCAGAGCGGTAAATCAAAAACTGAAAGTTGTTTTCCATTTTATTCTCCTCAGTCAAACCAGTGCGTATACCCCACGGCTTTGCCCTCAATGTGCACATCTTCCAGCTGGGGGCCGGTGTAGACCATCGGCATGCCCGGCGGGCGTTTTCTTTCGTCCTTATATCAGTTCACCTTTTCAAAAACCATTGTAGCCTGAATGCGGTCACCGCCCATCAGGCCCTTGCTGCCACCGTTGGCGGTGGTAATCGTGTGCAGGCGGTAGCCTTTAGCAGCCTGCTGGTTGATGACGTTTTCCAACTCCGTCAGGTTGCCGGAACCGGTACCGATAAACTTTTCTTTCAGCGTCACCTGAAGAACAACATACTGGTATGCGTTGCCCGATGCCTCTGAGTAAGAAGATTCTTTTTGTAATGTGTCCATAAAGCCCATAATAATGTCCTCCTGTTTTGTTTATATATCCCGGCAAAGTCCGACGGCCTTGCCTTCGATTACAACGTCGTTCATGTCCTCCCGGCTGAGGATGATGCTGTTGAAAGCCGGATTCTCCGGCCTCAGTTCAATGAAGTTCTCGTGCAGATAGACATGCTTCAGGGTTGCCTCTTCCCCGATGCGCACAGCAGCGATCTCGCCGTTTTCCACCTCCGGCTGCTTCCGGATGGCCACCAGATCACCGTCATGGATCCGTGGTTCCATGCTGTCGCCCTTGCAGGTCAGTGTAAAGGTGGAGCGCCACTTGGACGGCACACAGACTATGCGCTCCACGTTCTGTTCCGCCGTGATCGGCGTACCGCAGGCGATCCGGCCCACCAATGGGACCATGTCCATCTCCGGCATCGGCTGAAAGCCTGGAGGAACGGCAGACGTAGCAGATGTTGACTGCACGTCATCCACAATGGCACTCTTGGCGATTCCAAAATAGTTGGCCATTTTTTCAACTGCACCCATGCGGGGCGTTTTGATGCCAAGTTCCCAAGTGGACACCGCCTTGTCACTGACACCGGCGATCTTGCCAAGTTCTGCCTGCGATAGACCATGCTCGGTACGGATTCTTTTTATATTTTCAGCGATGCTCAATTGAATCACTCCTTATATGTAGAGATTACACCAAAAGTAGAGCGTTGTCAACATCACTTAGAAAATTTTCTACTTTAAGTTCTTGACATTCTACTAAAAGTGGAGTATAGTATTCTCGAACCCAGACGAAAGGAGGTTGATAATTTGGGATTCACTGTAAAGCAAGCCCGCCAGTACGCAGGATTCACTCAGCGTGAAATGGCGGAAAAGCTCGGAATTTCGCGCGATACATACCGAAAAATCGAGCAATCGCCCGAAGATGCCACAGTCGCCACTGCGAAGAAAATCAGTGAGGTCGTTGGGATTCCGATTGACCAAATTTTTTTCGCCAATATGTCTACTTAAAGTAGAGCATGCAGTAAGGAGGTACAAATTCACATGAACATTCAGGAAGAAATACAAAAGAACCGTGCTCATTCTGACCACTTAAAGAAAATCGCCCTCAAGCTGTTCGAGCAGCTCAAGAGCGAAAAGGTTGATTTTTCGGACGCGGAGCGCATCGTCAGCATGCTGTCGGCGTCCGTGAAATCGGAGCGGGACAATCGGATTCTTTAATCCATGCTGTATGGACTGAACAGTTCATCGTCCGCCAGTTCAATGAGTTCATCCAGACAGGCTCTGTACCAATGTGCCAGCGCGCAGGCCGCCTGTGCAGGATCATCCAGATCAAGATTCTGCGGATGCTCTCCACGCTGGAGTGCGATTTGCAGCTTGTTGTTGGCGTAAGCCAATGCCAGATTGTGCCGTACCTTATTTCCGTCATTCACAGTATTCACCCCCCTTCCGTTTTTTCTTATTGTAACGCAGGGCTAGGGTGGACGCAAGGAGGTGAAACCATGAACAACAAAAAAAAGCCCGGCGAACCTGTGGAAGAGGAACGCTGGGCGCTGAAGGATGTGCCGACTTCGCAACTTGTGGAAGAGCTGGTCAGCCGGACTGGCGTGACGGCAGACAGCAGCTGGTGGTGCAGGATGTCGAGCTATCATATCATAATTCGGTTAGATATGAAGAAAGACGATTGTCCCTTGGCCTTGCGCTGATGTCTCACAGAAGCGCTTCTGTAACGGTAGTTGGTTCTTTGCAATGTGCAAGCATTTCAGCATCCGAAAACTCACATTTTCCGATTTTGAAAATGCGGCCTTTGCTGCTAAATAACGTTGCAACATACCACCTTCCATTTTCCAAGCTGCGAGCGTCGCCAGTCGAAGCCACTAAAAGACGTACACAGCCCAGCCCTTCAACTTTGACTGGAAGCACATCTGAAAACCAACGCATTCGGCTGGTTTCCCTGTCGCTATGCTTATTGCTGTGACGATGAAGTTGTAAGCGGTATTCTCCAAAACGATTTTGGCGATCCTCGCATTTGATCTTCAAACCGCTTATCGTGATAGCCTCACGGGACCTGTTGACAATTGAAATATTCAGCGCCTCCGTATATCCACCGTTGTCGGGATCAGGCCCAAAATTGAAAATATTCTGAATCGTCACTGAAACGTTTTTCCGGTTTTTGCGCCAATCTCTAAAAAGATTCAAGACTGACAGCACAGAGCCAAATGCCGCCAATCCCAAAGTTACATTGTCTCTGTTCTCATTTATCCATTTCAAAACGTTATCCAGCATTTTTACACTTCCTTCCCGCCCAAGTATACCGCAGAAGGGATCCACCAACAAGGAGGTACACACTTACATGAACGACTTACAAATTTTCGAGAACCCGGAGTTCGGGCAGGTGCGCACCGTGGAGATCAACGGCACGCCCTGGCTGGTTGGCAAGGATGTTGCCACCGCACTGGGGTACAAGAATCCCCGCGATGCAATCACCCGGCACGTTGATGCTGAGGACAAGGATGTCGTGAAACACGACACCCCCTCCGGCGAACAGGAGATGCTCATCATCAACGAAAGCGGCCTGTACAGCCTGATCCTGAGCAGCAAGATGCCCAAGGCAAAGGCTTTCAAGCGGTGGGTGACCAGCGAGGTGCTCCCCGCCATCCGGGAGCACGGTGCCTATGAGAGCGTGAAGGCCAAGCAGCACATTGAGCAGCTGGAAGCCACCAACACCCGGCTGAACACCGCCATTGCCGCCGTGAACGATGCAAAGAAGAACCTTGCCATTGCCCGCGAGAACCACGATTTTTATGTGGAGCGGCGCAACGAAACCAAGAACCTGCTGGCAGACGTCCGTGCCCTGCACGCCAAGAACTGCGACAAGGAGCGCCACGCCGCGCAGGTCGAGCGGGACTGGCAGAACTATCTGGACGCCCAGATCAACCAGCTGCAGGTCGTGGCCATCGGCCTGCCCGGCTTTGACGAGATCATGGCAACGGCGCTGGAGACCGCCCTGCCGGACAAGAAGGAGGCCGCCCAGTGAACGGCCGCAACAAGCGCTGGGCAGAACAGCGCTGGGACAAATGCCAGCCGGAGAGGCTGGCACACATCCGCAAAAAGAAGGAGGACAAAAGCCATGAGAAAGCCAAGAAGCCCTTACCTGAAGCTGGCCCGCCTCATCGAGGACGAAGGGTTTGAGCATCGGGAGTTTGCCAAGCTGGTCGGCATGGGTGAAAGTACCCTGTCCACCCGCCTGAACCCGAAGCCGGAGCAAAAGAACAATGAGTGGCGCCATTACGAGATCACCGCCATTTGCAGGGAGCTTCACATCCCGCAGGAGCAGATCGGAGAGTATTTCTTCCCGAAGGTTGAGAAAGGAGCATGAACATGAAGGCAAAACTTTACATCGACAGTGAGGACTCGACCATCAAGATCGAAGGTGGTCCCAGCGACGTGCTGCAGCTTCTGGTGTGCGCAATCGCCCAGATTCTGAAGAGCTATTTCCCGGACGATTTTGAGCGGCAGCTGGGCTGGGCGTCTGGACTGCTCTACAACACGATCCGCGCGCTGAAAGAGGAGGACGACGATGAAGATTAAGTCACGCGTATGGCACTGGCTGGCCGTGGCCTGCGGCAGTGTGGGTCTTGTTCTGGGCATGGGTGCCGAGGGCACCGCACAGACGGGCGGAACCCTCAACGGCAACGCCTTCACCACAGCGGTGATTTTGGTACTGCTTGCAGCGCTGTTCATGAAGCTGGGCTTCCTGGCACAGGACCGCGAGGAGCGGGAAGCAAAACGCCGCCGCTATGGCAAGATCACCCGCAACCACGCCCGGAACCCGGAGTACCCGGAGAATCAGGAGCGCGGAGCATGAGCGATTACATCCACAACGTCATGTGGTACACCGTCTGGGATGCCAAGACCGGAGATCTGGTAGCATCCGGCACGGCGGCAATGTGCGCCCGACGGCTGGGGTATTCCAGCTCCGGCAGCTTTGCCAGCGCGGTGAGCCACTGGCTGTGCGATGGCCGCCAGCACGTCAAGTACACCATCCAGCGGGAGTACATCCCCCGCAGTGAGGTGGACAGCCTACCGCGCAAACCAAAAAGGCCCGCCCGTGTTCGCAGCACGGACGAGCCCAAGGGTGATGGATTCTCTACTCCCCATCACCCCGAAGAATAACACACTTTGGAGGTTTTTACAAGCATGAAAGGTATTCTGATCGAACCGGGCCGCGCCCCGGAACTGGCAAATCTGCCGGACACCCTCTCCGCTATGGAGGCCCGGCTTGGCGGCACGGTGGAGCATTACATCTTCCCGCGCACCCCGGCGGTGCTGTTCTTCCGCACGGCGGGCCAGCCGGTCAACCGTGTGGTGCGCGGCCAACCCCTGTGCGGCACCATCTTCTGCTATGGCTGGCGTGGCGGCGACATCAAGCCGCTGTCCGGTGCCCTGCTCGCCGAGCTGCTGGACCGTCTGAAGGACACGGAGGTGCGGGTATGAACACCTACATCTGCAAGTGTGGGCGGAGGGTGAAGAAGTCCACCAATGCCGACAACACCGGCAACCGTCTGAAAGGGTACGGCCCGGGCCATGAATGCTATGGCTGTCCCTACGCTATGCCGTGGGGCGGTAACGAGTGGAACGAGACTGCCAAACGTTTCGTGCAGGATATTAAGGGCTACGAGTGCCGGATGAGTAGAACGCTCTCATATGGCTCCCTCTTCATCGGCTCGACCAAAGACAAATGCACCTGCTCTGTGTTCAGCCTGGATTTCGACTTTCTGGAACAGATCAGTACATGGGTCAAAGATACTTTCTCTCAGGGCGAACTCACGGGCGGCTTTTCTCGAGACGAGATTCGCCCCACTGATTACTCCCACAATGGCCGCTACTGCTGTACATTCGTCTGCGCTGCCAACAAAAAGGGAATTTCTGCCAAAGCAGCTCTATTGGCCCGGTTTTTCAATCCGGATGGCAACCGCAAGGGCATGACCCCACAGCAGGAGATGGAAAAGATTCTTACCGATATCAAAAAAGCAAAGGAGGGTTTCTCATGTGCACCTGCCCAGAATGCGGATGCTGCTGTGACTACGGCAGAGAATGCTGTCCCGACTGCCACAGCGGCAACGCCGACCATCTCGGAGAGCGGGGCGGATGCAAGCGCATCGACCCCCGCGACATCCCTGCAGAACTGCGAATCGGCCCCTGCCGCATCGGCGGACGGTTCTTCTGTATCGACAGCTGGTGCCATGCAGGACAAGCCCCTGACTTTCATTCGGGAAGACAAGTGCCCGGGGTTTGATTATTCCGGCCTGCCTGAGCAGACCGTGGCGACCCTGCATCTTGCAGAAAACGGATATCTTCACGGCAAGAAACTGGCCGAAAAGGGTCTTGTTTACATGGGTGACAACATTGCACTGGCACACGATGAGCTGTGCGGAGTTGTCGCACAATGCGACAACTCGAAGCACGGCAACCGTGGAGAGGACAGTTTCCGTGCATGGTGCCTGCACATTGGCATCACCAAAGACAGCGCCTACCGGCTGCTGCAGGTCTCTGCCCTGATGGACGGCAGCAGCCCCCGCCAGCGGGCCATTCTGGAAGCCCTGCCGCCCACCCTGCTGTACGCCGTGGCAAAGCCCAGCGCCCCGCAGGAGCTAGTGGAGAAGGTCAAGAACGGTGAGGTCACCACGAACAAAGCCTATCAGGATCTGCTCAAGGAAAACCAGCAGCTCCGCACCGAGCGGGACAAGGCCCGCGCCGACCAGCTGAGCACCGCCAAAGACTGCAACCGGCTGGGCCTGAAGGTCTCGCAGGAAAAAGACCGTGCAGACAAAGCCGAGGCCCGAGAGGAAGAAGCCTGGAAGCTGCAGAGCAAGGCCGAAGCCCGCGCCAAGGACGCGGAGAACCAGCTGGCAGGCTCCCGGCAGGTGGCCGAAGCGGCCAAGCTCCGGGGCGACAAGCTCAAGGCCGAGAATGATGCACTCAAGAAGCAGCCCATCACTGCGGTGGTGGACAAGGAAGAGGTGGAGCGTCAGGCCAGGGAAATGGCCGCCGAGATGACCGCCGACCTGCGGGCACAGCTGGAACAGACCGCTTCCGGCAGCGAACAGGATGCCCACAGCTCCTATGACAACGTACTTTTGGCCGACCGTTCTTTCCAGAACATCGGCAAAATGGTGATTCCGTCCCTCCGCAAGCTGCCGCAGGAGCAGCGGGAAGCCGTCGCCAATCAGCTCATCCGTACACTGGGACAAATTCAAGGGGAGGTATCACAATGTCTGTAAAGATCACGGCGCTGGAAGCCGAGAACGTCAAGCGCATCAAGGCCGTTGCGCTCACCCCGTCGCCCACCGGGCTCACCCTCGTGGGCGGCAACAACAATCAGGGCAAGACCAGCGTGCTGGACGCCCTGGCGTGGGCCCTGGGCGGGGACCGTTTCCGTCCGGACGCCGCACAGCGGGACGGTGCTATCGCTCCTGCTCACCTCAAGGTCACACTGTCCAACGGCGTGGTGGTGGAGCGCAAGGGCAAAAATGCCAGCCTGACCGTCACCGACCCCACGGGCCGCCGCAGCGGCCAGCAGCTGCTCAACGCCTTTGTGGAGCCGCTGGCCCTCGACCTACCCCGCTTCATGGACGCCAGCGACAAGGAAAAGGCTGACATCCTGCTGCGCATCATCGGCATTGGGGCCGAGCTGCACACCCGGGATCTGGAGATCAAGGGCCTGTACGACAAGCGCACCTTCACCGGTCAGCTGGCCGCCCAGAAAAAGCACTTTGCCGAGGAAATGATCTCCTACCCGGAAGCCCCGGACGAGCCGGTGAGCGCCTCCGAGCTCATCCGTCAGCAGCAGGACATCCTGGCACGCAACGGCGAGAACCAGCGCAAGCGCCGGCAGGCGCAGGAGCTGACCCGACAGCGGGAGGAGGCCATGGCCGAGATGCACCGGCTGGATGAGCGCATCGCCGAGCTGACCGCCCGACGGGAGGAAGTGAGCAAGAAGCACACTGAGCTGTTTGTACAGGCCATGGACGCGGCCAAGTCCGCCGAGCAGCTGCAGGATGAATCCACCGCCGAATTGGAAGCGTCCATCCGGGACATCGAAGAGACCAACCGCAAGGTGCGTGCCAACCTCGAAAAGGCCCGCGCCGAGGACGAGGCTGCCCAGTATGCCAGCGACTACGACAAGCTGACCGGCCAGATCGAGGACAAGCGTGCCGACCGCATGGCCCTGCTGAACGGCGCAGACCTGCCGCTGCCGGGGCTGAGCGTGGAGGACGGCGTCCTTACTTACAAAGGCAAGCACTGGCGGGATATGTCCGGCAGTGACCAGCTGCGGGTGGCCGCCGCCATCGTGCGCCGGCTGAACCCGGACTGCGGCTTTGTTCTGCTGGACAAGCTGGAGCAGATGGACATGACCACCCTGCAGGAGTTTTCCGCCTGGCTGGAAGCCGAGGGCCTGCAGGCCATTGCTACCCGCGTTTCCACCGGCAGTGAGTGCCAGATCATCATTGAGGACGGCATGGTCAAGGACGCCGTGCCGCCCGAAGAGAAGCCCCAGCCCCGGAGCTGGACGAAAGGAGCGTTTTAAATGAGCAAGTATGCAGTGACAAGCGGCGTGCAGGCTGCGCCGGTCAAGACCGTGCTGTACGGGCCGGAGGGCATCGGCAAGAGTACCTTCGCGTCCCACTTCCCGGACCCGGTGTTCATCGACACCGAGGGCGGCACCAAGCGCCTGAACGTCGCCCGCCTGCCCCAGCCCACCAGCTGGGCCATGCTGCTGGACGAGGTGGCCGAGGTGCGCAAGGGCAATGTGCCCTGCGGCACGCTGGTGCTGGACACCGCCGACTGGGCGGAGCGTCTGTGCATCCAGGCCGTGTGCGCCCGCGCCAAGGTGAACGGCATTGAAGATTTCGGCTACGGCAAGGGCTACACCTACGCCAAGGAGGAGTTTGCAAAGCTGCTGGACGCGCTGGAAGAGGTGCTGAACGCCGGGCACAACGTGGTGGTGCTGGCACACGCCGCCATTACCAAGTTCGAGCAGCCGGACGCCGTGGGCAACTATGACCGCTGGAGCATGAAGACCTCCAAGCAGGTGGCTCCGCTGCTGCGGGAATGGTGCGACATGCTGCTGTTTGCCAACTACAAGACCGTGGTGGAAAAGGCCGGCAGCGGCCCCAACGCCAAGAACAAGGCCAGCGGCGGCCGCCGGGTGCTGTACACCACCCATCACCCCTGCTGGGACGCCAAAAACCGCTTTGGCCTGCCGGAGGAGGTGCCCTTTGATTACGCCAGCATTGCCCACTGCCTGCCCGGCGGCAGCGCACCGGCAGCTACCCAGACGCCGGTGCAGCACGCCCCGGCTCCTGCCCCGCAGCCCAAACATCAGCCGGATGCCGACATCCTGCCCACCCCGCAGGCACAGCCGGAACCGCCCCGTGAAGAGGTTCCTAAGGCCCTGCTCACGCCGGATCTGGTCGCCCTGGGCGTGCCGGAAAAACTGGCTCCGCTCATGAGCGCCAACAACGTGACTCCGGAAGAGCTGCAGCATGTAGTGGGCGAGCGGGGCTACTTCCCGGAGGATATGCCCATCAAGGACTACCCCATGGATTTTGTGGAGGGCTGCCTGATCGCCGCATGGCCGCAGGTGCTGCAGATGGTTCTGGACAGCCGTGACCTGCCGTTTTAACGTACATTAAATAAAGGAGAAGCATTATGAACGAGATGAACAACGAAGGTTTCGCTTTGGGTTGGGATGACGAGTTTACCAACGAGCAGCAGGAATTCGTGCTGCTGCCGGAGGGCGAGTACCCCTTTGAAGTGACCCAGATGGAGCGTGCCCGCTATGAGGGCGGGGCCAAGCTGCCGCCCTGCTCCATGGCAAAACTGACCCTGCGCATTTATGGCGGGGCCAAGGGCGACACCACCGTGACCCACCGCCTGTACCTGCATACCAAGACCCAGGGTCTGCTGGGCGCGTTCTTTGAGAGCATCGGCCAGTGCAAGCGGGGCGAAACCTTCCGCCCTCGCTGGAACGAGGTGGTAGGTGCCAAGGGCATCTGCAAGCTGGGCGTCCGGGAGTACACCAAACAGAGCGGCCCTCACGCCGGTGAGACCGGCCAGAGCAACGAGGTGCAGCGCTTCCTGCCGCCCCCGGCACCCAAGGCGGCACCCTCGCAGGGCTGGACGCAGGGGGCATTCTGATGGGGCAGGAACTGAGACCCTACCAGCAGCAGGCCCGTGACCGCATCCACGCCGAGTGGGACGCCGGCCACACCCGCACCCTGCTGGTGCTGCCCACCGGCACCGGCAAAACCATTGTGTTTGCGTCGGTGGCTGCCGATCAGGTGCGTGCCGGCGACCGGGTGCTCATTCTGGCGCACCGGGGCGAGCTGCTGGAACAGGCTGCCGACAAGCTGCAGCGTTCCACCGGCCTTGTCAGCGCCGTGGAAAAGGCCGAATCCACCTGCCTGAACAGCTGGTTCCGGGTGGTGGTGGGCAGCGTGCAGACCCTGCAGCGCACTGCCCGGCTGGAACGCTTCCCGCACGACTACTTCGGCACCATCATCATCGACGAGGCCCACCACGCCATCACCGACGGTTACCGCCGCATCCTGGACTACTTCAGCGGGGCCAAGGTGCTTGGCGTCACCGCCACGCCGGACCGCGGCGACATGCGCAATCTGGGCGAGGTGTTCGACAGCCTGGCCTTTGAGTACAAGCTGACCGACGCCATCAAGGAGGGCTATCTGTGCAAGATCACTGACCTTTGAGAATTTTGTACATATTCGCCCGGTCATAACCACAATACCTGGCAAAGGGCTGTATTTTTACACCTTTTTCTTTTACGAATGCTGACAGCAGCTTTGCGAATTCATTCATGTTCTCATCCTTATCGTTTGTTTTAATCTTGAAACTATAGTATAACTTTTTCTTATGCAAACTGCAACACCTGAAAAGAAAAAAAGCAAGAGCGAATGATTTCCCATCCGCTCTTGTTACAACTCACACTACACCCTATTTCTGGTCTTTCATAAAAACTCCTTTGTTTTTATAAATCTTATTTCTTTTTTATTTTATAAGTTTTCTTTTCCTTCATCAAGATGTGTCAGACGCTGTGGTCTGATTTTCTTTGATTTTCGAACACTTTCTGATTTTGTGCAGAAAAAAATGCAGCCTATGTTGTACATAAGCTGCATTTTACAGTTGAATATGATGTCGAGGTCAAAAGCCCCCGACTTTGATGCCTACGGATTGTTTCGTGCTATGCACTCCCCCAATCCTGACATCATATGATAATACAGATCATCCTTCCGCTCGATTCATTGACAATCTTTTTCATGGTATCCTGCAATTTACCCTGGCTTTCTTCGCCGATCATGGCAAGTTTGGTGCGGATGCCGTCTTCTACCAGCTGGCTAACGGATTTTCCGAAAATATTGGTATCCCAGATGCCATTTTCTCCTTTTGCGTTTTCTTCGATATAAGCAATCAGGTCTTTTGCCTGCTGTTCGCTGCCGACGATCGGTGCGATCTCGGTTTCGATATCTGCCCGGATTAGATGAACAGACGGACTGCTGGCTTTTATTTTGACACCGTAGCGATTTCCCTGTTTTGTAAGGGCGGGTGCTTCGAGTCGGATCTCTTCTTTTTACGGTGTGATCACACCGTAGCCTGTGCCATGTACCGCATTTAATGCCTCCTGCACACTCTCATATTCTCTGCGTTTCTCAGATAATTCCCGGATCATGGAGATGAGAATATATTCTCCGTCGATCTGCACGCCTGCCATCTCGCTGAGCATCTGATAATAATATTTTTCCGGCACCTCGAGACGCACCTGTACGCTGCCGTCAGAGAGGGAAATCTGTTCCAGTTTGCTTTTATCGATGTATTCGCAGGATGGTGCCAGTGACTCTGCCGTCACATCCCGCAGACTGCCGACGTTTGCAAAAATCTCACGAATCGACTCCAGGATTGCCTTTTTTACCGGATGTTCCACATCCAGTGTCTCAATCCATCGCGGCACAAAAAATTCTATACGGGTCAGCGGAAATGCATAGAGAAGCTCCGTCAGGATCCTGCGGATGTCTTCTTCTTTCATCTGCTCACAGTTGACCGGGATCACAGCAGTTTCATACGTTTTTGACAATTCTTCTGCCAGTGCTTTCGTCTCCTGCGAATACGGTTTCTGAGAATTTAAAACGATCACAAACGGCTTGCCTGTTTTTTTCAGCTCCAGAACCGTCTTTTCCTCGGCACTTTTATAAGCTTCCCTCGGAAAATTTCCAATCGTTCCGTCGGTTGTCACCAGAATCCCGACGGTTGAGTGGTCACGGATCACTTTTCCGGTTCCGATCTCCGCAGCCTGTGGAAACGGGATCGCCTCTTTTAGCCACGGCGTTTTTACCATCCGCACCTGATTCTTTTCATCGAGTCCAAAGGCTCCGTCGATCACAAATCCCACGCAGTCGATCAGACGGATTTTTGCTGTAATCCCTTCATCCAGTTCTACTTCTGCTGCTTTCGCCGGAACGAATTTCGGTTCTACGGTCGTGATCGTCTTTCCGCCGCCACTCACCGGGAGTTCATCTTTTGATACCTGACTGTTTTCTTTTTTCATATGCGGCAGAACAAGCTGCTCCATAAAGCGACGGACAAACGTGGATTTTCCTGTTCGCACCGGGCCGACCACGCCTATGTAGATCTCGCCCTTCGTCCGTGCCTGTATATCCTGATACAGATGAAACGTATCCATAATTTAACCCCCTCACTATACTGATACAGCATATGTGAGGGGGTCTCGCTTTTAGAACGGATTATGTAACAGCTCGTGTGCTTTTCCTTTGAAATCTTCTCCGTTGTAGAAAACATCCATCAGCGGATTTTCGGTACATTTCTTGATCGCCATATTTCCGTCTGCACGGTACAGGCCTTTTGCTCTTGCTTCTTTATGTCTCGGACCTGCCGGGATTGGCTGACCGCCACCCATGATACAGCCGCGTCTGCACGCCATGATCTCAATCAGATGATATTGTTTCTCACCGCTTTGTACCTGTTCCATGACTTTTCTGGCATTGGCAAGTCCGCTGGCTACGCAGATATTCAGTTCTTTGCCTTCACAAGTGATGGAAAATTCTTTGATGCCTTCTTCGCCTCGCATACCGGCTTCTGCGATGGAATCCATCACGGCATTTCCATGTCCCGGAACGAGTCTGCGGATCACGGCCTCAGTTACACC
>OGWW01001051.1_pt1 | contig 16241 bp, 14 predicted proteins | sample 1576131 | NCBI WGS metagenome assembly OGWW01 (sample SAMEA3541576, study PRJEB24748) | human gut metagenome | biome: human gut; feature: human-associated habitat; material: faeces | place: China | collected 2012 | reverse complement strand
GAATAATGCACGTTAGTGGCAGAGTTATCTCCATGATTGATACCGCCGACTATCAGATCCGGAGTCCCTGTCGCTCGAAGAAATCGCGTCGGATGCCGGCGTCACCACGCGCTACATCACGGAGGCGTTCCGGGACGCGGGGACCACCGCGATGAATGAGCTTGTGAGGATCCGGGTGGAGGCGGCCGCATCCGACCTCCGGGACCCCGAACTCTCACGCCTCCCCCTCCGCACGATTTCTGACCGGAACGGCTTCGCGACGCAGCAGCACTTTTCCCGCGCCTTCCGGCTCCGGTTCGGCGTCACGCCGAATCACTGGAAGAAGGGTGAAGGAAGCGCCGCGTAACCCCGCGGCGCACCTGTCGACCCGATTCCGGCTATCCTTGAAGTCACTCAAGAGTCTCACACTCCCGTAACTCAAAAAATTCCAAAAAAGGATAGAAAGCCATGGCTCAGATTCTTGGCATTGTTCAGACGTCAAGCGGTTCCTCCGCTCTCCTCCGGTCGCTCTGCGAACAGTACCTTCCGGGGATCGAAGTGCGTCAGTTTGTCGGTGAAGGGCTCCTCAACCCCGCCGTTTCCGAATCCGGTCCCACCCCGTCAGACAACCGGGCGCTTTTTCACCTCTACGAAGCGGCTGAGAATGTCGGCTGCGACGCGATCCTGAATGAATGCGTGGTGTACGGCAACACCGCGACCGCGCTCGCGAGTTTCTTCAACCCCCGCATCGTCCGTATCGATGAAGGGATGATCCTCGACGCGCTGAAGATCGGGAAGCGCTTCGCGATTTTCGGCACCGCGAAGGCCGCGCTTCACCCGAGCGAAACGCTGCTCCTTAACCTCGCCTACCGCCGCGGACTCGATGTCACGGTGGAAACGCATCACGTGACGCGGGAAACCCTCGCCGCCGAAGCCGCGAAGGTGGATGGCACGGTGGACGCGATTCTTCTCGCTCAGCCCTCGATGGCAGCGCTCGCCCCGCAGATGAAGGGCTTCAAGACCCCGGTGCTCTCGGTGCTCGACTCCGGTTTCAGGCTGCTGCGTGACGTGATGGCGTCGCTCGCCTGATACACGCTTCCCCGGCTCAACATAAGAAGCTCTTTCGCCTAGAATGCGGGGGCTTCTTATTTTTTTCGCTTTTTTTCGTTTGAGGTTCACCCTTTATGCTTCGCTCTGACTTTGAAATCATGGCTCCTGTCGGTTCCCGCGAGTCGCTCTACGCGGCGTTCCAGGCCGGGGCTGACGCCGTGTACTTCGGGGTCGGGAAGCTCAACATGCGGGCGCATTCCGCGAACGCCTTCACGATTGATGACCTCCGCGAGATCGCGGAACTCTGCCGCGAGAAGGGCGTGAAGAGCTACCTCACCGTGAACACGATCGTGTACGACGAGGAACTCGACGAAATGCGGCGGATCGTTGACGCCGCGAAATCGGCCGGGATCTCGGCGATCATCGCGTCTGACGCCGCGGTGCTCGGCTACGCGAAGAAAGCGGGAGTGGAAGTGCATCTCTCGACCCAAATGAACATCTCGAACACCGAGGCGCTCCGGTTTTACGCCGCGTACGCCGATGTCGCGGTGCTCGCGCGGGAACTGAACCTCAAGCAGGTGAAGCGGATCCACGACGCCATCGTTTCGGAACCGATCCTCGGGCCCTCCGGCCAGCCGATGCGGATCGAGATGTTCTGCCACGGGGCGCTCTGCCTCGCGGTTTCCGGAAAGTGCTTTATGAGTCTCGGGACCCGGGGCGAAAGCGCGAACCGCGGCCAATGCCTGCAGACCTGCCGCCGCTCTTACCTCGTGAAGGATAAGACGCGGGATATCGAGCTTGAGGTCGATAACGAATACATCATGAGCCCGAAGGACCTGAAGACGATCGGGTTCTTGGATCGGATGATTGACGCCGGGGTGCGCGTCTTCAAGATTGAGGGCCGCGCCCGCGGTCCTGAATACGTCCGCACGGTGGTGGAGTGCTACGACGAAGCGATCCGGACCTATATCGCGGGTGAGTGGGACGAGTCCTGCCGCACGAAGTGGGACGCGAAACTCGCCGCTGTCTTTAACCGCGGGTTCTGGGAGGGGTACTACCTCGGAGCCCCGGTCGCGGATATCACGAACGGCTACGGGACCAAGGCGACGGAGAAGAAGTTCTACGTCGGAAAGTGCGTGAATTTCTTCGCGAAGCCTTCGATTGCCGAATTCGTGCTTGAGGCGGGCGGCTTCAAAAAGGGCGAAAAGCTCCTCATCACCGGCCCCACGACGGGCGCGGTGTACGCCGAACCCTCTGAGATCTTCGCGGACGAAAAGCCCGCAGACTCGTTTGAAAAGAAGGACGACATCACGTTCAAGGTCCCCGAGCGTGTCCGCCCGGGTGACAAGCTCTACGTGATCCGGACGCGCGAAGCGTAAAAGAATCTTTAGGAAAAGCGCCGGAGCGGCAGTGTCCCCGGGGAGGGGCCTGCCGCTTTTTTTTCCGTTCTGAAAAACCCACCTCTGAGACACCCCGGGTACTGGAAAACCGTCTTACATCAATTCAGGACCACGGTTACCTCCTGATAGGTAGACCGCTTTGATTATCAAAGTGTTAGATTTATTGGTATACCGGTATACAGTTCATTGACGGTAGATCGTTCCGGTGCTTTCTGCTGATGGAGTTTTTCCATGAAAAAGTCGCAGATCATCAAAATCATTGTGTGCTTCCTGCCGCTTCTCCTCCTCTTTCTTCCGGCCCCATCCGGAATGAACCCGAAAGCGTGGGAGCTCTTCCCCTTCTACGCGGGCGCGATTCTCGGGATCATGCTGCATCCGTTCTCTGAAGCCGCCATTCTCCTTATCTTCCTCGGGTTCTACTCCGTCGCGATGAAAGGCCAGGCCGTGGCGCTCTCAGGCTACGCGCTCGCGATGACCTGGCTCGTCGTCGGCGCCTTCGTGATCGCGCAGGCGTTCCGTGACACACAGCTCGGGAAGCGGATCGCGTATCACCTGATCCGTATTTTCGGAAAGTCCGCGATCGGGCTTGGGTACGCCGCGGCGTTTTCTGACTTCATCATCGCGCCGATGACGCCCTCGAACGCCGCTCGAACCGGCGGCATCATTTTCCCGATCTTCCGCTCAGTCGCGGAGACGCTTGGCTCCACCCCGGATCACAACCCGGAAAAGATCGGCGCCTATCTCTCGCAGCTCCTCTACATCATCACGATGGCGACCGGGATCACGTTCCTCACGAGTTACGCCGCGAACGGGGTCGCCTGGGCGATGACGGATCAGATCCTGGGGCTTCAGATCTCGTGGATCCAGTGGACGATCAGCTTTATCGTGCCGGCCGGTGTCGTGCTGCTCCTTGCGCCGCTCATCATTTATAAGATCTACAAGCCAACAATCGGAAAGATCGATAACAAGCGGATCGCGGCGGAAGGCCTCAAAGACCTCGGCCCGATCTCGAGAAACGAGAAGATCCTCCTCGTCCTCTTCCTCCTCGCGATCATTCTGTGGTCCACTTCGTCCTACACCAATATCAACTCCACCGCGGTGGTGCTAGCCTTCATCGCGCTCACGCTGCTCACCGGCGTCCTTAAATGGAAGGACATCGCGGTGAACGGTCAGATCTGGTCAACGCTCATCTGGTACGGCGGCATTCTCGGTATGGCCGGCGCCCTCAATAAATTCCTGTTCTTCAACTGGCTTGCCGGGTGGCTCGAGACCTATATCGACTTCTCGTCCTTCAGCCACATCGGGCTTCTGATTACCCTTGTCTTCGCCGGCACCGCCTGCCGCTACCTCTTCGTCTCCTGCGGCGCGTATATGGCGTCCGTCATTCCGGTGCAGTACACGATCGGTCTCGCGGCAGGGCTCCCCAAGATGGACATGTTCCTTGTCTTCGTGATGTGCGGCGTGATGGGCGCTTACGTCACGCACTACGCGAACGCGGCGGGCCCGGTGCTTTTCGGCGCGGGCTACGTCCCGCTTAAGAAGCGGTGGGCCACGGGTCTCTTCATGACACTCCTGAGCTACGTGATCTTCGCGCTCATCGGTGTTCCGTACTGGAAGATCCTCGGACTCTTCTCGTCACTCTGAGCCCCATCTTTCTTTAACCCTACGTAAGAGCGGGATGCCGTTTTTGTGGCATCCCGCTCTTTTCTTCTTTGCCCTTTTTGAACCCGCCAGGGGGTGTTCAGGAGACTGGGGACACTGATTTCGCCCCCGAATATTTTTCCACGTTATTCGTTATTGGAATAGCGGCACTGCCCTCGGAATCCCCCGTCTTTTTTCATCAAAATGAGAAATTCACCTTATAACGGGATTTTTGCCTATTTCTGCATCCAAAGTCGGCATCTGTCCTTAACAGTTTCTTAAATCCGGAAACCCGTACGACAAAAACCGCCACAAGAATCGGATTAGTAGTGTTTTTATTCACCCAACAAAATACCTGTAATCCCTACAGCCCCTCAAAAATCTGTCACACGGCGTACCTACTTGTGAGATCAGATAAAAGTCGCATAAGTTCTTAAAAACGCTGTATTATCGGGGTATTGCGGAGAGGTAATCCCGTATTTGATCTATGCCAAAGATTATTGACATGAATCAGCAAATACCTACTTGGTGATAGTGGTCAAAGTTGATTTATCAAATCACAAGTGATACATTGTAAATCGTTCAATTACCGAGAGAAATCACGGGCGTTGAACATGGTTTTTACTCTGTGTGTCGGTCTAGATCACTCTCATCCTGATTCTGCGTCGGTGAAGTGAAGACAAGATCGAATTTAGTGGAAGGCAGTTACATAATTGCCTTCCATTTTTTATCTGTGAAATTGCGGGTGAACAACCATTCAGCAGGGGTCCCGGCGCGGTCGGCGGCGGGAACTTCACCCCGCATCAATTACGCGTTCAGATAGCGCTCAATTTCGTCCGGATTCCGGACGCCAAGCTTCCGGATAATCGCCGCGCGGTGCACTTCGACAGTCCGCACCGTGATCCCGGTGCGCTCACTGATCTGACGGTTCGTGAGCTTCTTCCCGATCAGTTCCGCGATCTCGCGTTCCCGGTCCGTGAGTTCCTGGACCTTCGCCCGGATCGCGCCTTCGGTTTCAACCGCTCCCGTCTCACTCACGCTCCGCGTCACGGCGCGCGCGATCGCTTTGAGAAGCCGCTCCTGACGCACGGGTTTCTGCACGAAATCCACCGCGCCGTCCCGCATCGCGCTGACCGCCATATCGATGTCGCCGTTCCCGGTGAGGAAGATGATCGGAAGCGCGTAGCCCCGGACATTCATTTCCTGCTGCAGCTCAAGACCGCTCATCCCGGGCATCCGGACGTCAAGAATCGCGCACCCAGGGGTGGATGGGGCATCGTCTGTCAGAAACGCGCGGCCGTTTTCGTACGTCTTCACGCGCCACCCTTCCGCGGTCAACATGAATTCAAGTGCCTCCCGCATCGCGGGGTCATCGTCCACGGTCCGGATGAGGCACTTTGCCTTGATGTCATCCGTGATTTCCGGGATCTCCGTATTCGCCATATTTCTCTCTCCTAATTTTTTGTCTCAGGAAGCGGCCTTTTCCCCGAGGGTCGCTGCCCGGCGTTTTTCAGTTCTGAGCGCCCGTCCCTTGGGCGCCCGATTCTTTCTTTGAATCCGCGGCGGTTTCAGCTTTCCCTAACCCCGCTGCCGGATCCGCCGGCTCTTTTTTATTGTCCTCGCCGGCTTCCTCTGACGTCTTCCCTTCGGCTCCGTCCGCCGTCGGGAGGTGGACATAGATCGTCACTCCCCGGACACTCCCGTTCTCGATCGAAAGCCGGCCGCCATTCCGCTCCACGATCGCCTTCACGATGAGGAGCCCAAGCCCGATCCCCTCGTGCTTCGAGCTCTTCAGGGCTCCCGACGGGTTCTCGATTTCGGCGAGCTGAGCCGGGGTCAGCGCCGGCCCGTTATCGGACACGGCGAGCAATGCTTTACCCGGGTTCGACGCGATGATAATCTCAACCACCCCGTCCGGCTGATCTTTTACGGCTTCCGCCGCGTTTTTGATGAGGTTATAGGCGACAAGCTCCATTTCGAGCTGGTCCGCGAAAAGCGTCACCGGATTCGCGTCGGTGCGCTTGAACCGCACGCGGGATCCAGACGCGGAGCGGTACCCGGCAAGCGACCGGGTGACGACGTCGTTAAGCGATATCGGTTTCCGGTCGATATCTTTCGCCCGGGCGTAGGCCCGCACGCGTTCCACGATGTCGCTCGCGCGCTCAGCCTGGGTCTCGAGTTTCCCGAGCGCCATCTCCATTTGGGATTCAGAGGCTTTCCCGCGCTTGATAAGCGACTTCATCCCCTGGGCGTAGAGCGAGATCGCGCCGAGCGGCTGTCTCATCTCATGCGCGAACACCGAGCAGAGCTGCCCGATGATCCCCATCTTCTCCATAAAGCTGATCTTCGCCGCGTCTTCGCGGGACTTCGCCTCGTATTCCTTCTGAATCCTGAGCGACTCCTGAAGCTGCGCCGTGCGGCGCTTCACGAGCACCTCGGTTCGGACACTGTGAAGGATGAGGCCAAGGATCAGGAGGATCCCGATCAGGATCGCGCTCCAGTAGGTCATGATGAAGCGGGAAAGCGACCACTCTCTTAAATAGCGGTAGGGACCGATTTTGAGTCCCTTGAAAAGGGCGTCCACTGACCGGAAGTCAGTCGCGATGCTCCAGTAGAAGCCGTCCCTCGTCGGCGGCATCTCGAGCACGGCGGAGGTCACAATCTTTGAGATCTCGGGAGGCGTATTCGCGCTTGTGCCGATCGTCCACGTCGGATAGAGGTCCGTTGACCGCTGGCAGGGCTCGTTCGCGTCCCGCTGATCGATCACGCGGAAGAGCCCCTTATCCTCCGGATGCTTCTTCAGCCACCCCTCAAGCCAGCAGATGCGAAGCGTGATGATGTCGACATCCTTCCGCCTCAGGGCGTCAAGAATCGCTGTTGCGCCGGGGCCGCCGCCATAGAAATTCGTTTTCTTGAAAAACGCTTCCGGGTCAAACCCCTGCCGCAGCACCTCGCCAAGCGCCAATTGATACCCCGTGAAGGCGGTGGGGGACGAGGCTCCAAGGACGGAACCCTTCGCGTCGTAAAGCGTCCGGATCCCGGAGTCGTTACGCACAATCAGCGCTGAGCCGTCACTGTGATTCGGGTCCGGGTAATTTTTGGAGGCGACCGTCGCGAGCGAACTCGCGCCGTACTGCACCATGCGGCGGTAGAAACCGGAAGACGCGAGGAACACATCCACGTCTCCATTCTTGATCGCGTCCCGCAGCTGCTCAAGGGTGTACTCCTTGATCCGCAGGTGCTGCTTCCCGATCCGCTTCTCGAGCGCCCGGATCGTATCCGGAATGATCTCTTCGTTAGGGGACGGGCTTGTGTAGTAGACGATCCCGAGCGTCACGTCCGGGATTTTTTCCACGGCCACAGCGGCGCCTGCCGTTCCGGCCGTGAGGACCTGAAAAGCCGCTGAAATAAGGATCGCAGCGAAGGCTGTCCTGAGTGTGTGGGAACGTTTCATGGCGTTAAAGTCGGAATGCTTACCCAGAAAGGACAACCGCCGAATAGTCTTTTGACTGAAAACACACTACGTAGTGGTAGGTCGGCGGAACAATGTTCACCGTACTGAAGAGGTCTCAGAAACTTCTTCGGGCCTAGAAAACCAGAATCAAACCTGAAACCAACGTCCGGAGTCCGAACTGCCATTCGAATTCCGGCCGAGGAGAGAACAACATGGAATCTCAGAATAAATTCCAGGTGTCCCGCCGTACCCTGCTTAAGGATACCGCGATCGGCGCCGCCGGTGTGTCGACGATGGGCATTGCGGATATCGCTTCCGCTGCCACGAAGAAGCCTGCCAAGAAGGCTCACAAGGCTCCGACCGCCCAGATCCGCAACTTCGACATGATCGAAGCGTTCTACGCAAACTATCCGAAGAAGCTCGCCGCGGTCCGTTCGAAGCTGAACCGCCCGCTCACCCTCTCTGAAAAGATCCTCTACACCCACCTCTACGATCCGGAAGCGGTGAAGGAATATAAGCGCGGCGCGTCATACGCCGAATTCCGTCCGGACCGCGCCGGCACCCACGACATCGGCGGCCCGATGGCCATTCTGCAGTTCATGGTCTCCGGCAAGAAGAAGATCGCCCTCCCGGCCGCTATGGTCTGCGATCACCTCGTGACCGCGAACGCCGGCGCCCGTAAGGACATCGCCTTCGCTGACCACTACAACAAGGAAACGTACGACTTCCTGCGCACCGTGTCCCGCCGCTACGGCTTCGACTTCTGGCCCGCGGGTTCCGGCATCTGCCATCAGGTGTTCCTTGAGAACTACGACTTCCCGGGCGGCATGATGCTCGTCACCGACTCCCACACCCCGACCGCCTGCGGTCTCGGCATGCTCGCGATCGGTGTCGGCGGCGCTGACCTTGTGGACGCGCTGATGGGTTCCGAGTGGGAACTGAAGATGCCGAAGCTGATCGGTATCAAGCTCACCGGCAAGCTCCAGGGCTGGGCCTCTCCTAAGGACGTCATCCTCCGCGTCGCTCAGATCCTGACGACCAAGGGCGGCACGAACTGCATTATTGAATACTTCGGCGACGGCGCGAACACCATCTCCGCGACCGGCAAGGCGACGATCGGCAACATGGGCGCTGAAGTCGGCTCCACGACCTCCGTCTTCCCGTATGACTCCCACATGAAGGCTTACCTGAAGGCCACGAACCGCGAAGCGGTGGCTGACCTCGCTGACGGTGTCGCGAAGGACCTGCAGGCGGACCCGGAAGTCTATGCTCACCCGGAGAAGTACTTCGACCGCGTGATTGAACTCAACCTCTCGGAACTCAAGTCCCTCATCAACGGCCCGGTTTCTCCCGACGCCGCGATGGAACTTGACCAGGTCGGTGACACGCTCGCGAAGAAGAACCTCCCTGAAAACATCGAAGTCGCTCTCGTCGGCTCCTGCACGAACTCTTCCTACGAAGACTTCACCCGCGCCGCTTCGATCGTGAAGCAGTGCCTCGATAAGGGCGTGAAGATCAAGACCCCGCTGATCGTGGTTCCGGGCTCTGTCCGTATTCGTGAGACCCTGAAGCGTGACGGCATTCTGCAGCAGTTTGAGAAGCTGAACGCCACCGTGATGACGACCGCCTGCGGCCCCTGCATCGGCCAGTGGGATCGCCACATCGGCGATAAGACGAAGGTGAACACGATCATCGAGTCCTTCAACCGCAACTTCGCCGGCCGTAACGACGGCAGCAAGAAGACCCAGGCTTTCCTCGCGTCTCCTGAAATCGTGGTCGCGATGGCAATCAACGGCGATATGCGCTTCAACCCGCTGAAGAGCACGGTAACGGGCGCGAACGGCGTTTCCTTCAAGCTCGCGACTCCGGTCGGTGAAGAACTCCCGTCGAAGGGCTTCGCCACGAATGTCGGCGGCTGCATCATCCCGGACTTCAAGCAGGTCCCGATTGTGGTGGCCCCGAACGCCGAGCGTATCCGCCTCCTCACCCCGTTCCCGGCCTGGAACGGCAAGGATTACGTCGATCTCCCGCTGCTGATTAAGGCAAAGGGCAAGTGCACGACGGACCACATCTCCCCCGGGGGCAAGTGGCTTCCGTACCGCGGCAACATCGACCGGATTTCGGATAACCTCCTCGAACGCGCGACGAACGCCTTCAACGGCAAGAGCCAGAGCGTCTGGAACGTGGTGAACAAGGACTACGAGTCCCCCGCGAAGACCGCCCGCCTCTATAAGAACAAGGGCATCCAGTCAATCATCGTCGGTGACGACAACTACGGTGAAGGTTCTTCCCGTGAACACGCCGCCATGGAACCGCGTTACCTCGGCGTCGTGGTGGTGCTCGCGAAGAGCCTCGCCCGAATCCACGAGTCCAACCTGAAGAAGCAGGGCATCCTTGCTCTCACGTTCGTGGACCCGAAGGATTACGACAAGATCCGCGAGAAGGACCGCATCTCGGTGCTCGGCCTCTCCCAGATCGCTCCGGGGAAGACGGTGACGATCGTCTGCAAGCACGAAGACGGCACCGAAGACCGCTTCCAGGCTCAGCATTCGTATAACGCGAAGCAGCTCACCTGGTTCCGCGCCGGTTCCGCGATGAACGCTCTCGGCAAGGCCTAAGCCACCTGCCGAAAGCCGTGAGGCCGCCCCTCCTTCTCTCCCTCTGAGAGGCGGTCTCTTCACTCTCCCATAACGGCTTGTTGGATGGATCCGAGGAGTTCTCTCCTCTCCCGGTTCCATCCATTTTTTTGTCTTCTGATTCCGGAATCCCGGATAAAGCAAAAGGCTCGCGGTATGAATCGCGAGCCTTCTTTTTGCCGGATGGGTGTGAACCTCCGTCCCTTGCCTTCACGGATGGGTAAGCCCCCGTCCGCTCCTTAAACATACCGAATCGCCCATCCAAAATCAATCCGAGCTGACGTCACTCATTTCCAGGGATTCAATTCGCGCGGGCAAAAAAAAGGAGCTTATCGAAACGGCTCTGATAAGACTCCTTCGGACGGTGCCTGGAAGGCTGTAGGAGAGGTCCTCCAGGTCGCCGGTCGTTCCCAAACTCTCGATCCGGAGCCCCAGATCGGAATGCTTTACACGCCGTACACGCGGGTTTCTTCCGTCACCGTTTCGATGACGGGTTCCGGGGTTCCCGGCTTCACCACGCGCTCACTGATCTGCTCCTCCGTGATGATGAGACGGCGGCGGTCGCAGATCACGCGGGCCTCTTCACGGAGAAGCGAAATGAGATGCTTCATTTCGCCTTCACTCCGGGCGCGAGCCTCAATCTTCACTTCGACGCGGGTCGGGCCGCAGCTAAGCGGCACCCCGGTGTCACCAAGCGACACCACGTGCGCTTCAGCCCCCCAGATCGCCTGGGCCGCTGTTTCGACCCGGAGAATGAGCTCCGCCGCGCCCTTTTCAGTGCTGCCCTCAAAGCGGTAGGGGGTCGCCACCCGCCTCGGGCGCTTTCCCCTGAGTCTCAGTATTCGGTTCAATCACAAAAGCCACCCGGCGCGTCACGGGGGCGTCCGACCGGGGGTCGAACATGAGAGCGGACTTCACGCGCGATAGCACTTTCTGTCCAAATGCCATTTCAGTTCTCCTCCAGAATTCAGCTTTTTCGCTGCGCGGAGAAAGCCCCTAAGTGCTTTCTTCAGCGCTAATTTCGATTCTAACTGCCGGAATCTTTTTGCCAATAAGGCATTGTGATTAAAAGGAATTGCTTAGAAAGAAGGAGCATTTCCGCGTACCGTGAGCGACAGAAATGCTCCCCTCGGGGATCAGATCAGGCGCAATGAAAAATGATTTCTCCTGATCGCTGTCAAAACCGCGCGGAAGCCCGGCCGCTTTCTTTCTCTTTTCCCCCTGTTCTACAATTAAAAGCGAACAGCGAATCTGACACCGAAGTAATCAAACGCATATCGACAGGAGAGTCTGGACGGGATAGTTAGACGCCCGGGAGACGCGTTATCCAAATCAAAGGACCGATCTTCAATGAAAACCATGAAACTGGTTGGGAAGGACTGGGTTTTTCAGCAGTTTGTCCTCTGGCAGAGTCAGCTGCTGAGGATCCGGCGTGACTTCCACGAGCACCCTGAACTCGGTTTCCAGACGCATCGGACAGCGAAGCGGATCGCGGACATCCTGCTCCGGTTCGGTGTCCGTCACATTGATCTGAAGTCGGTCCCGGGAGGAGTCATCGCGGTCATCCGGCGTCACCTCCGCTGGCGATTCCCTGACGAGCGGGATAACAATCCGCCCGTTATCGCGCTGCGGGCCCGGATTGACGCCTCTCCGGTGACGGAACGAAGCGACATCTTTTACCGCAGCCGGAATCCTCGTGCCGCTCACACCCAGGGGCACGACGGCGAAATCGCCTGGCTTCTCGGGGTCGCCAGGGATTTCGCGCACGACACAAAGATGGGAAATTCGACCCTCGTTCTGATTTTCGAACCCGGTTCTGAAACCGGCCGCGGAGCGGACGCGGTGATTCATTCCGGAATTTTTGAGAAATACGGAATTGAGACGATCTTCGGGGTCTGCGCGGATCCGACGCTCCCCATGGGGACCTATGGTTTTACGGCCCCGGAACCGGGTGCAACGCCGGGTTCAGCTTCCGGCGGCAATGATCCGGAACGGGTCGGATACGCGCGCGATCTGATTAACGATCTATTCACCGATGCCGCAAGGACAGATCTTCCGCCGCTCCCCGCGCCGGACGATTTCTCCCGGTATCAGAGTATCGTGCCCGGCATCATGCTTCGGTTCGGTGTCCGAGGCCCTAAACATCAGACATCGCTCGGGAGCCCCGAATTCGACTTCAATGATTCCACGCTCCCGATTGTCTGTTCACTCACCGGCGGCTACGTGATGACCATCCGGCAGGGGTGGTACGACTGCCGGCAGTTTTACCCATTCAGAGGATAGAAAGCCCGAGAAAAAGGCGCGGTCACTCAAACGCCCGCGCCTTTTCCTTCTGATCAATCAGAAAACGAGAACTTCACCGTCCGCCGGAATCAGCGCGCGGCGCGGATCCATCCCAAGACGCTGCGTGAGGAGGCGGAGCTCCGGACGATGGAGCACGCAGTGGTTGAAGCCATCCATGTGGACCGCGACGATTGCGGCATCCGGCGCCTCACGGTAAGCGCGGATAAAGTCGGGACCGCCCATGATGATCGAGCTGCTCCACTCAGCCATCATCGCGTTTCCGGTGTTGAGCACGATGACACCCGGCTTAAATTTCTGAATGCGCTCAGACACCTCAGGAATCCAGACCGTGTCCCCCACCACGTAAACCGTCTTGCAGCCTTCGCGCTCAAAAATCACGCCCATCGGGTGCCCGAGGAAATCGCCCATGTAGCTATTCAGGATCTCATCCGACCCGTGATTGCCGTTCGCGCGGAAAAGCGTCACGCCCTTAAACACCTCGCCATCCTGCATCACGCGGACATTCGTAAAGCCATCTGCCTCAACCTGGCAGCGCTCCTCTTCGTTATTCACGAAGATCAGGTGATCCTTCGGCACCACACGGCGGGCTTCTTCATCCCAGTGGTCAACGTGCGTGTGCGTGAGGATAATCGCGTCGCACTTCAGCACTTCCTCAACCGGGAAGGGCAGCTCCACCATCGGGTTCCGCTGGGACATGTTCATCGACTCCGGAAACCCGGAAAAGGCCCCCTTTTCAGCCAGCATCGGGTCGATCAGGAACGTGGTGCCGCCGAGCGACACCTTGATCGTCGCGCTGCGGATCAGCTGCACCGTGCTGCATTCATTGATGGCTTTCATAGTCGTTAATCTCCTTTGATAGTTTTTTTGAATGTCCGCGGAGCGGTTTTCTCCGCCTCCGCTTTCCATGAAAACCATCCTACGGACGCGCGTACCCAATCGTGATAAGGTAAATTGACAGCTAACGATGAATTTCTGCCATTTCGGATTTCTCACTCATGACGCCTTATGACCTTCCGCTTCCGGATGTGGATCCGCTGCCGCCGGCTCACCCCGCGCGCCGCGCCGCGGTCATCGTGACTCCCGGAACCATCACGTATCTGCTGTCGATCCCGTGGCTCGTCATGCAGACGCTGCCGCCTGAGAAGCACCGGTGGCTTGTCACGCTCTGCGCTGAGGAGCCCGGGAACATCCGGGCGCTCGGCGGCTTTGATGTGCCGGTCTCATCCGGGCTTGAAGCGCTGGATGACGCGGACACTGTCCTGATGCCGCATTGGACAGACCCCGCGAAAGTTCCCTCCCCCGCGCTGATCGGGGCGCTTCAGAAAGCGGCGGATGACGGAAAGGAAGTGGCAGGGCTCTGCCTTGGCGCGTATCCGCTTGCCTACGCCGGCATTCTCGACGGTCACCGGGCGGTCACCCACTGGCGTTTCGCGCGGGACTTCCGATCGCGGTTCCCCCGCGTGGAGCTTGATCCCAAGGCCCTTTATATCGATGACCGGAACCGGATTACGTCTGGCGGCATTGCGGCCGGCAACGACTGCTGTCTTTACCTCTTCCGAAAGCATGAAGGCGCAGCCGCGGCAAACGACGTCGCCCGCAATATGCTGATTCCGCCGGTGCGGGACGGAGGCCAGGCGCAGTATATCGATGAGCCGCTTGCCCGCACGACACCGTCCGCGCGCCTCAACCTCGCGATGCGTTACGCGGAGGAGCATCTGAGAGAGGAAATCACCGTGGAGACTCTCGCGCGGGTCGCCTCGATGTCACCTCGGAACTTCGCCCGCAGCTTCAGAAAGTTCGCGGGCGAGACCCCCGCTGCCTGGCTCCGTATCCTGAGACTCCGGAAAGCGGAGGAGCTCCTTGAAACCACCGACCTTCCGATCGCCGTGATCGCGGAGGACACCGAGTTCCAGTCCCCGGTCACCTTCCGGCAGGCCTTTCAGGCCGCGAAGGCGGTGTCGCCGCAAAGCTACCGGAAGACCTTCCGGGCGGAAGAAACCGAGCCTGAGAGCGGGAAATAAAAAATCCCGGGCACCGCGGGAGGATGTCCGGGAACGTTCTTTTCTTCCGGTGATCAGAAGACCAGCACTTCGCCATCCGCCGGGATCAGCGCGCGGCGCGGATCCATCCCGAGGCGCTGCGTGAGCATGCGGAGTTCCGGACGGTGGAGCACGCAGTGATTCACGGCATCCATATGAACCGCAACAATCGCGGCGTCCGGCGCTTCACGGTAAGCGCGGATAAAGTCGGGGCCGCCCATGATGATCGAGGTCGCCCAGTCAGACATCATGGCGTTACCGGTGTTAAGCACAATGACACCCGGCTTGTACTTCTGAATGCGTTCTGAAACTTCCGGAATCCAGACGGTGTCACCCACCACGTAAACCGTCTTGCATCCTTCACGCTCAAAAATCACGCCCATCGGGTGGCCGAGCAGATCGCCCCAGACGCCGTCACTCAGGATCTCGTCAGACCCGTGATTGCCGTTCGCGCGGATGAGCGTCACACCCTTAAACACTTCACCATCCTGCATCACGCGGACGTTCGTGAAGCCCGCGTCCCGGACCTGGCTGAGCTCAGCGTCGTTATTCACGAAGATCAGCTTATCCTTCGGCACCACGCGGCGGGCATGCGCGTCCCAATGGTCCTCGTGCGTGTGCGTCAGAATGATCGCGTCGCACTTCAGAATCTCATCAACCGGAAGCGGCAGCTCCACGGTCGGATTGCGCTGCATCATGTTCATAGATTCCGGGAACCCCGGGAACTCACCCTTATCGGAAAGCATCGGGTCAATCAGGAACGTCGTCCCGCCAAGCGACACCTTAATCGTGGCGCTGCGGATCAGCTGGACCGTGCTGCATTCATTGATGGCTTTCATCGTCATTTTTATTCTCCTCAGTCTCTGTTTTTTAACGGCTCACGCGGGAAGCACTTCTCCCGGTCGTCACCGTGAAAGCCATACTAAGGACGCGCCAAAAGAGGCATGACAAGGTAAATGACAGCTAACGATGGATTTCTGCCATTCTGAATTCTGACTCTGAGTCCGTTTTGAATCGGAACACAAAAGCGCCTTCCCCGAGCCAAACTGAGACGCCCGGAGATCCGGCGTTCAGGCGTTCAGGACGCGGCGCTCCTCGCCGCGGCGAAGAACCGCACCGCTTCCGCCGCGGTACGGCGGAGGTTATCTTTCGCGGTTTCGGGGTCCATCGCGGAGGCTTCGGTCGCAGGGATCCCGATAATCGGGAAGAACGCGTCAATCCCAAGCGCGTGGATCGTCTCGGGGCGCTCCCCGATTGAGCCGCAGAGTTCCACCGCGACGCACTTCGGATTCAGCCGCTTCAGGAACCGGGCAGCGCCCGCGGGCGCTTTCCCCCGCGCGGTCTGGGAATCGAGCCGTCCTTCACCCGTAATGAAGAGATCAGCGTCCGTGAGGTTTTTGGAGGCCCCGATCGTCTGGAGCACAAGGTCGGTGCCGGACACGAGTTCCGCCCCGAGCGCCGTGCGGAACGCGAACCCGAGACCTCCTGCCGCGCCGGCCCCTGGCGCTTCGGCGGCGTTCTCTGTCCCCATCTGAGTCTCAATCAATCGCGAGAACCGGCCGATCGCCTCATCCATTTCGGCGAGCATATCGGGGGTTCCGCCTTTCTGAGGGCCGAACACAAAAGAGCAGCCGTTTTCGCCGCAGAGCGGATTCGTGACATCGCAGGCGACGCGGAAGTGACACCGATAGATTCAGGAATCCAGTTGATTGTTTTATTATTAGCAATTAATTTATCG
>OGWW01001049.1_pt1 | contig 16296 bp, 17 predicted proteins | sample 1576131 | NCBI WGS metagenome assembly OGWW01 (sample SAMEA3541576, study PRJEB24748) | human gut metagenome | biome: human gut; feature: human-associated habitat; material: faeces | place: China | collected 2012 | reverse complement strand
GCTTACTTCTATAAATATATAAAAATAGATTTAAGTTTTTGTTTCAATAGGTGAAATGGAGTTGTAATGACTTCTTTAAATATGTTTCTATGAAATAATATAGATAAAAATATATTGTAAAATATAAATACGGAAAAGATTATATACTTATAAAAGTAAAGAAAGAATAATATTTAAAAGCAGTAATATAAAGAAGTAAAACTATAAATATATAAAAATATGAAGATAAAAATATTTGAAATAACGAGGCGTCGGGTTGCAATACTCGGTTGGTCGGTGGGCTTGAGCATAGCTTTGATGTTGCTGAAGTTTTTTGAGAACTTCGGCGAAAAGATTGATGTGTCTGCGGTAGATGTGTTTAAGGTGGTAGACAGTGCAACAAATGTGTCGCCGATAGTAGGTGCGATAGCTTTGGGAATAGCACTTTGCCAGGTGGCGGCGTGGGAACAGCTTCGCTATGCTTTGTTGAAAGCCGATAAGTTTTGGTTGCAATTGGCGCAAATAGTGGCGATGGTGCTGACGCTTTTGGGCGCGGTGGTGGCTGTAATGCCTTCCGGAACCATGCTGACGGCTTCGGGTGCGATGCTGCAGACGAGTTTTGGTGCATTCCAAGCTGCGCTGCCATTTTATAATAATTTGGCGATTGGCGTTGCGAATTTGCTCTTGGGTGCAGGTTTAGCAATGAAATTTGCGGGTAAAGTGCGTCTTTACGGCGTGGCTCTCTTGGTTTTGCCTGTGCTTTCGCTGTTGGCAGGCGAATTTTACACCTATTTATATACGAGCGTTGGCGGACTTACGTTGCAGACGTTGGAAACCTATCGCACAATGATGCTTATATTCCAGTTTTCCGTTCAGGTAGGATTAATGGTGTTGTTGCGCCGCACGATGAGTGGAGTAGGGGAGAGCAATGCCGAAATAAACGAAGCGTAAAGGGTGTAGGTGAACCGATTTTGTGAAGTTAAACTCGAGCGAAATAAGGCTGAAACGTTTTCAAAACGCATTAAAGAGTTAAGTAAAGGTGCTGCAAGATGCGTTTGAAAGCTTCAAAAGAGTTACGAAACGATGTTTCTATGCACATTTAAAGCCCATTAAAGAGTTAAGTAAAGATGCTGCAAGATGCGTTTGAAGCAATATAGAAAGCTAAGTAAGCGGTGGTAATGCACATTTATAAGCGCGCAAAAAGTAAAGTAAGAATGTGGCAATGCGCACCTGATTACAAGCAAAAAGATAAATACAATATTACTGATATACGTTTAAAGGCAAATAAAAAGATAGAAAAATAAATTTAAACATAAATATATAGAATATTGGTAATTACGCTTTTATGGCGCATTTATTTATAAATAGATTTTAAAAGATAAATATATAAAAATATGATTAAGTCGTTGATTGCCCATTTCGACGTTCGTCCCATAGAGCAAAAGTTGCTTACGGTGCTGGAATTTATTTTTGGTTTCAGCCTTGTGGGCTTGTTCCTTGCCGTGTTGAATCAGAGTGGCGATATGCTCACTGAGGGCAGCGTGCAGGTTTCCGACAATGTTTCCATTGTGTGCGAGTCGCTCATTTACCTATCTATCATAGGACTGTTGGCAATTTGGAACCGTTGTTTGCGCAGGTTAAAGTACGAAGACAGCAGCTTGAATATTTTGCGTTTGTCAAAGTTTGCCATAGTTGCAGGCATTGTTTACGTGGTTTTGGGCAAATTTTCGCTGTTCTATTACGGCACCGAAGCGTTTCCGGTTGTTCTCGATTGGATAGTTACGATAACTAAAACGATGTTTCTCTTGTACACTGTCTATCTTTTTTCGTGGGTTCATTCCCACGCCGGGCGACAACTGAAACGCTATACCAACCGTGCAACCGTGGCAATTCTGGCAGCCATATTCTTTGCTTTCGCTGCAGTTCTCTTTGCATTTATCGAACTGCCTGCTGGCGTTATGGGTGCATCTTGGGCTCTTTCGCTCATTGCCCTCTGCTGTTGCTTCGTGATGTTGAGCCGTATGCTGAAGTTCAGAGGTAGTGAACAATCACCGCAAACAGTCGAAAACGCATAACATACAGATTGATAATGAATTACGCTTGTTGCATAATCGGTTACGCCATAAGGCAGAAACGCACGACGAAGGGTGCGTAAGCCGTTTTTAAGAATGAAAATATAATAATATAAATATAAAAAGGTATGAAAAATATTAAGGTAGTATTTGCCAATCAGAAAGGTGGAGTAGGGAAGAGCACGCTGTGCATGCTGTTTGCCAACTATTTAAGTTGGAAGGGCAAGCCCGTGTGCATTATCGACACCGACTTGCAGAAAACCATTCTGATGCAGCGACAAAAAGATGTACAGATTTACGACGAGGAAGAACCATACGTTGTTCAGAGCTTCGACGTAAGCGAGCCCGAACTGATGCAACAGCTCATGGATTCGGCATCGCAAGTAGAAGGTTACGTGCTGTTCGACTCGCCGGGTAACGTCAGCGAAGACGGTCTTGTGCCCCTATTCACCAATGCCGACTACATCGTTTGCCCATACGAGTACGAGGACAAGACGCTCGATTCCACCGGAGTCTTCGTCCAAGTGGTGAATGCGCTGAAGGAAGTGAACCCCGATATGCACGCACAGATTTTCTTCGTGCCCAACCGCATCGACCCCCGCATCGGTACTTCCGACGAGCAGCGTATGTGGAGCGACACCAACGATATATTCTCGCAGATAGGCAAGGTTACGCCGATGGTAAACAGCCGTGCCACGCTGAAGCGCATAAACACCTTCGAACTGCTTGCCACACAGCGCGAGGCAGTGAAGGGCGCATTCGAATATATGATACGCCGAATGAAATAAAGGCTCCGCCTCGCCTGCTTCGCCCGTCAGTCGTTGCGCTTCTCGTAGATAAAATGTTACACGTCAGCGCATTACGTAGCAACTAAGGCGAATAGGGTAGGGCGCAGTTGCCGACTAAAACGAACGAAACAAAAATAAAAACGACATATATTATGGCAAAGAAAAAAACGAGAGTAATTATGCCAGGAGGCATCTCTGGGTTAGTAAACAAGGTGCAGGGAATAGAGAAACCTATCCTTGCAAGTCCTGCAGAAACAGAAACGATGGAGCCGACAGCATCTGCGCCCACCCCTGAACCCGAGCCAGTGCACACCGAACCCACTGCGAAAACCGCCCCAACGGCGAATACCGACGAGAAAGACCGCTCGGCACCCGCAGCCAAGAAGTTGCCCAAAGCCGAAGGAAAAGAGCTCGCCCGCGAATATACGCTTGCGCAAGGCGACACCGAAGACAGCTGGCAAATGTTCCTCGACCTCGCCAAAGAGTACAAGTTGCGCGACTCCAAGCTCGCCACCGTGTATATCGACTCTGACCTGAAGAGCGTGCTCGACCGCCTGAAGTCGGCCAACAGCATTAAAATGCCATCAACGGCACTGCTCAGTTCCATCGTTGCCCGCTTCGTGTTCGACCACGAGAAGAACATCAAGGAAGCCATCTTCGGAGAGAGTCTGCTCTAAACGCAACACCGTTTGCCGCCAAACGGCACCCTTCCTTCAGTTGCAAGGCAAGGACAGAGAGCCGTAAACATAGGCAGTTAGCCTGCCGAACGATATTCCGAGCGGCATTTTTCCGCATTGTATGGGGCGTGATTCACCACGTTCCTAATACCTATTTTGCACCCTTTTCGGTCGCTGTCAGCTTGCAATATTCGGTGTTAGGAACGTGGTGGATTGCGCCCCAATGCTTTCCAAACACCGTTTCAGACGTGCAAGCAAAACAGCTACATTCTCTAACTAAACAGCAACAAAATAAAAAAATATTACGAAAGCCTTGGAATTAAGAAATAAAAAAGTTATATTTGCGAAAATATAAGACAATAGCTAATAATATAAAATCACACTATCATTAACTTATCAAACGTCCACGCCTCCGATACGGCGTTGCTCCAAAAGAGTTTCAATAGGGAGACACCACTGACAATGAAAATCAACCTACTTAAAAACGCACATGCAGCCATAGCTGCCTTATTCATCACAATGTTTGCAATGCCCACCACAATGCAGGCACAAACCAGTTACGAACTCGAAATTGCAGATATAAAGGTAACTTCTGCCAACTGCAACGACCTTTCTGCGATTAATGGCGTCAGCGGAACCGTGAAGTACGACCCTGTTGCCAAAGTTCTTACACTGCAGGATGCTATAATAAATATAGAAGATGGGCACGGCATATATTCGGAAGTCAAAGGCTTGATAATAAAGCTTATAGGCACCAACAAACTTACTGCAAAGAAAGCAGCCATTGGTTTTAGAGAGGCACTGACCATTACGGACGGAGGCACACTCTATGCCGAAAGTTTGAGCGACTGCGCTTTCTATGCAATTGAAACCGACCTTATCATCGACAATTGCGTTGTGAATGCCAAGAGCAAGCTATACGGCATCTCGGGAAACAGCAGCACGAGCGAGAAACTTATCATCAACCACGCTACTGTAACCGCAGAGGGAACAGAAAGAGGTTCTATCCGCGACTTCGCCGCATTCACACTGATAGGTTGCAACATCACTCAACCTGCGGGAGCAGCATTCGACCCAGCGAAACGCTGTGTGGCACTCAATGGAGAAATGGTAAAGAGCAAGGTGGTGATAACAAAAGATCCAACTGCCATTGAAACCCCTATTGCCGACAACAGAGCCACAGAAGGCATCTATACGCTTAGCGGTGTGCGCCTGTCGGGCGAGCTGAAAGACCTTCCAAAGGGCATCTATATCGTGAATGGCAAGAAGGTTGTAAAGCAATAAAATGAGTTCGCAGATGTGTAAGGTGTTGCCTTTTTACCACCCTGCGGATTAAACATTAAGTGTTGAGAACGATGGTAGGAGCGTGAACAATTCGCGCTCCTACCTTTTTTGTACGTCTGTTCCGCCTCGCCACAGATATACTCCACACACCCCATTTCGCCTTACCACGACCACGAAGTATCTTTACAGAAAATCGGGTGTTTTTCTTCCGTTTTCCAAAAGCGTAGGTTTTGCGATGCAAAACAGCCGCTTTTACCTTGCAAAACCTACGCTTTTGCAATGCGAAACAATAGGTTTTGGAACGCCAAAGCGTAATTCTTGATAATCAACGAGTTACACGCAGCGAGTCAAAACGGTATTTGTAAAGATATTTTACAGTGTCAAAAGGCATTGCAAACAGCACTTCAGCAAGGGTAGGGGCGTGATTTATCACGTTCCTAATACCCAATAAGAAAGTGTAAAGATCTGATTTTTTACGTTCCTAATGCTCTGTAATACAAGCCAGTAGACTACTGAAAAGAGCGGCATCTTCAATGTAGGAACGTGATGTGTCATGCTCCAACGAAGCGATAATGCTTTTAAAAAATACTTATTTTTGGGTATTGCGGCGTTTTTATATCTTTGCTACTTTTGCAAAATAAACATTGCAGCTATGCGAATACACAATATTTATATAGTAAGAGCGCAAATAGGCTCGTTCAATCAATCGCACCGTTCGATTACGAAACGGTGCGATTTTTTTATGAACAAAACAGAACTTGGTTCATTATTTAAAGTTTTCATGGGCGTATGCAGACACTGAAAGACGACATTCGGCAGCGTATCGTTGCCGTAGCGCGCGAGGAATTCATCGCTCACGGCGCACGCAGCACGTCTATCCGCACGGTGGCGCGGCGTGCAGGCATTGCTGCTGGCAACGTGTACAACTACTTCCGCAGCAAGGACGAGCTGTTCTGTGAGGTGCTGCGGCCGCTGCTCAACGAGCTGAACCGCTACATTCTGTCGCACAACGAGGAGCGGCACCTCAGCATAAAGGTGTTCGACGCACTCGATTTTCAGAACGAATACATCGGTGCAATGAAGCGAATGGTGAGGCTTTACCGCCCCGAGCTGCGCCTGTTGCTGTTCAATGCCGAAGGCACATCGCTCGCAGGGTACAAGGAGAGAATAGCCGAGCACCAGCTGAAAGCAGGCACGGAATACTTGCGACTGATGAAAGCGCGCTATCCGCACATCAACATCGACATATCGCCCTTCTTCCTGCACATTGCGAGTTCTATGTGGGTGAACATCTTCTGCGAGCTCGTGGAACACGAGGAGTACGATGAAAGCGAGGTGAACCGTGCGCTCGAGCAGTATGCCGCTTACAGTATGGCAGGGTGGAGAGAACTGATGAAACCGTAGAAACAATAACCTTTTAACATATATAGAAGAAGATGATAAGAATACTGAAACGCTTAGGACGTTACATGGGAGGGCGCAAGCCGTTGCTGCCCTGCTCGGTTGTGCTGTCGGCAGTGAACGGACTGCTGTCGCTCGTACCCTTTATTTTCCTGTGGTTGGTGGTGCGCACGCTGCTCACTGCCGACGGAAACCTTGCCGATACGCCCGTATGGGACTATGCCATTGCGGCGTTCGTGGTATCGGTGGCGAATGTTTTGCTCTATTTCGCCGCCCTCATGCTCTCGCATCTTTCCGCTTTCCGCATCGAAACCAATATGCGGCGTACTGCCATGGAACGGCTGATGTGGGTTCCGTTGGGCTTTTTCGACACGCAGAACACGGGGCGCATGCGCAAGATAATAGACGAAGATTCGAGCCAGACCCACACTTTCGTGGCACACATACTGCCTGATGTGGCAGGCAGCGTTGTGGCTCCGATAGGCATTATAGTGCTTCTGCTTGCCGTAGACTGGCAGTTGGGCATTGCCGCAATGGTGCCGATAGTGTGCGCCTTCGGCATCATGGGCTACATGATGAACCCTAAGAACAACGATTTCCAGCGTATGTACCTCGACGCACAGGAGAAAATGAGTGCCGAAGCCGTGGAATACGTGCGTGGAATACCCGTCGTGAAGGTCTTCCAACAGACGGTATTCTCGTTCAAACGCTTTCACGACAGCATCATCAACTACCGCGACCTCGTCATCAGGTACACCCTTCTGTGGCGCACGCCCATGTCTGCCTACACTATAGCCATCAATGCTTTCGCCTTTCTGCTTGTGCCTACGGGCATCATACTGATAGGGCACGGCGGCGAGACTGCCATCATCGTTTCCGATATGGTGCTGTATGTGCTCATCGCACCCATCATTGCAGCCAACGTAATGAAAGCCATGCACCTCAGTCAGAACCTCTTTCTGGCAAACGAAGCGGTAGACCGATTGGAGAAACTCACCGCCACGCCACCGCTTTCAGAGAGTTCTGAGCCCGAGAAAGCGGCAGTCTTCGACGTCAGTCTGCGCAATGTGTCGTTCCGATACGAAGCGGCGGAGCGCGATGCCGTAAGCAACATCGACCTCGACATACCGCAAGGCAAGACCGTTGCGCTGGTGGGAGCGTCTGGAAGCGGCAAGACAACCATCGCAAGGCTCATTCCACGCTTCTGGGACGTGCGCGAAGGCAGCTTGAGAATAGGCGGTGTGGACGTTCGGCACATGGATAAGGCAACGCTGATGTGCAACGTGTCGTTCGTGTTTCAGAACACCCGACTGTTCAAGACCTCCATTTTGGAGAACATACGCTACGGCAATCCCGATGCAACCATCGAGCAGGTAAACCGCGCCGTAGACCTTTCGCAGAGTCGGGAAATCATCGAACGGCTGCCACAGGGACTGAATACCGTGATAGGAGCGGAGGGAACATACCTCTCTGGTGGCGAACAGCAGCGCATAGTGCTTGCCCGTGCCATTCTGAAAGATGCGCCCATCGTGGTGCTCGACGAAGCTACAGCCTTTGCCGACCCCGAAAACGAACACCTTATCAGGCAGGCATTTGCCCACCTGACTTGCGGAAAAACCGTGCTCATGATAGCCCACCGACTGACCACCGTGCAAGATGCCGACAACATTGTCGTGGTAGATGACGGCAGAATAGCCGAACAGGGCACGCACCAACAGCTCATGGAGAAAGCCACATTATATTATAAGATGTGGAACGAATACCAAAAGTCGGTGGCATGGAAACTATAAACCTAAACAGAAAGGACACAATACAATGATAAAATATCTTCAACAACGGTTCGCCCTCACCGAAAAAGGAGCGAAAGACTTGCGGAAAGGCATCGCCTTCTCTACATTGATGAACCTCGCATTGATGCTGCCGCCCACCTATTTGTTCTTCTTCCTCATGGAATACATCGACGCCAAGCCCTCCACCGAGCCGCACACGCTGTGGTTCTATGTGCTTGTGGCTTTGCTCTTGGCAGTGCTTATGTTCTTCATAGCCCTCCGACAGTACGACAGCACCTACACCACCGTCTACAACGAGAGTGCGCAACGCCGCATCGGAGTGGCAGAAAAGCTGCGCCGACTGCCCCTCGCTTTCTTCGGCGAGCGCAACCTTTCCGACCTCACCTCTACCGTGATGGAAGACTGCACGATGCTCGAGCAAACCTTCTCGCACGCTGTTCCCCAGCTGTTTGCATCGGCTCTGAGCGTCGCCATCATCGCCGTGGGCATGTTCTCCTACAACTGGCACTTGGCTTTAGCCCTCTTTTGGGTTGTTCCGCTCGCCGTAACCACCCTGCTGTTGTCGCGCCGTCAGCTCCACAAAGCCTTCGTTCAGCACTATAAAGTGAAGCGTGGCGTAACCGAACAGATACAGGAAGGGCTGGAATGTATGCAGGAAATAAGGTCGTACAGTGGCGAACAGGCATACTGCCGCAGCTTCGACAAGCGGCTGAAGGGCTACGAACGCGAGCTGGTGCGCGGCGAACTCGTGGCAGGAGTCTTCCTCAACCTTGCTGGAATGCTGCTCAAGCTCGGCATGCCCACCGTTATATTGGTGGGAGCGTGGCTGTTGCAGCAGGGCGAAGTGTCGGTATTCACCTACTTGGCTTACCTCTTGGCATCGGCAATGGTCTACAATCCCATTATCGAAGTGTGCAACTACCTTGCCCTTCTCTCCTTCCTTGACGTGCGTATCAACCGTATGAAGGAAATAGAAGGCATGCCCACGCAGGAGGGAAGTGCAGCCGTACGACTCGAAAACTACGACATCGAGTTCCGCAACGTAAGTTTTGCCTACGAAACTGAGAAGCAAGTGCTGCACAATGTCTCGTTCACGGCACGCCAAGGCACTGTTACCGCCCTCGTGGGGCCGTCGGGTGGGGGCAAAAGCACTACTGCCAAGCTCGCCGCACGCTTTTGGGACATCGAAGACGGACAAATTCTTGTGGGTGGAAACGACATCTCGAAGATTGACCCCGAAACGCTGCTGAAACACTATTCCATTGTTTTTCAGGACGTTTTGCTGTTCAATGCCTCTATTGCCGACAATATCCGAATCGGCAAGCGCAACGCCACCGACGAGGAAGTGCGCCACGTCGCCCGACTGGCACAGTGCGACGACTTCATCAGCCGAATGCCGCAAGGCTACGATACCGTCATCGGCGAAAACGGCGAAACCCTTTCGGGTGGCGAGCGGCAGCGCATTTCCATTGCCCGCGCCTTGCTGAAGAATGCCCCAATCATACTTCTCGACGAAGCCACCGCAAGCCTTGACGCCGAGAACGAGACGAAAATACAAGCGGGCATCTCCGAACTGGTGCGCAACAAAACCGTTATCATTATCGCCCACCGTATGCGCACCGTCCGCAATGCCGACCACATCGTGGTGCTTAGTGGCGGTACGGTGAGCGAACAGGGCACGCCCGACGAGCTGTTGGCTCGCAACGGCGAGTTCGCCCACATGGTTCGTCTGCAACAAGAAAGGGGCAACAACCTGTAATACACGCAAGTTGGCGAGCCGAATCCTATGCAGTGTGTTCATTTTACCCACGTAAGCGAACCCCTGCATCGCTTCGGCTGCACGCCTTTTCGTTCTCTGTCGCTCGGCAATAATTATGCTCTTGACACCCGAAAAGTGTGTAAATATTTTTCGCAAGCGTAGCTTTTATGTAACTCGCTTATTATCAAGGCAATGTAAAAGCTGTTGTTTTGCGTTCCAAAAGCGTAGGTTTTGCACGGTAAAAGCGGCTCTTTTGCATCGCAAAACCTACGCTTTCGCAACGTCAAAGCGCAATTACCATTCTTCAATAGCTTTTTTCTTTACAAAACAGAGCGTATTTTTGCTAAAATCAGACAGAAATAATAAAAAGAAATTTGCTTATTCTGTAAAGAATAATATCACAATATCCGACCATTGCAACTATACATTTGGCAATATACAAGTTGAAATATCTCGCCTTAATGAATATGGCATTTTCTTCCCATAACCTATACGTAGCAATATTGTAGGGTGTTCTGTTGCCATTCCAAGTGCATTAGCAAGTTCTACAGATATACTCCTTTCTTCGTTAGGCTGATTCAAATAGGCGTTGGCTATTCCCATTTGGGTGGCACGAAGAAGTACACGCTCTAATGTTCTGCCTAAGTTAATCCATTGTTCAATGGTATTATCCTTTGTCGTAAATAGAACAAGATGAGAAGAAGAAGCTATCTTCTTTCTATCGTTTTTATTCTGGGTTTTCTCATTAATGGCTTTAGACATTACAAGCTTGGCTATGAAAAACGGAACATTTGGAGCACCAAACACTGCATAACTTAATCCATCTTGTGTCGTATTTTGGTGTTTCTTATTATAACGCATCCACTGTTGAAGCTCTGCCTTGAATCTCTTGTCATTCATCTGCAGGCTATTACCAGCATAAACCATCTCTGCAATGGCGTTATATTCGGTCGTACCATTCTTATAAAAATATATGCCAACAGCTGGCTCCACAGTCATTTTCTGTAATACATCAATACTGTCATCAGGTATCATCTTACCATTATAAACACTTCGATTGGTCTGTCTTACAGCGATTTGAGAGAACAGAGGAGAGCCAGCGTTCTCATTCGTATCTTTAGAAAGCTTTACCCGAACAACCCCATCATCAGCAATCGCTACTTCACTCTTATATCCCTTCTGCTTAGCTCCAATGCAAAGATTTTCTGTAGCACAGCCAAGACTGACAAAAAGTTCGCGATTATCAGCATCAACCGCAGGCAAAGACTTTGCAAAATTTGGATAAATATCAATCTCCGACTCCCCTATCTTAAACAACCACGGCTGTGTGTTATGCCCAGAAGGAGCCTTTGTTGCATACTCTATCATAAATTGATAGTCAGTGTTTTGCGCCAATACATTACTCATAGTTCCCATAAAAACAATTAGTATTATAATTAATTTCTTCATTTGTCAATACTCTTCAGCCATAAATCAATCATCAATCCTATACCGTCCATTATCTGTTTCCACCCTTCTTCGCTTTGCAAATCTATGCCATTATACGTAGAGGTCTGCTCCTCCATCAACACAAGATAACTGATTGAGGCTGAAAGGATAGTAGCAAGAGAAGCTACTTCTGTATTAGAACACCCTGTTAAACGAGCAACCATCTGGATTAAATCACGTCCATTCCGCTCTCTTCTGTCTTGAAGTGTGCGAATATTATCGTTATCTGCGGTGAGTTCCCATCTGCAAAGTCGCTTCAACATAATATCGTTACGCATCTGTTTGATTTGTTTACGAAACATATTCTTGATACTTTCCCCAACATTAGCTTGCTCCAAGATAGTTGTGTCAGTATTTGCCCAATAGTCTTTCTGCATCAAATAATGGGCTAACAGCTCGTATAAACCACCAAAATACCTATAAATAAGCATTTTAGAAACACCTGCTTCAGAAGCAACCGCGTTAATACCAAGCTTTTCAAAACCTTGATTCTCAATAATACGCTCGACAGCGTCAATTATCTTTTTTTCTGTTAGTTCTCTATTTTTCATCTTGAACAATTACTTAATGTTACCAACAAGTAACCGCAAAGATAGGTTACTCATCGGTAACATTTATCTAAATAGACGATTTTATCCTTTCTTTTCATATAGTTTAACGAACATACAAGGATTTTTAAAGTATTCTGATTTATTTCTTATTATGGATAGATTGCATTGCAAGGCTCGCAATAAGCAAAAAAATGGTGAAATATTTTGGGCATTCACACCTTTTAATGTAACTTTGTAGCAATGAATACACAAAATTCACAGAACATAAAAATGAGCGAAAACATCATCATTGTCGATGGCGACTATATCGACAGAGTGGCGTTCAACCTCATTGTGAACTTCGAGCGAATGCTCAACAGAAAGATTCCAGCTGCCGACTTCAGCCAATGGGTGGTGGATATAGCACTCGACGGACGGCTAAAAGCAGGCAATCACGAAACCCAAGTGGTGGTATTGCACGATAAGAACAAAGCAAAATTAGAGAATTTCGTGCCTTCCAACTTTCAAAATGAGCTTGACAAGCAAGCATTTACCGATGAACAGTTGGGCGAATTCATTATCAATACCATTGCTACGGGCAGTGCGCTGACCGAGAAAGACGATGTATTGCTCGACGTACTGCGTATTGCGCTGAGCCACGACGAAGTTCGCCGTATAATGATTGTGCCGAATGCAGAAGACAGCAACATTTACAGCGTTATCCGAAACACGCTGAAAGATGTGGACGACGAGCAGAAACACATTACCATGTTCGCTATGATGCCTATGGAAGGCGGCAACTTCAAGCAACAAATATTAGGTTATCCGCTGATGAATGCTATGGGCATAACCGCAGAGGAAATAGATAAAAACATAGAATAAAAGAAATAAGAAAATGGGAAGAGTACTTATGATTGGCGCAGGTGGCGTTGCCACAGTAGCCGCATTTAAGATTGTTCAGAATCAGGACGTGTTTACTGAGTTTATGATTGCAAGTCGCCGTAAGGAGAAATGCGACGAGTTGGTGAAGTCAATTCACGACAAAGGCTACAAAGCCGACATTAAAACAGCGCAGGTAGACGCAGACGATGTAGAACAATTAAAGGCACTTTTCAATTCGTTCAAGCCAGAACTGGTGGTAAACCTTGCGTTGCCATACCAAGACCTCACCATTATGGAGGCTTGTTTGGCATGCGGTTGCAACTATTTGGATACTGCTAACTACGAGCCAAAGGACGAAGCGCACTTTGAATACAGCTGGCAGTGGGCTTACAAAGAGAAGTTCGAGCAAGCAGGACTCACTGCTATCCTTGGCTGTGGATTCGACCCGGGTGTATCACAGGTATTCACTGCCTACGCAGCAAAGCACCATTTCGACGAAATTCACTACCTCGACATCGTGGATTGCAACGCAGGCAACCACCACAAAGCATTTGCAACAAACTTCAATCCTGAAATAAACATTCGCGAAATCACCCAAAAGGGATTGTATTACGAGAACGGCGAATGGATAGAAACTGAACCGCTGAAGGTTCATCAGGACTTAACGTATCCTAATATCGGCCCTCGCGACTCTTATTTGATGCACCACGAGGAGTTGGAATCGCTCGTTAAGAACTTCCCAACCATCAAGCGTGCACGCTTCTGGATGACTTTCGGACAGCAATACCTTACTTATTTGGATTGCATACAGAACCTCGGAATGAGCCGTATTGACGAAATCGAGTACGAAGCACCATTGGCTGACGGTTCGGGAAAGACCGCAAAGGTGAAGATTGTGCCACTTCAGTTCCTCAAAACCGTATTGCCAAACCCACAAGACTTGGGCGAAAACTACGATGGAGAGACTTCTATCGGTTGCCGTATTCGTGGTATCAAGGACGGAAAAGAGCAGACTTACTACGTTTACAACAACTGCAAGCACCAAGAAGCCTACGAAGAAACAGGCATGCAAGGCGTCAGCTATACAACAGGTGTGCCTGCAATGATTGGCGCAATGATGTTCTTCAAGGGCATTTGGCGTAAGCCGGGCGTGTGGAACTTGGAAGATTTCGACCCAGACCCATTCATGGAGCAACTCAATAAGCAAGGTTTGCCTTGGCACGAAGTGTTCGGTGGCGATTTGGAGTTGTAGGATTTGAAACATCAAAGAAACGAAACAGCAAAACAAAATGGCGTGTTCTTTAGACTTCATCGAGTTTGTTTGCCAACAGATAGAAACTGTTGGAACAATCAGATACCGCAAGATGTTTGGCGAATATATGATATACGCCAACGAAAAACCTGTCATCATAGCTTGCGACAACATAGCCTTCGTAAAGCAACACGAGGCTATTGAGGCTTTAATGGCAGAGGCTGAAAAAGGTTATCCATACGAAGGAGCAAAAGAACACTACATACTTGACGTTTCAAGAGCAGACCACGCAACAAAGGTTGTTGCAATCTTGGCAGAGGTGTTGCCCTATCCTAAGAAGCGAAAGAAGAAGGAATGAACGGCAAAGCATTGCACAACAAAGAATGAACATACACAAACTTTTAAATGTTTAGCAGCGAATAAAAAGCCCGAAAGTGAAACTTTTGGGCATTTTAGCACTCCATATAAGCAGGCGAAGAAACCTTGTTATCGACATAAAACCTGCGAAGGCGCACAACGTTTGCTAATAAAAGGTTTAAATTACAAGATAAAATAGATTAATTAATATATGACTAAAGAAGAAGCACAAAACCCTGCTGAAGGCAAACTGAAGGCCTTACAAGCAGCGATGTCGAAGATAGAAAAAGACTTTGGTAAAGGTTCTATCATGCGTATGGGTGATGAACAGATAGAAAACGTGGAAGTAATACCAAGCGGCAGCATCGGTCTTGATGTTGCTTTAGGCGTAGGCGGCTACCCACGTGGACGCATTATAGAGATTTATGGCCCCGAAAGCTCGGGTAAAACAACCCTCGCTATCCACGCCATTGCCGAAGCACAGAAGGCTGGCGGCATAGCTGCATTCATCGATGCAGAGCACGCTTTCGACCGTTTCTATGCGCAAAAGTTAGGTGTAGACGTAGATAACTTGTGGATTTCGCAACCCGACAACGGCGAACAAGCATTGGAAATAGCCGACCAACTTATCCGTTCTTCAGCCATCGACATTCTCGTTGTAGACTCTGTAGCTGCGCTTACACCTAAGAAGGAAATAGAAGGCGATATGGGAGACTCTAACGTTGGTTTGCAGGCGCGCCTTATGAGCCAAGCTTTGCGCAAGCTGACATCTACCATCAGCAAGACAAACACTTGCTGTATCTTCATCAATCAGCTGCGCGAAAAGATTGGCGTGATGTTCGGAAACCCCGAAACAACAACGGGTGGCAACGCTTTGAAGTTCTACAGTTCTGTGCGTTTGGACATTCGTCGTGTTACTTCCATCAAGGACGGCGACAATGTTATCGGCAACCAAGTTCGTGTAAAGGTTGTGAAAAATAAGGTTGCGCCTCCTTTCCGTAAGGTAGAATTCGACATTCTCTTCGGCGAAGGCATCTCTAAAGTGGGCGAAATACTCGACTTGGGTGTAGAATACAACATCATTCAGAAGAGCGGAAGCTGGTTCAGCTATGGCGGAACAAAGCTCGCACAAGGGCGCGATGCCACCAAGACCATGCTGAAAGACAATCCAGAACTTGTAGAAGAGATTACAGCACTGATACAACAAGCCATTACTGCAAAGCAAAACGCATAATGGAAACATCGAGACAGGGCGAAGAAAGCTACTGAAAAGTGGGCTTGCTTCGCCCTGTTTTCTGTTCAGAAAAGAAGAAAAGACAATGGAAAAAGACACTACAACCAACTTTGATACTATCTTCAAAGACGACCTTTATCAATATTTGCTATCACATAACGAGGTAGATGAGCGGTTGCCCGAAGCTCCCGACTTGGACGAACTATGGCAGAAAATAGCCGAAGCCTATATGCCCGACGCCATACGCGAGTTTCCCAACTATCCAACGGTTGCGCTTGGGTGGATAATGTACGTCGGAATGGCAGTTGCAAAATACTGGGACGAGGACTGGGAACTATACAGCAAGGTGGAAAACCTGTATGCCTACCTGCGCGACCAAACCGATTTCGACCATACCGACGACTATATCCGCGAAAAGGTTCTGCTGCTCAATGCCGACGAAGCCAACGCCTTGGAACGTCTTGTGGGCGAATGTGCCGCACGAACTTACAGCCAGTTGCGCCGTTTAAACATCGAGCCAAGCACCAAAGAGGCTTACCGTGCATTTGTAGAAGCACTTCATCAGCTTTACAATTTCGGTGTAGCCATAGAGTTGAAGCGGTTAGGCTACCGTATGACAGCTATGTAATAAAAGAGCCAAAACTACAATCATACAGTCTGAAATATGTAATAAGCTGACGGTGTAGTTTTGTTCTATTTTTCCTTAAATAATTCTGTTAAAAAGTGATAACTGCGCTTTGACTTTGCAAAAGCGTAGGTTTTGCGTTGCAAAAGAGCCGCTTTTACCGTGCAAAACCTACGCT
>OGWW01001046.1_pt1 | contig 16356 bp, 10 predicted proteins | sample 1576131 | NCBI WGS metagenome assembly OGWW01 (sample SAMEA3541576, study PRJEB24748) | human gut metagenome | biome: human gut; feature: human-associated habitat; material: faeces | place: China | collected 2012 | reverse complement strand
CAGCTTGTTACGGCTGCTTGTGAGGACGGCTATAAAAGACTTATTTATCCGTCCATAGAGCGTGAGATAAGGGCGGAGCTTTCGGCAAACGCTCAGGAGGGGGCAATAAAGGTGTTCTCCTCAAATCTCAGACAGCTTCTTATGCAGCCACCTGTTAAAGACACTGTTACCCTTGGTCTTGACCCGGGATATGCTCACGGTTGTAAGACCGCTGTAGTGGACGCTACGGGCAAGGTGCTTGACACTGCAATAATCTACATTACTCCGCCAAAGAAGGATACAGAGCGTGCTAAGCGTATTCTGACGGGCTTTATAAAGAAATATGGCGTTACGACTATCTCCATAGGCAATGGCACAGCTTCAAGAGAAACGGAGCAGTTCACAGCGGAGCTTATCAAAGAAATTCCGCAGAAAGTTTCTTACATGGTGGTGTCTGAAGCAGGCGCTTCCGTTTACTCCGCTTCCAAGCTTGCGGCTGAGGAGTTTCCTGAGTATGACGTTTCACTGCGTTCAGCAGTATCAATAGCACGCCGTTTGCAGGACCCTCTTGCAGAGCTTGTAAAGATAGACCCAAAGGCAATAGGTGTTGGACAGTATCAGCATGATATGCCAAAGGCGAGAATGGACGAGGCTTTGAAGGGCGTTGTTGAGGACTGCGTAAACTCAGTAGGCGTTGACCTTAATACGGCTTCATACTCATTGTTGTCATACATATCGGGCATAAATATGACAGTTGCAAAGAATATTGTTTCCTACCGTGAGGAAAACGGAGCTTTCACCGAAAGAAAGCAGCTTATGAAAGTTCCGAAGCTTGGAGCAAAGGCATTTGAGCAGTGTGCAGGATTTTTGAGAGTTCGTGGCGGAAAAAATCCGTTGGATAACACGGCTGTTCACCCTGAGTCATACAAGGCAGCGCAGGCGCTTATTGACAGATGTGGGCTGAGCCTTGCGGACATGGGCGACGTAAAGCAGATAGCTGAGAAAGTCAATGCAATGGGCATGAAGAAGCTTGCCACAGATATCGGCATTGGTGCTCCGACGTTAAAGGACATAGTAGGGGAGCTTGAAAAGCCGGGTCGTGACCCTCGTGACGAGCTGCCTCCACCGCTTATGAGAAGCGGCGACATTATGGAGCTTAAAGACCTGAAACCGGGCATGGAGCTTATGGGCACAGTGAGAAATGTTATAGACTTCGGAGCGTTCGTTGATATCGGTGTTCACGAGGACGGACTTGTACATATTTCTCAGATGTGCGACAGATATATAAAGCACCCTCTTGAGGTCGTAAAGGTCGGGGAGGTAGTTAAGGTTTGGGTACTTAACGTTGACCTGAAGAAAAAGCGTATTTCGCTTACTATGAAAAAGCCCAAGGGGTAAGGGGCTTGGCATAGGTTAGATAAGAACAAAAGGGCTGTGTGGACAGCCCTTTTGTTGTTTTACAAATATGTGATTGTAATTCAATATCGTATCACAATGCAAATTGAGTGCTTCGTATTTTACACCTATGCGTAAGTTGCAACATCCGCTATTGTCAGGACAATCACGTAACTTACCTCGTATTTTGCACCTATGCGTAAGTTGCAACCTAGTCAAGTGGCTTCCATGATAATGTATTGCCCTCGTATTTTACACCTATGCGTAAGTTGCAACGATCAGAGAGCTAATCAAGGACGGACGAGTTGACCTCGTATTTTACACCTATGCGTAAGTTGCAACTGCAAAATTGAACAAAAGTGTAACCCTGTTGCACGGATTATTATGTGCACGTTAAAACCTTACCGAGAGTATTTACCGTATTTTGTTAAAAACTTATGTACACTTTCTCGATTTTAGGACGCCGAGTCGCCCTGAAATTGTGTGAACCTTCTACTTGTTTTCATTCACTTGGACTTCGCTTTTTTGCTTTTTCAAATCTTTTTCTATTATTTTATCAATGTTTTTAATTCCGATATTCTGACTTGCATTATAATCGGCATTACTTTCAAAATCGCATTTAAGACATCTAAATTTTGCCTGATTTGGTCTGTTATCCTTGTGGATATATCCGCATTTGCTACATCTCTGACTTGTATATTTAGGGGCGATATAGACGACATTTATCCCTACTTCTTTTGCCTTGTTTTCTATCTTTGTCTGGAGGTCATAATAAGTCCAGTCTTTTAGAAAACGATCAGATTTAGATGTAATACCCGTCAGCTTTTCCATTTGGATAGTTCCGCAACCCTTTTTTACAGCATATTCTATCAAAGCTCTGCTGTATTTGTGGTTTGTTGTATCACGAAATCTTGCTATCTTGTCGCCTATATTTAGGGCAGGCTCAGTGCGTTTTTTTCTGCCGTGACCAATTCTTCCGTCACCACAGTATTTTGTTTGCTCGAGCATTGAACGTCTGCGAGCTTCCACGCTTTTTCTGAATTTCTCAATTTCGCCGCCCTTGATTATGAATCGGTCACGATCGCCGAAAACCGAAGCGACTAAAGGATAGCTAACGCCTACATCAACACCAAGGATCTTTTCTTTGTCAAGTTCAGAAATGTTTTTATTGTCAAAACTATAAGACAGATTAAGCTTCCACATCTTTTTCTTTTGGTCATATAAAAGTTTGCTGGCTACTATTGTGTATATCCCGTCAAAACAACGCTCAAGAATAGTTTTGGTAGAATTATCTTTCACCTGCATTTTAAAACGAAAACCGTCTTTAAAACCATACTTTGCAAATCCAGCTCTATTTAACAAACCGAGCCTGACATAAAATTCTTTGTTTTCATATATCAGCTTTATAGAGTCATTGTGCAGATCAAGAGGCTGGTCTGCTTTGTATGAAGGAACTGATCGTTTGCCTTTCCATACCTCTTTTTTATATGTATTAAAATTTTTACATACGTCCATTGTGGTAGTGGAAAGATTACTTGAATTTAAAGCGAGTTTTGTTCTTAATTCTTTGTTTGCTTGTCCATGCACACTTGAGTAGCCAAATATGTCTTTTGCTTTAGGATATATGCCACTCGCCTTAACATAATCGCTTGAAAAATTGTTCCATTCCCAAAGAAGCTGAACAGTTTTATTCTTTGCTTCTCGTGTCTGCTTTTGCAATTCCCACAGTATTTTATTGACTTCTTTATAATCTATCCGGTTGCCTGCTTTGTCAAATTGCTCACTAATTAGATAGATTTTTACGACTTTGACCAGTAATGTCACCCCATTTCACACGATCAATATACTTTACCCTATCATTGTAACACATAAGTATATTTTTGTAAATTGGCAAAAGGGACAAATATGAGGTGTGGTTTTTGGAACAAAGTCCCTCGATTTTGGCACAACATGACATTTTTTTGACGCTAGGTGCTTGTTGCTGGTTTTATGGCTTGACCTTATGATATAATTATGGTAATATAAAATCGTACATAGACTATGTTATAAAAGGACGTGAAAAAATGCGGATCGCAGTTTGTGATGATAATGCTGTTTTTCTTCAGTTTTTTAAATCTATGCTGGCAAATGAACTTGAATCAAGGTCAGTCAAAGCTGAAATAGAAACGTTTACCAAAGCTGAGAGCTTTTTTTACTGCCATGGTAAAAAGCCTTTTTCGGCTATATTTCTTGACCTTGATATGCCTGAAATGACCGGTTTTGAAGTCGCGCGGCAGCTAGGTCAGAATGGTAATTGCTTCGTGATCTTTGTGACAAGTCATCAGGAGCTGGTTTATGACAGCTTTAATTTCAGACCGCTGAATTTTATCTGCAAAGATCCTGACGCCGATGTTATGAAGGATAGGCTCCATATGGTAGCAGGACAGCTGACGGACGCATTGAAGCAGGAAAAGACAGTGGTTTTGGAGAATAGGGAGCAGGGAAGGATCTCTGTAAAGCTTCGTGATGTAACTTATATAGAGAGCAATAGCCACAGCATCATATATCATTTTGCAAATAATAAGGATACTATTGCAGTCAGAGACAGCATTGGCGAGATAGAAGAAGCTTATCGTAAATTTGATTTTATACGGGTGCATAAAAAATATATCGTCAATCTGAAATATGTTTTTAACATAAGCCGTTCAAATGAAACAGTGATCTTCAAAAGCGGTTCAGAGCTTCCCATGAGCCGAGGATATAAAAATGCAGTTGACGACGCTTTGACTGAATATCTGAGGAGAAAGTGATGACTATTACATTGTGGACGATATTTGAGATCTTGATAAACTTTTATCAGGGCGGTCTGGAAACATGGTTTATATATAAATTTCTTACGCCAAGATCTCATGAAAGGGCTAAGATATGGGCTGTTATATTTGCCGTTTGTGAAGGCTGTCTGGTCACTGTTTTTAATTATTTCACTGTATTTGAGGGCTTTGGAAGTGCTTTGTACTGGGCAAGTCTGCTTGTTTTTGCGTTTTGCTTTTTTAGTGACAGTGCAGTAAAGAAATTTCTTTCCATATCCCTCTCGCAGGTTGCGATCTTGTTGATAACGTCATTGGAACTAAATGTTGTATCGCCATTTTTTAAAATATCCCTCAGGGAGCTTGTGGTCGAACAAAGCTTGCTGAGATTTGTGACGCTTATAATGATCCAGATCTCTATATTCATTGTATTTAGATTAATACTGATGGCCTTTAAACACACAGATGATTATACGGCTTCAGATTGGGTGACGATAATTGCAGTGCTTATTATTTCGTTTTCTCTCGTTATGGTAATACATGAACTGTCCCTTTCGGCAGACGATGGCCATAGGCTGTATATAAATCTGTCATATATGCTTGTCTTTGTCCTTAATATACTTATATTCTGGATAATAAATTCTTTGATAAAAAAGAATCGGAAGCTCAAGAAAATGGAGATAGTCAAACTAAGAGAGCAGTATCTTGAGCAGTTTATCGGAAACGCCGAGTCGCAATATGACGCCATGAGAAAACTAAGGCATGATATAAAAGACAAATATGAAACGGTCAATGAACTGTTGAAAGTCCAAAAAATAGATGAAACGAGAAAATTTATTTCAGAAAGCTTTGACCTTATCGAGAAGTCGGAGTCCTATGTTAAAACGAAGAATAATATTGTAAATGCTATCGTTAACGCAAAGCTTACGATGGCTTCTTCCTTGGGGATAAAAATATCGTGTATAACAGTTTCAGATTTTGAGGGAATAAAGGGAACTGACCTTTGCGACCTGTTGAGCAACACGTTGGAGAATGCTATAACGGCATGCAAGGAAATAGCCGACGACGCAAATAAATTTCTGTATCTGAAGATCGACCGAGAAACGGATACATATACGTTTTTGATAAAAAATTCAATAGATCATTCTGTTATGGATAGTAATCCAAGGCTTACGACCACAAAGGCTGATAAAAAACAGCATGGTCTGGGGACCTCCATAATCAGAGAGATAGCAAGAAAATATAATGGCAGATGCGATTTCTATGAGTCGGAGGGAATGTTTTGCTGTCAGGTAACATTGATGGCAGATACAACGGTCCTGAACTAATTGTTCTGGACCGTTGCTGCATTTCGTGACAAAAACCTGCAACTCATTCCAAAAAGCTTGACATATTGCTGTTATTCTAGTAAAATTCAAATTAGGGTAAGACAAAAGCGAGGCGGTAGTTTATGGATCTTGTTGTATCGGGTATACTTAATTTTTTGACCGAGCAGGAAGCTATCGGCAAAGCAGATGAGGTACAGGATTTTTATCGGTATGGCATAGAAATAACTATCTCATCAATGTTAAACATTGTGCTTGTATTGCTTATGGGAGCATTGACAGGGCATTTGCTGGAAAGCGTAATATATTTGGCAGTGTTTATTGCTGTCAGGGTTATTACCGGAGGGTATCATGCAGATACATATTTCAGATGCAATCTGCTGATGTGTTCAACATTTATTGCCACAGCTTTTCTTAATGACAAGGTATGCGGATATATAAATATATGGGTGATAGTTGCCTTGGTTGTGTTTGAAGAGATAATAGCTTTTGTATTCTGCCCTGTGGAGAACAAAAATAAGCCTATAGAAAAAGAAAAAAAGCCAAAGTTCAAAGCGATGGGAATGATAGTTTTTCTGTTGCTTGATCTGTTTGGCGGGGCGATTATCAATAGATATCAGATGGTTGGATCTATGATCTTATTAACAAATCTATTAATTGCAGTTTTAATAATAGCAGCGAAGATCAAAGAAAAGAGGTGTGATAAGAATGAGATCATTTAAGAAATTGCTTGCCAGCCTTATTGCCAGAGCAACTAAGAGAATGGGTATAGCTGCCTGCGGATGTGCATCAATGTATGGTGGCTATCAAGCTAAAGAGCCAAAAAACATTTACAAGAATTAAGCGTAAAGCTACAAGAATTACGATAAGCATTACAAAGTCTTTATCATTTCCCCTTTAAATCTTGTGATACTTGTAAATGAGGTAACATTAGCAGGAAAATAACTTCCTGCTGGTGTTACCATTTTTTTATTTGTAGTGAGTTCAAGCTTTTGACAGTGAGTAAATTTGCTTTTAGGCAAATAATTACGCCCTACAAAAGAATGCGCTGTACTATTCGGTTTTCAAAGAACGGGCGGAGGCTATAGAGAAAGCCCCCTCACTTTCCATGCCGAAAAGTTGAAGGGGCTACAACCAAGTTTTTTTATTTTCTAAAAGATTTTTGTCGAAGGCATAAAGAAAGAGCGCCGGAGATTGCCGTCCCCGTTCGGCTGGGGATACATGGTCAGAATGTGGGTGTAGCTTGCCGCCTTTCGGAAAGGGACTTGTTGGCAAGCTCGCTTTCAGGAAAATAGGCGGTGGCGGAATGATCCGTCACCGCCTATTGTGTTTAGGCTATTTCGATTTCGGAAGCGTCGGCTTATTTAACTTCGGATTTCTTTCTCTTTTTGCCGCTTACGCCCAGCAGAGTCAGAACGCCGCCGCTAACGTACAGAGCAGCCAGCCAACCGATGTGGTTGCTGCTGTCACCGGTCTGAGGACACTTGGTGGAGTCGTCATTTCCTGGCTTATTGGTGTTATTATCACTGCTGCCTGTATTGTCGGTATTGCCGCCATCGGGGAGCTTGTCGATGACCGTATTCTCGCTGCGCTTGGCACTGCAAACGGTGCATTCCTCGTGCTTGATGCCGGTGGCCTCCTTGGTAGCGGCATTGTCGATCACCCACTGGAAGCTGTGTGCTGCCGTGTCGGCCTTGTCGCCGCACTCGCACTCATGCCAGTGGTTGGTGCCGTCATACTTCCACTCTGTACCGTAGCTGTGGGTATGATTGCTGCCTGTTGCGGGGATCGGTGCGGTTTCAAGAACCTTCTTGCAGACGGTGCATTCCTTATGCTTAGCGCCGTCGGCGGTTTCGGTAGCTGCCGTGTCAACGATCCACTCGCTGGCACTGTGAGCCTCAATATTGGCCTTATCGCCACACTCGCACTCATGCCAGTGATCGGTGTCGTCATACTTCCACTCTGTGCCGTAGCTGTGGGTATGGCTTGGAGGCGCATCCTTATAGGTGGCCTCGAGCTTCACATCATTGCCGGGCATGGTGAAGGTGGTAGTCGCCTTGGTGACGTCTGCCAGAGTGACATTGCCCTCCAGCACGACCCACTTGTCAAAGACCTTGCCTGCCTCCGGTGCGTCCGCCGTAACGGTCACAACGGTGTTCTGCGCGATTTTGTCTGTGATGAGTGTCCCTGCAGCAACGGAGGCCGTGCCCTTGATAACCGTGACAATGTATCCGGTCGCAGCGGAGCTTCTGACGAACCTTGTCTCGCCGCAGTCGGCACGCTGGCAGGTGTAGAGAATTCCTTCGCTCTTGCCCTGTTTTGCGGGTTTGCCGCCGTCCCAGTCGTGGCTGAGCTTATTAACGACATGACCGTAGCGGATAATCTGTCCGCAGCCGGCTGTGCACTGCTGGTCGCCGCTATAGCCTGAGGTGGTGCATCCTGGCTTAACCTCATTGATCAGCTTGTAGTTATCGGCAATTTCGTGGAGGGACGGGGTTGAGATGCCCTTCTGCGCGATCCTGTCGCACGCTGAGCAGTACTGGTTGCCGGAATAGCCCCTCTCTGTACAGGTCGCCGTTCTTACATCCCGCAGTTCAAGGGGACCGCTATGCCTGAAGTCGCCGGTCTCGCCCTTTACGGTGCCGCCGCAAGCCGTGCAGCGGTAGTCGCCCTCATAGGCGCGGTGTCGGCAGTCTCCCGATTTGGCGTTATAGCGTTTGCCACCATGGCTCGCGTCTGTGGTGGCTGAGTTGGCCGTGCCGTAGTAGTACAGCGGCTGCAGTGGACCGGTATGACCGGCGTTTGCAGGTGGGTAGATATCCGAACCGGCACTGATGACATGGCCGCAGTCTGCACAGGCGGTGTCGCCGGTGTAGCCCTTACGGTCGCAGACCTGCTCCTTCGCATTGAGCACCGTGGTGCCTCCGCTGTGGTCACAGCTTGCATAGACAGGCTCAAAGAAGAAACTGCCGCCTCCGGGGGCACCCATGGCGCTGAACTCTGGGATCGTGCAGCCCCACTCGAGGGCGGAGCCGTTGGTCACCAGCTTGAACAGGGTCTTCGCCTCATTGGTATTCCAATTTCTAGTAACAGGTATGATGTCATACTCATTGTATTCGCGGCGATACTCCACCTTCCAGCCTATGGCTTTCTGACCGGTTCTCTCCTCGGGATAAAGCCTGATCTTGTCGCCGGGCTTGACGATCATACGGGTTGCCCGGCCATTTTTCACCGTCACAAGAGCGGTGTCCTTTGTCCAATCGCCGTCAATTTCTTTCGTCTCTTTGTATTCGCAGACGCTGCATTCAGCTTCCATGCTGCCTTTATCGCCCTCGGTATCAGGGTTTTTGACCACATTCCAGCGGCCCCAGCTATGGGGAACCATGATGAACTCCTCGCAGCCGGGAACCTTGCACTTTTCGGGGTGGGCATAGCCGGATTCAAGGATGAGCTGCTCCACCGTCTTGGTCGAGCCGCCGATGTTGAAGGTATACTCATAGATACTGCCGAAGCCGGTGCAGTCCCAGTTCCAGCCGTAATCATGGACATGGCTCTTCACTGGAACGGTATAGTCGCAGACGGAACATCTGAGTACATCGACTCTGCCGCCGCCTACCGCGTCATAGCTTCTGTCAAGCTCAAAGGTATGCGGGAAGATGCGCTCCTTGGAGCCGGTGGTCATATAATGCGCTTCGTATTCGCCTGCTTCGAACAGGCACGGGAGCTTGTGGCCGTCGCACTTCGGGTCGCCGCCCACGACACCGTCATGGGTAACTCCATGCTTATCGACCCAAGTGACATTGTATTTCGGCGTTCTCTCGCTGTCTTCTGTGAAGCACTTATAAGTACACCCACTCTTAAATCAGGCAATAGACCATATTCGATGAATATAAAATAACGCAACATGAGGCTATGTCTCCGAAACTATTAATGGAGGCATAGCTATTTTTTCTCTTGAAATAATCTCTCCGATGTGGTATAATGATAACTGATACATAAAGCATGACCAATTGTGAGGTGATTGCTATGAATATTGCTATCGTTGATGATGAACCTGTATTCTTAAAACAACTTCATAACAGATTAAGAGAAATGAAACTCCCCGACTGCGAAATACACGAATTTACAAGCGGGAGAGACTTATTGAGTTTCTATGTCAAGGGAATGTATGAAGTCATCATACTCGATGTTGAAATGCCCGATCTGACCGGATTGCAGACCGCTGAAAGAATCAGACAGATAGATGGTTCAGTTATTATTTCTTTCCTGACGAATTATGCCGAATTTGCCGTTAAGGGCTACGATGTGGGAGCGTTTCGCTATATATTGAAAAATCAGCCAGACTATGTATATACCAAACAGCTAAATTCTATCATTGCTGAGTGCCAGCAGCGATTTAGAACTTTCACTTTCAATAATAAAAATCTGTCATTCAAGTTCAGGCTGACAGATATTCTTTGCTTTGAGGGACATAGAAGAAAGGTATCACTATTCACAGTTAATGGTGAATTGGAGTACGGCGGCGATTTTTCAACTGTGTGTGGCGAGTTGTTAAAGTACAATTTCGCTATTATAAACCGTGGAATACTTGTAAATCTTGACCATATACAGAATATTACCAAGTACGATATTATTCTAAGCAACGGCAGAAAAATCCCCATAGGCAAAACATATAAAGATGAGATAGTTGCTCGCTATCTTAACTATGCAACAGGGAGATGATCGAGTTGCCCGTATTGATTGAAAATATCATTGAGATTGTCAATGTAGCAATTGAAATGATGTTGGTATTCTTATACTTTTCCTTGTTGAGTAAGGCAAAAGTTAATAAAGCAGTTCTTTATCTGTCGTATCTTCTTTCTACTGTAATACTGTCAGCGACAGTTTTGTTGACAGATAATATTTTAGTGTATCTGATTACAACCATTATTCTTATTAGCTCCATGTCCTTTATTTGTTATGATGATTCAATCCGTCATAAAATATTTTGGAACATATTGTTTTTAATGATTATATCTATATCTGAACCTATTGTGATTGGATTACTTTGCATTGCTAATATGGGAACACCAGATGAATTCTTAGAGTCTGGTTTAGGACGTTATCTCGGAATGGTAGGCACAAATATAATTTATTTATGGCTTATAGGATTGATGCACCGCATAATAAACAAAAAAATTCGTGAACTGCCGATAAAATATTGGATATTGATAATAGTTATTCCAATCATAAGTATTTTTCTTTTACAAACAATGCTTGATGGATTTGTTGGCAGCAACACTTATAGTTATGTTTCTTTGGGCGTTTCTCTTGCAGGAATTATCTTTATAAACCTTGCTATGTTTAATTTCTTTGAAAGTTTTGAAGATAAGATAAAGTTAAAATACCTTGAAACAATAAAGCAACAGGAACAGGAAAACTATAAGCTGCTTACCCTGTCATACAAGCAAGTACGAGAGTTTAAACACGATATTGAAAATCAATTTTTAGTTCTGAATGATATGTTGGAAAACAATGATACTGATTCTGCTAAGGAATATCTTGTCAAGCTAAGCTCATTTGTAAGGCTTGCTAACAGACTCTGCTATACTGGTAATAATGCCGTCGATTCTATTGTGAACATCAAGGGTTCTCTTGCTCAGACATACGGTATAGAGTTTATTTGCAAGGTCAATATCATAACAAATATCAAGGCAGACGAATTGGAGTTGTGCCGTATCATCGGAAACGCTCTTGACAATGCAATAGAAGGTTGCCAGAGAGCTGGTGTATCACATAAGCATATTTGGATAAGCCTAATGGAAGAACGAGAGAAGCTATTTATTGTCATTACAAATACATCAGATAAGGTAGATACATCTGTTTTAACATCAACAAAGAAAGAACAAGGGCTTCACGGCATAGGGATAAACAGTATCAAATCCTCCGTTGATAGATTGGGTGGGTTAGTAAGTTTCGATTATGATGACGGAATTTTTAAGCTGAACATTATGGTTCGTAATTGTTTACAAATTTAACTATTTGCATTTCGGGACAAGAAGACGACATTTGGGGACACTTTGAGACCTTTTTTCTCAAAACCTATTGAAAAAATTTGCAACTTGTGTTATGATTTTTGCAGGAAGTGATTCAGAAATGATTTCAAAACTTGCAAAAAGCATAGCACACTTTTTTGTGGTTCAGAACATAACGGAAGAATCCAAAGAGGTGATCTACGCATATGGAATGGAGCTGCTGATCTCTGATGTGCTGAATACCATTATCGTCCTGCTGATTGCTCTGTTTTCCCATACGCTGCCTGCGGTTGTTGTATTCATAGCCGTATTTATGGGGTTGAGACAGTTTGTAGGTGGGTTTCACGCTAACAGTCATCTTAGTTGTATGTTCACGCTTGTCATGGTGATGATGGTTTTCTCTTACGGCATTTGCAATGTAAGCGGACATATTACGCCAATATTCAGCATCAGTTTCATAATGATAGCATTACCAATCATTCTATGTATTGCTCCCGTTCCGCATCCGAATAAACCGATGTCAGAGGAAAAGAGTGTCAAGCTAAGGAAAAGAAGCTGCATCTTAGCTGTTACCCTATCCGTTGTCACGATTGCACTGCTTGTATTCCAATATCAAAAACTAAGCCTTTATGTATCAAGCGGAATGCTGCTGTCAGCAATCATGGCACTGCTCGGTCACTTTTTGAATCGGGGTGATAACAGTAAACGATGATAAGGAAAGAGAAAAACGGAGTATTTTGGCGATTGTAATTCTTGCTCTTGTAAGGCTGGTGCTGTATATCTCAAATGGCAGCGTTTGCGGTATTACGTTTTATCAACCGAAAGAGCCTGACTTATCTGAACTGTTTGAAAGGAGGGATTTGTAATGAAAAAGCTGATGAGCATAGCAAAGAAGGCTTCTACGGCACTGGCGGCTCTTGCGCTGGTGGTAGCTACCACATCAGTTCCGAGTGCTTGCTTCCATTGGTTCGCACAACCTGTAGAGCCAGAAGAGCTGAGAAACTATGTAAACAAGAAATAATTGGCAACTGTGTGTTGCAGAAAGGTGGTATGAAATGGTTAAGAATAAGATTTTGAAACGTATCGTGGCAGGTCTTAGCTGTATTGCGTTATCTACAACTATGCTTACGAGTTTACCTGCTTTTGCCGATGATTATGTTGACGAATATCAATATTACTCAACGTTAGATCCTAATGGTGAAGAGTACCAAGAATGGAAATCAAATCTGGCAAGTTCTGCTGTAAGTGTTCCCCAAAATAGAATGCTTAAAAGTATTCTCAAAAATAATACTTTAATAGCAAATGACTACATTGAGTTCAACACTGCAAGTAATGGTCACTATACTATTGGTACAATAGGAGGAAACCCTAACAGTTCAACTGATGATAATAAAAAGATGCTTTTCGGTCATCCGGGTGGAGGAACATCAAAAACAACAATTGTTGTTGGTGAAAGCATAAATGAGTTTACATCATCAAATGTAACTTATGATGCTGATGGTTCTAAAAGTGTTTCCAAAGCTTCTTATGATGGTGTTGATGTCACACAAGAACTATCTATTATTGAGAATTCGGCGACTGGACGAGATGATGTTGTTAAGATTAAGTATATCGTCAAAAATGATACAGAATACGCCAAACAAGTGGGCATAAGAATTATGATGGACACTATGCTCGGTGGTAATGATGCTGCGCCATTCAGAGTAAACGGATCTGATGTAACAACTGAAACCGTATATTCAGGTTCTAATATTCCGCAAATATGGCAAGCCTTTGATTCCGCAACTAATCCCGGTGTAGTAGCACAAGGTACATTCTACAAATCGGGAGACAGAAAACCTGATAAAGTACAATTTACTAATTGGGGAAATGTAACAAGTACGCTATGGGATTATGTGACTCAGCCAGGACGATCTAATGGAGATAGTGCAGTATCCATCACATGGAACAAAGATACTTTCACCAGTGGTGAAACACGAGAATTTGTTACCTATTATGGATTGAGTGAGTTAGAACAGAATTTAATTCCTCCGTTAGCATTAAGTGTATACGCTGATAATAAGGTTAGTATTTCCAATTTTAATTATGATGATATAAATGCAAATGTATATTTGGATAATATTGGAGATGGCGATGCGACAGATGTATCGATAAAAATCACTGCTGATAACCTTGAACCAAAGTATGGAACCTCACTTACACACAATTATTCGGTAATAAAGCCAAGTAAAAGCTATTCAATTCCTTTGAAATTTATAGTTCCAACAGATTCAAAACATAATTCTGATATAAATGCAAAATTGGATTTTGAATTATCATACAAAGTTGCCAAGACCGGTGATACAGAAGTAAAGCGAATAACCAAAAACATAACAATTCCTAAATTGAAAAGAGCCGTTGTAGTAGTACCGGGAATAATGGGAATAGATCTTGCAAAAACATCAAATGATGAAAGTGTATGGGGATCTTGGATTGAACAGCCAAGTAACTTTGATGATGTTAAAAAAATTCACAATGCGTTCCAGTCGCTCAAATGCGATTACTACGGTAATAGTAATATTGAATTATATCCTGTTAATAATTATGGATATGATGATACTTATAAAGGAATAATTGAATCACTAAATAATGATACTGATATTTCTGATAAGTATGATATCTTATTTTTCCCGTATGATTGGAGAATGGGAGCGCAAATAACGGCTAATAATCTTCATGATCTTATTAGTGATTATAATGAGGTAGTTTTTGTTGCACATAGTATGGGTGGTATTGTTACAGAAAAATACATTTCGGAATATGGTGCTGATAATATTTCTAAACAAATAACTGCCGGAACACCATTTTGGGGTGCGCCAACGATGCTTTGCGTTTTAAGCACTGGTGATTTATCATATATCATAGGAGGACTCGGGGTAGCAGAATCATTATTTACTTCATTTGAACTTCCAAGTGTTTTGGTGAATTTAGGCAGTTGTTATGATTTGTTGCCAAATAAAGATTATACAGATGACTGGCAGTGGATATATTCATATAAACGAACTTATGATCATTGGTATGATTATTTTATAGATAACGGCAATTTTACGTATTTTACATTTGACGAATTTGATGAGCTGATTTCTGATGATTATAATAATTATCTTTGGATAGATGGAAAATATAACCATAGCCGCATAAAAATATCCCAAAACAATACTAATAATCTGAAAAGAATAGCATTAGTAGGAAGTAATAGAAATACCATTTCAACTATTCAACATTGTCCTGGCGATAGAGGATTGCAATTCGTTCCAGAATATGGTATTGGCGATAGTGTAGTTCCAATTGAAAGTGCAACAATGAATTTTAATCACGATCTTTTGGATATAAAAATCTTTGATCAAGATCATATGGGGTTAATACAGAGTCAGGAATGCATAGATGAGATATTAAAAAACATAAAAGATACAAAATCATTTATGAAGCTGCCCATGAGAACAAAAATGGCAAATAACAATCTTACATCTAATGCCATAGAAGAAACCAAGACACTTTCAAATAAGCTTGCTATTTCAGGTTATTTTGATTTATTCTTTTCAAACGAAACCTGTTCATATTATTACACAAATTCAGAGGTTCATGAAGGGAATAATTTTAAATTTGACCCTTTAACATCAGTTGGCAATCCGATTTTACTGGCTCAATTTGCTGATGATAATTATGATTGTAAAATCAATTCACTTGCTGATCAAAACACTGATATTATGTGCAATATTGATGGAAACATCTATTTGTATACCAATATCTCTGTGAATAGTGGATCTGTATTATTCTTAAATTTATCAGATGGTTCATTTTTTATTAACATTGATCTTGATAATGATGGTGAAATAGATACAACTGTTACGCCAACTATCAATCCAGGGGTAATTCAAGATGATGAGAAATCACCTGAAATAACAGTAGAATCTTGCAATGCAGGTATTAGTAACTCAAATACTATAAATCCCAATATAGTTATAACTAACAACTCTGACAAGCCTTTAAAAATGAGTGATATAACTATAAATTATGTATTTAATGCAGACAATAAAGAAAACCTTGAATACCATTGCGACTGGCTTGCTGTAGATAATCAATACTTAGGTAATACTTCGGTTTGTGAATTTGTTAATGACGATTACGGAAATACATATGCAAAAATCAAATTTAATACCGATGTTGAACTTCAACCTAATAAACAGTTTGTAATCCATTTTAGACTAAATGCAGCAGATTGGTCTAATTGGGATACATCGAATGATTATTCAATGGGAACAGAACAGCTATTGCCAAATGATAAAATAATTGTTTTTTATAATGAACAGCTTATAAGCGGTGTCCAGCCTTGAAGTAGAGGTTGAAGCAATGAAAAAAACAATTATAATTATAATTATATCATTATTAGTTACGGCAGGCACTTTTGTTTTATCTAAGTATCACAACAGAGATAAAATGATGACTCAAATGAATAAAGATATACAAGATTATTATTATATAAGCTGTCCAAATGGAAATGAGCTTGACATCAAGCAAAAGAGCAGTAATGAATATCAATACTCTATTCTTAGTTATCCTTTTAGCACAACAGAATACACTAACAAATTTACATTCAGATTAAAAGTGAGTCTTGATCAGAAATTCATATTTGAAAAAATCGGCTTATTGACAGGCACAAGCGGAGTAAACGCAAATACAGACTTTCCTAATTGTCTTATTAAAGAAAATGATTCTTCTCAATATCAACGTTTTTTTCTCCCCACGCCAGAAGAAGATAATGATGTTTCAACAATCCTTGGCGAAGGCAAAATATATGTATCATTCAAGAATGCAATC
>OGWW01001035.1_pt1 | contig 16420 bp, 16 predicted proteins | sample 1576131 | NCBI WGS metagenome assembly OGWW01 (sample SAMEA3541576, study PRJEB24748) | human gut metagenome | biome: human gut; feature: human-associated habitat; material: faeces | place: China | collected 2012 | reverse complement strand
ATAAGATCTTTTATTATGTGGCAAAATACAGTAATTTTACCAGGGCTGCCAATGCCCTTGGCAACAGTCAGCCTAATATCACAAGGGCAATGAACGGACTGGAGCAGCAGCTTCACTGTACGCTTTTTGTCAGGACGAACCGTGGGGTACAGCTGACACCGGAAGGGGAGAAGCTGTATACCCATGTGTCGGCAGCCATGTCGCATCTCTGGGCGGCAGAAGAGGAACTGGCAGACAGCAGTGGACTTGCCCATGGAAGCATTTCTATTGGAGCCAGCGAGACTGCCCTTAACATATTTCTTTTGGATAAGCTGAAAGATTTCCATATGAAATATCCGGGAATCCGGTTGAAAATTTATAATCATTCAACACCTCAGGCAATTGAGGCAGTAAAGAGCGGACAGATAGATTTTGCAGTAGTGTCTGCACCGGCAGAAGTAGAGCAGCCACTAAAAAAAGTTAATCTGCGGACATTCCGGGAGGTACTGGTGGGTGGAACAACATTTACCGCACTGGGCAGTCAGGAGCTTTCCCTAAAGGATTTAAAGGATTATCCGTTAATCTGTCTGGGAAAAGAAACCATGACATTTCAGTTTTATAATAAGCTGTTTTTGTCTTATGGGCTGGCACTGGAGCCGGATACAGAGACAGCAACCACAGATCAGATACTGCCACTGGTAAAGAGTGAGCTTGGTCTGGCTTTCATCCCGGAACCGATGGCAAGAGAGGCCATCGAAAAACATGAAATCGTACAGATTTCTCTTTCGGAGACGATTCCAAAAAGAAATATCTGTATGGTATACGACAGTCAGCATCCTTTAAATGAGGCGGCGCGTCAGTTAAGAAAAGTCATTTTAGAAAGCAGGTGAGCATATGACACTTCAGCAGTTACGCTATATTACAACCGTGGCAGATACCGGAACCATCACGGAGGCGGCGAAGAAATTATACATTTCCCAGCCCAGCCTTACCAACGCCATCCATGAGCTGGAAAAGGAGATGGGCATTACCATTTTTAATCGGACGAATAAGGGAATCTTTATTTCCAGGGAAGGGGAAGAATTCTTAGGATATGCAAGGCAGGTATTGGAGCAGACCACCATCTTAGAGGATAAATATAAGAAAAACGGTGGCGGAAAAAAGCAGTTTTGCGTATCAACCCAGCATTACTCTTTTGCGGTAAATGCCTTTGTGGAGCTGGTAAAAAAATACGGGCAGGAGGAATATGATTTCAGCCTGCGGGAGACCCAGACCTATAAGTTAATCGAAGATGTAGCGCAAATGAGAAGTGAAATCGGAATCCTTTTCTTAAATGATTTCAATGAAAAAGTGATTATGAAAATATTGAAATCCTCCGATTTGGAATTTCATCTGTTATTTGTGGCAGAACCCCATGTTTTCATCAGCAGGCATCATCCGCTGGCAAAGAAGAAAATCATAACCAATGAAGAACTGGCAGAGTATCCGTATCTTTCCTATGAGCAGGGGGAACACAATTCCTTTTATTTCTCGGAAGAAATTTTCTCCTCTTTTGAGCGGAAGAAAAATATCCGCGTCAGTGACCGGGCAACCTTATTTAATCTTCTGATTGGTTTAAATGGTTATACGGTGTGCAGTGGAATCATTGACCAGAAATTAAATGGCGAAGATATTATCGCAGTGCCGCTGGCAGATGAAGGTGATATGAGAATCGGATATGTGACCCACCGGAAGGGAATGATAAGCCGGTTAGGGGAAACCTACCTTGAGGCATTAAAGAAATATATTACAGGAGAACAAAGAATATGAGCCAAAGAAAGTAATTTTCCAATCAAAAAATGGACTGGTCATAGGTTAAAACTATGGACAACATTTATTTTTATGTATTTTTCAGAATGAGGAACTCCAATTATAATGAGGGAAATCAATTCACAGGAAATGGAGAAAATCAGAATGAAGAATTTAACAACACCGTTCCGATACGATTATGTAGGAAGTTTTTTACGTCCGGAAAAATTAAAGAAAGCCCGTGCTGACTTTGAAGCAGGGAAAATTACCAGAGAGCAGTTAAAAGAGGTAGAGGATGCCTGTATTTTAGAACTGGTCGCAAAGATAAAGGAGCTTGGATACCATGTGATTACCGATGGGGAGTTCCGCAGAGCCACCTGGCATCTGGACTTTATGTGGGGATTCGATGGAATCGAGCATAAGAAGACTGTAGATGGAAATACAACCTTTGACGGCGAAGCAGCAATGATAGATGACACTTTCATGGTGGGAAAGATTTCCATAAAGAATCATCCATTCGTTGAGCATTTCAAATTTGTAAAAGCACTGGAAGATGAGAATACCATAGCAAAGCAGACCGTTCCATCTCCAGCCCAGTTCTATGCTTATTTCACCGGCGCAGAGCTTTTGGATACAACTCTTGAAATTTATGGAACAGAAGAAGCTTTTGCAGAGGATGTCATCAGGGCATATGGAGAATTTATCGAGGAAATCTATGCAGCAGGCTGCAGAAATCTTCAGTTCGATGACTGTGTATGGGGTGGACTGGTAAATCCGAAGCTTGCCGTTGCACTGACCGGAAGAAGAGGCGAAGCATTGGAAGAATATAAGAAGGTTATCCTTGCACTAAATAATAAGGTAGTAGAAGAGGCACCGGCTGATCTGACCATCAACACCCATGTATGCCGTGGAAATTATCATTCTACTTTCTTCAGCTCCGGCGCATATGACGGAGTAGCAGAGTTGTTATTCGGAGAGGAGAATGTCAATGCTTATTATCTGGAATATGATGATGAGCGTTCCGGTGGTTTCGCACCGCTGGCAAAAATAACCGGCAATAAGAAGGTGGTATTAGGACTTGTTACCACCAAGATACCGAAGCTTGAAGACAAGCAGTCAGTCATTGCAAGAATAAAAGAAGCGTCCAAATATGTTCCGTTGGAAAATCTCTATTTAAGTCCACAGTGTGGATTTGCCTCCTGCGAAATCGGTAACAAGCTTACGGAAGAAGAACAGTGGGCGAAACTGAAGCTTGTCAAGGAAATCGCAGAAGAGGTCTGGGAAGCTTAAAAAATCATTACCACAATTCCAAGAATTACCAGGATGACACCGGTAACCCGGTTCAGTGTCTTTGGGGTGGCTTTATTGGCAAAGACAGCGGCAATTCTTGCCCAGATTAAGGTAAATACAATGCACAGAACCCAGACGGTGACATCCGGCAGTCCGCCGATGGCAAAATGGGAAAAGGCACCGGTAAGTGCGGTAAAGGCCATAATAAATACACTGGTTCCAACAGCAGTTTTCAGTTCATATCCAAGTACAGAGGTCAGGATTAAAAGCATCATCATGCCGCCTCCGGCACCAACAAAGCCGCAGATAAAGCCAATCAGCACACCACAGATTATGGACTGGATGGCACGTTTCTTTGCAGAAACGGCAGACATGGATTCTTTCGTGGTCATAACCGGTTTTACGATAAATTTGATTCCTAACAGAAAGGTCATGAAAACGGAGAAATTTCCCATGGTGGCAGAAGGAACAAGGCTTGAAACATAGCTTCCTACTACGGTGAAAAGCAATACGCTGACCATCATAATCAGACCGTTTTTAATATCGAGGTTCTTATGCTTTCCATATGTATAGGCAGAAATGGCACTTGCCAAAACATCGGAAGAAAGCGCAATGCCGACTGCCATATATGGGTCAATGCCTAGAAAATGAATAAGCAGCGGACTGATGACAGCAGCGGCACTCATGCCGGCAAAACCGGTTCCAAGTCCGGCACCCATGCCCGCAAAAAATGTAACAAAAATCGTAGTTAATAAATCCATTTTAGGATACCTCCTCTAAAATCATATCCAGCGTTGTCTCCATCTGTGCCATTCCTTTAAAAAAGGCATCTTTCGTGGCATCATCCAGATCGGCAATCAGCCGGTCGGCAAAATCCTGCTGCAGAGCCTGTCCCTTTTTTATAACAGGGGCAGCTTTTTTTGTACATAGAAGCTGTGTCTTCCGGCGGTCGCCGGCAACCTCTTTGCGGCTGAGATAACCGTCTTTCACCAGCCGGTCTACATTGACGGAGACCAGATTTGCCTTAATCTGGCGCACTTCAACAATATCTCTGGCAGTTGAATATTCCGGATTATTTCCTAAAAACATCAAAATATCAAAAGCAGTCTGCGGCAGATGCAGTGACTGGCACAAAGGCTTACATACCGCAGTGTAGGCAGCAGACATTTTTCTTGCAAATGCAATACCTGTATTCATGTAAGAGTCCTCCTGATGAAAATGCTTCAAAATAGAATAGTTCAAAATTGAAATATTTATTTTGATGGTATACTAGCACCGGAAGGAAAAAATGTAAAGTGAACTGGAAATAATTTTATAAAAAGTTTATGATATAGTGAGCGCAAGCGAGCCATAGGGAGCCTGCTCACTTTTGGCGAACGGCGAATATTGATCATGGGCTGGTTTTGCACATGATATAATGAACGCAAGCGGGAAGAATGCGAGGAAATACAATGAATAAGCAGGAAATTTATGAATACCTGAGTCAACAGCATATCTGGTACGAAGTGACAGAGCATAAAGCTGTTTACAATATGGAAGATTTATCAGATGTGGAAATTCCCTATCCACAGGCAGATGCCAAGAATCTTTTTGTACGTGATAATAAGAAGCAGAATTATTATCTGATTACAGTGCGAGGGAACCAGAGGCTAGATTTAAAGGCATTTCGAAAGGCAAATGGAACGCGTCCGTTAAGTTTTGCCTCGGAAGAAGATTTAACTGAGAAAATGGGACTGCAGGCGGGTTCGGTAACGCCGCTTGGAGTACTCAACGATGAAACATGCAGCGTGAAGGTATTTGTGGATGCTTATTTTCTGGAAAATGATGCATTGATTGGAGTACATCCCAACGAGAATACCGCTACTATATGGATGAAGACAGAGGATTTGCTCCGTATCATCCGGGCACACGGAAATGAAGTCCATTGTGTGTCGATGTAGAGAAAATTATCCGGAGAAGCTAATGGCATGACAGTCTATGATAAAATGGCTGAAATGTAGTAAAATAGGGCTTTTGAACAATACATTATAATCTGATTCCGGCGTTTGCAAGCCAAGTGTTATACAACAATCATGCAATTATGCAATCACTTTATATTTTTTATATTCGTATTTTTATTCACGTGTTATGGAATACAAAAAGGATAGACAGTTCATGAACCATCTATCCTTAAAATGCGTATTCTATACGGTTTTAAGATTAACCAAAGTATCTCTTTAACAGACCCTCAAAAGCTTTTCCGTGTCTTGCCTCGTCTCTAGCCATCTCATGAACGGTATCATGGATTGCGTCGAGGTTAGCAGCTTTGGCACGTTTTGCAAGGTCAAATTTACCAGCAGTAGCACCATTTTCTGCATCTACACGCATTTCCAGGTTCTTCTTTGTGCTGTCGGTTACAACTTCACCAAGCAGTTCTGCGAATTTTGCTGCATGTTCAGCCTCTTCAAAAGCTGCCTTCTCCCAGTAAAGTCCGATTTCCGGATATCCTTCTCTATGTGCAACTCTTGCCATTGCAAGGTACATTCCAACCTCAGAACATTCTCCTTCGAAGTTTGCTCTTAAATCAGCAATGATATCTTCTGGAGCACCCTGTGCTACACCAACTACATGCTCAGCAGCCCATGTCTTATCACCTGTCTGTTCTTTGAATTTCTCAGCCGGAGCCTTACATACCGGGCAGAATTCCGGAGCACTTTCACCTTCATAAACATAACCACATACTGTACAAACAAATTTTTTCATTTTAAGATCTCCTTTTCTTTTTATAATTGTATTTATATATCAATAATAGTAATTGTTACTGATATTAAATTAGCATAATTATTTTTAAATGTCAACTGTTTTTTTTGAGATTTTCTGATTTCGTTTTTCTTTTTTATTTTCTGCAAAATTGGTTGATTTATCTGCCAGAGAACCGGATTTATCCAATAACTTTTTACATTCCGGACAAAGTCCGTAGAATCTGGTAATATGTCCCTCAATGAAACCGGAAAATTCTTCTGCAGCAATAACATTAATCAGATCAATGTTTTTCATTTTTAAATCGAGGACGGAATTACAGTTTGTACAGAAGAAGTGGTAATGAGGTTTCGGATTACCATCAAAGCGGTCCGGCCCATTTTCCGTTGAAATCTTTTGAATCTCGCCTAAATCTGCCAGAAGAGAGAGATTGCGGTATACCGTTCCCAGACTGATGTTGGGATATTCCTGCCGGATATCGGAATAAACTGTTTCGGCAGTCGGATGGTCGGTACGTCCCATCAGGTTATTCTTAATACTTTCCCGTTGTCGGCTAAATTTAATCATATATTCTCCTCAACAAATAATAATAATCGTTATTGATTTTAATATAATTCTTAAAAGGAACTTTGTCAAGGAGAAGTGTAAAGTAAAAATCTGCATGTATGGGAAGTATAGGCTAAAAATCTGCATGTATGGGAAGTATAGGCTAAAAATCTGCATGGAATCTTAGAAGATGGAATATGATATAAGGAACAAAAAGATATAGGAAGGAAAGGTTATGCCGCAGTTTAAACGGTTCGTTGCATATCTTTATTATTATGAAAATGATACAAAGGAATATCTTGCCGGATTTGCCAGAGTAGAAATGCGCGGAGACATCTGCAGATTAGAGATACATTTAAAAGGAACAGAATATGCGGGGCAGGAAGGAAAGGTAAGCCTTTTTATCCGTAGGGAAGGAAAAATTCTGGCTTTTCCGGTGGGTAATATGCGGCTGATGTCCCAAAGCTCAGATTATAGTGGAAGGATTTCTGATGGTGAGCTGGGCGATGAAACCTGTCATATACAGGATGTATGTGGAATACTGATTCAGCCGGCAGATGGTAATTTTTATGGCAGCCAGTGGGACAATGGGGAGATACATAAGGAAGAAATAGAAATGCAAGCAGCAGAAGAGCCGTCTCTTCAGACTGAGGAAGTGCCGATGCACCATATTTTTCCGGAACAGATAAGCATGGAAGAAGGAATCCAGGAAAGAAACACGCAGGAAAAAGGCACTGGGGAAAAAGAGGCTTCCATCTGGGAACACTGGGAGAATCTGAAGCAGAAAATGACGATTCTGCATCCTTTTGAAGGAGAGAATATAACCTGCGTTCATATGGAACTGCAGGATTTACGGGAACTGCCACAGAAATACTGGTATCTTGGGAATAACAGTTTTCTTCTGCATGGCTTCTTTAATTACCGGTATCTTTTCTTCGGAGAACAGGTGGCGCCGGAAGGACGAGAGCTGTTCTTGGCGGTGCCGGGGGTTTATCAGAAGCCGGAAAAAGTAATGGCGGCTATTTTTGGTTTTCCACAGTTCCGGACGGAAAAGCCGTGTCGGAAGTTAGAGGGGACTTTTGGCTACTGGTATCGCCGGATGGACGAATAAGGGCGAACCGGATATGGTCTTCCCATTTTCCCTGTATCAGGGCATATTCCCTGGCGACACCTTCCTGTTGGAAATTAAGGGATTCTAGCAGACGGATGGAAGCGGTATTTTCCGGCATGACGGCAGCTTCTATCCGGTGCAGATGAAATTCTTCAAACATAAGCTGAATACCAAAAGCAAGGGCTTCGCGGGCGTATCCTCTGTGCCAGTAAGCAGGGGAAAAGCGATAGCCGGTCTCACAGGAATAGTAAGTAGAACGGTTGATATTGCGGAAGCAGATGGTGCCTATGATTTCGTCCGGATTTTCCCTGCGGAATATATAGAAGCGGATGAAGCTGTGTTTTAAGGTGAGACTCAGCTCACAGTTCATCAGGGTCCGCTGGTAGGCCACCGTATAGAACTGCTCAGGGTGGATGGTTTCATATGGCTCAAAGACATTCCGGTTCTGCTTATAAAACTGAAGAACTGCAGGGGCATCATCTTCCCCTAACAATTTCAGGATTAAGCGGTCTGTTTCATAGATAAATTTCATGTTATTAACTCCTGCAGCTGGTATAAGAATACCTTTCTGTTATGCTCAAAATATGCTATTATTATAACAGAGAAAAGAGTAAAAGTCAGGAGTAAACATGGAACCGGAGATAAAATATATGAAAGCAGCCCTGCGGGAGGCAAGGAAAGCAGAAAAATTAGAGGAAGTTCCTATTGGCTGCGTGATTGTGCAGAATGATAAAATTATTGCCCGGGGCTATAACCGGCGCAATACCGATAAAAATACCCTTTCCCATGCGGAACTGACTGCCATTAAAAAGGCATCGAAGAAGACCGGGGACTGGAGGCTTGAGGACTGCGTGATGTATGTGACCTTAGAACCCTGCCAGATGTGTGCGGGAGCCATTGTACAGTCCCGTATGAAAAAGGTGGTAATCGGAACTATGAATCCCAAGGCTGGATGCGCCGGTTCAGTGATGAATCTTTTGCAGGTGGCAGCATTTAATCATCAGGTAGAGATAGAGCGGGGCGTATTGGAGGAAGAATGTTCAGACATGCTGTCGGAATTTTTCAGACGGTTGCGTGAGAAGAAGAAACAGCAGAAAATGAAGGCAAAACCTTGACAATCCGGCACAAAATAGGCTATAATTTAGATTCCGAGCAGCCGGGGTGGCAGCGGTGCCCTGTACCAGCAATCCGCTATAGCTGGGGTGATATCCTGTCTCGGGTTTGAAATTGTAAAGCAGCCCTGAATAAGTGGCGTTGATGTCTGGGTCTTACGCAACAGGAATCTGTGAACCGGGTCAGGTCAGGAATGAAGCAGCCCTAAGCGGAAGCTCCTGTGTGCCGTAAGGTCGCCTGGACTGAGTTGGCTGTTCAGGTAACGTTTGCAACGAGAATTCAAAACAGGATGCTCGGTTTTTAATGCAAAAAATTAGAAATTATAATATAATAAAGATAAGGGTTCTTCATAAGAAAGTCGGAGAGAAGAAAATTTAATATAATAAAGGAGATAAAGATGAAGAAGTGCGGTTTTGGCGTAGATATTGGTGGAACCACCTGTAAGATCGGATTATTTGAGACCAGCGGGAAAATGCTGAATAAGTGGGAAATCCCAACCAACAAGGCAGATAATGGCGGACATATTTTAGATGATGTGGCAGCATCCATTGACGAGAAAATGAAATCAGCATCCATTGCAAAAGAAGATGTGGAAGGAATCGGCGTAGGTGTTCCTGGTCCTGTATTAGAAGATGGCTCTGTTTCCGTATGTGTAAACCTCGGATGGGGACAGGTTCAGGTTGCCGATGAATTAAGCAGTAAGACAGGTCTTCCGGTTAAAGTAGGAAATGATGCGAATGTAGCAGCCCTTGGCGAGATGTGGCAGGGCGGTGGAAAAGGCTACACCGGAGTCGTTATGGTTACGCTTGGAACCGGTGTTGGCGGCGGAATTATTCACAATGGTAAAATTATTCCGGGCGCAAACGGAGCAGGCGGCGAAATTGGACATATTACCGTTAATACAGAGGAAAAAGATACCTGCGGATGTGGCAGACATGGCTGCTTAGAGCAGTACGCATCAGCTACCGGAATCGTCCGCATGGCGAAGAAACTTCTGGCTGAGAAAGATGATGAGTCTTCCTTACGCGGATTTGAACCGCTGACAGCAAAGGATATCTTTGATGAGGCAAAAAAAGGAGATGCTCTGGCATTAGAGGCGGTAGAAATCTTAGGCGAGACACTTGGTATGGCGTTATCTAATATTGCCTGTGTCGTTAATCCACAGGTATTCGTAATCGGTGGCGGCGTATCCAGGGCAGGAGATATTTTAATTGATACCGTAGCAAAACATTTCAAAGAGCATGCATTTGCATCCTGCAAGGACACCAAGTTTGCATTGGCATCCCTTGGAAATGATGCCGGAATGTACGGCTGCGTGCAGATGATATTAGACTAAGAATCAGATGAATCGAGAAACATGCTTTGCAAGATTCTTTCGTAAGTAAGTGAAAAGCCTCCGTCCTGGGACGGAGGCTTTTCTTGATTTATTGCGAGGACCAAAGGGCTCTCTGGAATCTTAAAAAAGACACAAAGTCCAGTAAAAAGAAAGGGAGACTAAATAATTAAAAGATGATTAAATAATCATAATACGCGTTCTAATTCGTATTTCTTATTCAACAGAAGTACATCAGCCATTGCACCCGGGGTCAGACTGCCGATGGTTTTCTCCATTCCAATGCTCTTGGCAGGGTTGCAAAACGGCCTTTTTTGTATACAGTTTGTCCGCCAGGTTCATAAGTACCATCTGCCATTCCGGTTGCACGCATGGCATCGCTGATTAAGATGACGCGGTCATCTCCAAATATGCGGAAAACGCTGCGGATAACGGCTGGATGGATGTGGATGCCATCACAGATAATTTCCACCATTGCATGTGGGGCATCAGCAGCGGTACCCACAATACCCGGGTCACGGTGGTGGAATGCCGGCATGGCGTTGAACAGATGAGTTGCATGGATGGCACCTGCTGCGAAGGCCTTTGAGGCAATTTCATAAGAAGCAGTAGAGTGTCCAAGAGAAATAGTAACTTCATCATGGAATTTTTCGATAAATTTGTCTGCTCCCGGAAGTTCTGGAGCGATGGTAATTAACTTTATTTTGCCACTGTAAGATTCTAATAAGCGGCAAAATACGTCTATATTAGGGCTACAGAGGTAACTTTCTTTCTGGGCACCCTTCTTTGCCGGGGAAAGGAAAGGACCTTCCATATGAATACCGGCTACATAGGAATGGTTTCTGTCATCCGGTACACCGGAAACAGTTTCGAAGATTTCCATAAGCTGGTTTTCCGGTAAAGTCATGGATGTTGCACAGAAGGATGTAACGCCGCAGGAATGCAGGTAAGCTGCAATATCGGAAAGTCCGTCTGTATTTGCGTCACAGAAATCATGACCCTTTGCACCATGGATATGCACATCAACCAGTCCCGGAATCACATAATTGCCTTTTGCATCCAGAATTTCCTCATGTTCGGAAACCGGTTTGTCTACGATTGTATGTGTAACATCATCGATATATAAGTCTTTTTCGTGGAAAGCGAAGTCATCACCCCATACAAGACCGTTTCGGATAATCATTCGAATACCCCCTTAAATCAGTTTATTTTTAATAATCAGTGAAAGAGCTGCTTCATCAGCAACAATGGATACGTTGTTATGTAACTGCAGGATAGAAGCAGGAGCAGTCGGAGTGATTGGGCCAAACAGGGCCTGATACTTCATTATAATCCTTTGCTTTATAAATACGCATGGTATCCCTCCTTAAAAGGCAATTTCTATATTGTTTAGTCTGATTATATAATCGGAAAAATGAAAATGCTATAAAATAGACAAAATAGCCGCTCAATAGAAATATGCAGTGGCAAATATATCTTAAATAGAAATCATAACAAGCTAACACATTACCATATCAAATATGATTAAATCATAATTTAACACAGATTAAAACAGGATTAAACCAGTTTATGAAAAAATTTAAGAAATCTTAAATTGACCCGCTGTGGGGGCTGCTTTACAATGAAAATAGATTGTAAGCAATTACGGAAAACATAAGAAACAACGGAGAAAAACATTGTCTACAAGAAGAGAAAGAGAACGAAGAAAGAAATTAAGGAGAATAAGAAATGCAATTTCAGCAGCTTTTTGTGTACTGGTATTGCTGTTAGTGCTGGGAATCGTAAACCTTCTGACCGGTATTTTGGAAAAACATCTTCCTATAATAGATGGGAATGGAGACTATACCATCAGTATACTGGAAAAGCTGTCCGGAGATAAAGAGGAAAAGGAACCGGATAAGAAGGGGCTGACAGTGTGCATTGATGCGGGACACGGCGGAAAGGACAATGGTTCTGACTATAAGAACCGCTATGAGAAAGATGATACTCTTGCCCTGGCACTTGCAGTACAGAGTTATTTGCAGGAAAAAGATGTGAATGTCATCATGACGCGAAGTGATGATACCTTCTTAAAACTGTCAGAGAGATGTGATATAGCAAATGAAGCGGAAGCAGATTATTATGTATCCCTGCACCGGAATACCGGAGAAGGATATGGAGTAGAGACATGGGTATACAGTGGAGCCAACGAAGAGACCATGGGACTTGCCGGAAATATCCAGCAGGGATTAGCCGGAGTTGGTGTACAACGCGACCGTGATGTGAAAAAGGGAACCCAGAAGAGCAGTTCAAAGGACTATTATGTAAACAGCCATTCCCATATGCCGTCCTGTATCGTTGAAATGGGATTTATGAATAATGCCAAAGACAATCAGCTTTTTGATGATAATAAGGAAGCATATGCGGCGGCTATTGGAGATGCCATTATTGCTACTTATAAGACTTACCATGGTGACGGAACAGGTGGAAATACAGAAGCAGATACGTCCATCGGAGATACTACAACAGGTGATACAGACACAGATGGAACCTCCGGCAGCACAGAAGACAGTACCGCCACAGAAGATACGAAAAACGTAGGAGAAGTTATTACCAACCAGCAGATTGCCAATGTGGAAGCTTTGGATAGAACCTGTCAGAACTGGGGGCAGGGCGTGAATTTTGATGAAGAGAACCGGCCGATTGGAGCTGTTTCTTATCAGGAAAAATACGGAGACTATCAGGCGAATTTTATCGGAGCAGATGAAAAGAAGATTTATCTGACCTTTGATGAAGGCTACGAATATGGCTGTACACCGCAAATCTTAGATACTTTAAAGGAAAAGGGCGTAAAGGCAACCTTTTTTGTGACAGAGCCATATGCCAAGGCACAGCCAGAGCTGGTACAGCGGATGATTGACGAGGGACATGAGATTGGTAATCACAGCGTGACCCATCCGTCCGAGGGCCTTCCATCCCAGAGTTTGGAGCAGCAGAAAAATGAAGTCATGGAGAACCACCAGTATATTAAGGATAATTTTGGCTATGATATGCACCTGTTCCGGTTCCCGGCGGGTAAATTCAGTGACCAGTCCTTAGCAGTGGTCAATAACTGCAACTACAAGAGCGTGTTCTGGAGCTTTGCATACAAGGACTATGATGTCAATAACCAGCCAGGCGAGTCAGAAGCGTTACAGAAATTAAAAGACCGGATGCATCCGGGAGCAATTTATCTTTTACATGCGGAGTCTACCACCAATACAGCCATTCTTGGAAGATTTATTGATGCGGCGCAGGCAGCAGGCTACGAAGTGGTGGCATTTCAGTAAGACGCAGATACAAGGAGAAGTCCGGTGGAAAAATATGCAATATTAATCTTACCAATTACATTAAGCATCATTATACTAGTAGCTGGAAGTATTGCATTTTATATGCCCTTGAGGTGGGAGGAACGGCAGAGAGAAAGATATTCTACCTACCGGGGAAAGAAAGCAGAGCAATCAGAGGAGCACTGGTACAGGGCACAGAAACTATATGGAAAATGTCTTTTGGTGTCAGGAAGTATCGACCTTCTGCTGGCATATCCGCTGACCAGGTGTTTTTATTGGTTCGTGGAAGCTTTCTGGCATAGCGAAGATGCAACACTTCCGGCTGTTTTGATATTGTGCGTTCCGAGTTTTGGGTTTATACTCAGTGCATACCTGATAACAGGAGGCAGAATGAAAAGAGAAATAAGATTTTCGGGTAATTGTGAGGACAGAAAATGCGGATACAAAAGAGAAAAATAATATTGCCAGTCATGGTATTACTGCTTGGGATGACTGCTTTGGGAGCTGTATTATATGGAGTAGGAAATATACAGAGGAACCATAGCAGAAAAATGGCGAACCTGAATGCAATGATATATTCTGAGCGGATAAAGTCTGATATTATGCAGGAAGTTGGAGCTACAAATGCTTTAAAGCAGCTTCTGGTCAGTGAAAATGGCAGGATTAATAAATTTTCAGAGGTGGCAGAGGATATGATGACGGATTCCATCCAGAGTATCCAGCTTGCACCGGATGGTGTAGTAACAGAGATATATCCGGAAGATGGCAATGAAGCCGGAAAAATCGACTTGCTCAATGATGCGGACAGGGGAGAAATTTCCCGTTATGCCAGAGATAACCATATTGAGATTATGCAGGGACCGTTTCAGTTAGAGCAGGGTGGATACGGAATGGCAGTACGAAATCCGGTATACCTGAAAAATGAAAACGGAGAAGAAGAATTCTGGGGATTTGCCATTGTAATTATCCGTGTACCGGCTATTTTTTCAGATTCATTAAAAGCACTTTCGGATTTTGACTATGATTATACGTTATCAAAGACCGTTTCTCCATGGGATACAACATATGAAGAAGTATATAGCTCAGGAGCAATTCTGACGAATCCGGTTGCTTATGAATTTGAAGCAGCTGGAAACCGGTGGAAACTGGAAATCATGCCGAAGACAGGCTGGTCGAATCATGAGCACCTTTATGGAATGCTGGCTGGCGGACTATTGATTGTTCTGCTGCTGACGGGACTTGTCTCTATGATTCTGGCTTTGGATGAGCATAAAAATAGATTTAAAAAGCTGGCTGTAACTGATGTATTGACCAGAATCAATAACAGGCATGGATTTGAGGAGCAGGTAAGACAGTATTTGAAAAAGTATCCGGAAGCTTCCTGCGTGGCAGCACAGTTTGACATTGATGATTTCAAGTTCATTAATGACATGTATGGACATGAATCCGGAGACAGGGCATTACAGATATTAGCAGAAAGCATGCGGAAATCGTTCCCGGAACATGCAGTGCTTGGACGGAAAGGAGGGGATGAATTCTGCATTTTCTTAGATAATTGCACCGGTGAAGAAGTAAGGGAGAAACTGGAACAGTTTACAAAAAAGAAGCGTTCTTTCTGGTATGAAGGTGAAAAAGTGACATATACTATTTCCCTGGGATATGCAGAGTATCCGTTACAGGGAAAAAACTATTCACGGTTGATGCGCTGTGCAGATGCAGCACTTTATGAAGTAAAGCTTGACGGGAAAAATGGCTGTATTCAGTACCGGGAAGGAATTGGACTTGAAATCAGAAAGCAGCTTGGATTTGCATTGAAGGATGTTTCGGAAAATCTTCCGGGAGCATTTATTATTTATAAAGCAGATAAAGAAAATGATGAAATTCTTTTTGCGAACCATGAGATGATCCGTCTCACCGGATGCAGGAACATGGCAGAACTGCAGGAGTATACAAAAGGAAGCTTCCGTAACCTGATTGAAGAAGAAGAAAGGGAGCAGGTTGAAGAAAGTATCTGGCAGCAGATAGGAGAAGGACATTCCAATGATTATGTACACTTCCATCTGAAAAAAGCAGATGGAACCTCAATGAGGGTGCTTGACCATGGCAGAATTGTGGAAAATGGACGATACGGCAGAGTGTTCTATGTACTGATGGTGGACTGGAATTCTACAAAGCGGCATTACAGAGATGCATTTTAGAGACTGTAAAACATGATAAAAAAGAAAGAGGTATAGGATGATGAAGAAAAAATTAATCGCAATTGTAATGGGAATGGTATTTTGGGCTGGATTATTTGGAGGATGTGGACAGACAGAGGTGAAGCAGGATAATGCAATCACAAATAACAGCGAAGAAGAAACAGCAGAAGAAAAGGAATTAACAGGAACCATTGATGAGATAAAGGATTTTATGTTTGTTGTGACAGATGGGAATGATACTCCGTATAGTTTTACTTTTGAAGAAAAACCGGAGGGATTGGAAAATGTCAGCAATGGAGATACTGTAACAGTAAAATATACAGGAACAATTTCTGAGGTAGATCCGTTTGAGGGAGAGGTATTATCTGTTGAAAAGGCAAAATAAAATCAAAATAGCAATGAGATTGTCAGCAGCTATGGTATTCCTGTCCATGCTGCTGTGTGCCTGTACAGAAGCATCACGGAATCAGGAGATGCCGGCTGCAACATATATGGGAGGAAAAGACACCATTGCCGGAATTTGTGAAGAACTGGAATCAGCAGGAGCTTCCCATGTAGATACATTTCGGGAATGGACGACTGATTTCGCGGATACTGCCGGAAAAAATGCCGGACTGGAGGATGGCTGGTCAGATCCTGAAAAAATGAAAGCAGATATTGGAAAATGTATGGATGGCTGGGAACAGAACCATGATTATTCGGATGCTGATTGCAGAATGACAGCGTTTCTTCTGCTGGATGGTGTGCTCCGCGCAGAATCGACAGAAGGCAGCTATGAGGGTACCTACTTAATGTTTGATACAGAAGCAATAGATAATGTGGACAGGTATGAAAGTATAAAAGAAAATAAAAATATGTTCACCACGCTCTATGGAGAAAAAAATGTAACAGATGGCAGCCGTCCGGAAAATACATTTTCCGATAGCTGGAAACATTATGGATTTCAAGTGGATAGTGACAGGCTCTCTCTTCTTAGCATAGTAATATATGACCCATACTCGGATGTTGTTTTTGT
>OGWW01001026.1_pt1 | contig 16486 bp, 31 predicted proteins | sample 1576131 | NCBI WGS metagenome assembly OGWW01 (sample SAMEA3541576, study PRJEB24748) | human gut metagenome | biome: human gut; feature: human-associated habitat; material: faeces | place: China | collected 2012 | reverse complement strand
CGATGTAGCTGTGCACGAAGCTCCGCCGCCTTTTGGTCGGCTTCTTTTTGAGTTTTGCCGTAAACCGATTTATATTTGCGTTTGCCGTCAACGCTGCCGACGTAAACTTGAACGACTATTCGGCCGTCGGCGCGGCGGGTGTTTGTTTTCTTCGGCATATTTAATCACTTCCGTTTGTTTTTTGATTTACAAATTGAATAATCTCTTGTTTACCCTCTTCGCTTGCCGTTCTGTAAAAAGCGAGGAGGGCTTTTTCTTGTTCGGTTATCGAATTTGCAGTATCTATTTCGCTTTGCGGTACATCATATCCCATAAGCCATGCTTCGTTAACTTTAAGTACTTGACCCAGTATGTAAAGCTTAGATTTGCGCGGTTCGACTTTGCCATTTACATATTGGCTCAAATCGTTTCTGTTTAATTTAATATTGTTTTTTTTGCAGTACGGAGCGGCTAACATTAATATATCCACTTGCTTTAAATTTCGCTCGCTCATAAGTTGTAACAGTCGCTCAGCCGTTGAACTGACATTTATACGCCGATTCGCGCATACCGCGCGTTATCTTTTCCCGCAATTCAGCGGAATAATATTCGGCCAAACTTTCCAGCAATCCTTCAAGGATAATTCCTTCCGCGCCTTCGGGTATGTGTTCTTTTGCATATAGCACCGAAACACCGTTCCGGCGAAGAATCGCTTTGTTCTTTGCTATATCTTCACGGTTACGGCCGAAGCGGTCTATTTTCCAAACGATAACGGCGTCAAAGTATTTTTGTTTGCTATCGCGCAGCATTTTTTGAAATTCGGCGCGGTTATCATTTCGGCCGGTCTTCGCGCGGTCGATATACGTTCCGACGATCTTTATATTATTAGCGTCCGCGTATTCCTGACATTCGCGCAACTGTCCTTCGATACTTTGTTCCGTTTGTCTATCCGAAGAATAGCGGGCATAAATTACGCCGTTCATATTTCACCGCCTTTCAGCCGTTCGATTCGTCGAGCGGCTTTTTATTTTACAAGATACACCGTAATTTGCGCTTTTGTTTTTCCGTCGTCATTTTCGCCGCAAGCGTCGAGAATACCAACGATCTTTTTATGCTCGTTTTCGTTTATGAAGTTTGCGGCAGACTTCGGCAATTCGCCGACTTCTTCGTAAATGTCATTAAAAACGACGAAGCAATCGTCGGCGTCTTCGTATTCGATAGTTAGCACGTCTCCTTCGTCGCAATTTAACAAATTATCTTCACGCGTTGTATATTCATCAATTTTCTTTTTGATTTTCGAGAGGGAAAAACGCTCCGATTCGAATATATCGAGCGGCTTATAAAAGCCGATCTTGTATGTGGCTTTATTATTGCTGACCGAATATTTGTTGAGATAACCGGACACACGCCAGCCGCGCTTTGTGTAATCGTTGAACATATCTTGAACCGTTCCGCGATAGATATATCCGATTTTTGCCCCGTTAAGATACACGGCGACCGCTTTTTCGTCGTGGGGGTTTTCGGGTTCTTGCTTGAACGTCAGCGCCTTTCCACCGTTACCGGGGATATGGTCGAACGCCCCGTCAAACAAACACAAAGATTCTTCATATTCATAGCAAAGCGCCGCACCGTCTGTAACGTCTTCAAATAAATTGTAATTCTTTTCGCCGTCCGGAACGCTTTTCTTTTCGGCCGCAGGAGCGGGCGCAACATTCGCGGCGGGGACGATCGCAGGAGCAGGAGCGGACACAGTATTTTTTGTGGCGGGCGCTGGGTTCTTTTTATCAAGATAAACAAGCGCCGCGCCGCCAGCAATTAAAAGGACGCTACCACCAGCCAGCGCCGCTTTATCATCTGTATTTCCAAACAAGCCGAAAAGACCGACAACGCCGATCGTGATTAAAACAATACCGATTATAAATTTCTTTCCCTTTTTCATAGTGGAATCCCCTTTATGTGTAATAGATCGTAAAAATATATACGTTCCCGCTGGGAGCGGGCAAAACAAACGTTATTTTGATTCGGTACGTACTGCACCGAAAATCTTTTCCCCTTCCGCAACAACGGAAGCGGCGTCGGCGGCAATGTTCGCGCCCGCCTGAACCCCTAAAAGAGTATCGACCGCGCCTTGCATATCAGGCCGCGCGCGATACGCGAGAACACCCGCCTTTTCCTTTTCGGAAAGCGCGAACGGCGCTTCGGAAGATTCGTCGCGGAATTCCGCAAGAATATCACCTACATTATATATATCGCATAATTGCATTAAGATTTCGGCGTCAGGTTGACCGCGGTTATTTTCCCACGCATTGACCGTTTTTCCGCTTTTACCTACCATAGCGCCGACTTGATCGGCGGTCAATCCGCTTTGTTCTCTTAAACGTTTTAACGCTTTTGCTATTGATTCACGCGACATTCTACACACCCCATATTTTTATATTGGTTTTAGATATGTTCCTATTATACATAAAGAAATAGCAATTGTTAAACCATTTTCATTTTTTCTCTGTTTTATACGTTTGTGAATTTCCATTTAATCACCCGTTTTCCGTATTAAAAATTCAAAACTTAGCGCGAAGCTCAACGACCTTGCCTATAATGCTTACGGGAAGCGATTCAATATCGTCGTTACTGTAAGTTTTAACTTCATAAGCGGGATTTGACGGAACGAGGTTTATACCGCCGTTGAATTTCTGCACTTTTTTTATTGTTGCTTCGTCGCCGTTAACAAGTACTATCGCAACCTCGCCGCTCTCGACATCCGGCTGTTTGCGAACAATAACAACATCGCCCTCTTTTATGCGTGGTTCCATAGAGTCCCCTTTGATTTGTAATGCAAAAAATTCACCGCTTTTAGCCATCGAATGTGGAATTTCTTCATAATCAATAATATCCTCAATTGCATCAAGAGGAATGCCTGCAACGACTTTACCTAATACTGGAATCCTTGTTGGTGCAATTGTGCCCGTTAAAAGTAATTCCATATTAACATTGAAAAAATCAGCGATAATTTCAAGTGTTTCGTAATTTTTAGGCTCGCGTTCACCGCTTTCCCACATAGCGATTGTGCTTGATGAAACACCTATCTCTTTTGCAAGTTGTGCTTGTGATAAATGCTTTTGATTTCTTAAAAGTTTTAATTGTTCTCTAAACATAATTTCGACTCCTTATGCCTTTATCATACACGAATTGTGAATTATTGTCAAGAAAAATATTCACAAAAAGTGTTGACATACGATTTCAATTGTGTTATTATTCAATAGTACTCACAATTCGTGAACATAAGGAGGTGCTAAAATGTATGCTTTCGTTGGGAAAAAAGAGGTAGGAAAAAGATTGACTGCTTTAAGAGGAGATAGACCCGCTAACATCGTAGCTCGAGCTTTATCAATTACTCCGTCAGCTTTAGCCAATTATGAAGCGGGGTTAAGAATCCCACGAGATGATGTAAAGGCACGAATCGCCAATTATTACCAAGTGCCTATTGAATCAATTTTTTTTGCTTAAAGCACTCACACTTCGTGAGTATGAAAGGAAAATGACACGGTATGTCAGTTAAAATTTTTACAAAAAAAATAACCTCGTGGGAAAGCTTACCCGTGCTTTTAGACATCGAAACTGTGTGCTGCCTTTTGCAGTGTTCTGAAAATACGGCGATAAAGCTTTGTAAGAACGGGGAAATCAAAGGAAAAAAGCTCGGCAATATGTGGCGAGTAAGCAGAGACAGTCTGCGCGATTTCTTTATGAACTAAAGGAGATTTAAAATGATTATCAGCACAACACTTGAAGCGTTAGGCATTGCGGCGTTGATAGCCGCTTATTATCACGAAGACAAATTTATTAAATTTGAAAGCGACTGCCGCGAAATATATCGCGCGTGCAAGCGTCAGGGAATATCGGCTTGCGACTTGTTTAAGATGATCTGTCGCGAGGAGCTGAAAAAATGATTTCGAATAAAAGAACAAAAAATCGCAGAATCATTGCTCGGCACAATGAGAATCCGGAAAAGAAAGAGTATATTCCCGACCCGAATTTCCCATATAACATTTGCAAAACTTGCGCATTCCTATACAAGCCGAATCAAGGAATGCAAATACAAATGTGCGTAAGCCTCGCCGACCAGGGCAAACCGCGAGACAGAAACGCGACAAACGAGCATTGCGACACATACAAGCCGAAGAAACGAGAGGTTAAGCCGTGGTGAATGAAGAAGAGCTGCGCCCGTTCCTTTTTGAAAGCGACGAATACGGTTACCGAGTGAACATAAGGAATCCATATGTCGCAAAGCTGTTTATACGCTTCAGAGATAAGCTCGGGCTTCCGACATGGTGCCCGTGCAACGACATAGAAAGGCTCGAATTTGAGACGGCGGTTATTCCGCTGCTCGAAAAAAAATTCGGAACAAAAGCCCCGAAAGTAAATGTGCCGCAACATATCAGAGAGCGGCTGCCGGTTGAGCTTGTAGCGACCCTCTACGGCTTAGACGAAGAATTTATGTTGAATTTAGAAAAAAACACAAAAAAATAGCCGCCCTGCGCAGCAACGCAAGACGGCCGCCCGGTAAATACCGAAGCAAAATCATGTATAAATAGTATATCAAGAAATTCGGTATTTGTCAAATTTTCAAAACGTCCGTTTGGGCGTTTGGCGGCCTTGTATTCTATCGTATCTTTTCGGACAAAAAGAAGACGCAAACGGCTACGATGCAAAAGAAAAGGAAGTGACAAATACTTTGTTTTATAAAAATCAGTCAGTCAATCAGTCATTCGATGTAACGCTCGGACAAATCAAAGCCCAAATTGAAATAGACAGTATCCCTGTTGAGCTTCTATTACAAGCTGAAGAGCTTGCGGTTATCATCGCCGAGGTTATGAGGCTTCGGCAAGCTGACGCGCTCAAGGTCGGAGGGGTTATACGCCCGGCAGGAGATGTTCAGGCTGTTTTCTCGAAAATCGAAAACGAGCACATCGTATACGTGCTTGAGCATTACAACGAAGTGCCGTATCGAATACGGAATCCGAAGCAGTACCTACGCACGGCTCTTTATAACTCCGTTTTCGAAATCAACAACGCCGCTGCGAACCTATACAGTGCCACGGAAGGCGGGCGGCCATGAACAGAGAGAAGCGAACCTACTCGGGCAAGCTCCTTGACGTGGATTTCTACCCGGTTTTTTCGGACGGTCGGCGAATGCCATCGCGAAAACCGAAAACAAAGCCATCTACTGCCGAACAAGAGAAATACAACCGAAACAAAGCCGTGCGGGAATTCTGCCGGATAGTAAACGCAAATTTCGATGAAAAAGATTATTTCATGCACCCGACGTTCACGCCGCTTTCGGCGCCCCACAGCAGAGAGGAAGCAAAAAAAATCTTGGCGAATTACCGAGCGCGGGTTCAGCGACGACGAAAAAAAGAGTTGAAAAAAGCGAAGCTTGCATTATCGGTGCTCCCGGAGCGGAAAGAACTGAAAGAACAGCGAAAAGAGCTTGTCGAAAAAATCAACGTTCTGTCCCGTCCGTTCAAATATGCATACACGATTGAAGAGGTCACATATAAGACGGGAATTCTAAAAGGGCGGACAAACTATCATTACCACTTATTCATCACCGGCGGCTTGGATGACAGGCTTATGGAGAGAATGTGGGATAAAGGCGTTCGAGTTAACGTCAACAATTATCAGCCGGAGCGGTTCGGCCCGGAAACGGCGGCAAAATATATGCTTAAAAGCACGCCCGAAGCCGGAAAGAAAAAATACATCTGCTCGCGGAATATGACCCCACCGCGAGTGCCGGATCCGTCAAGGCGAGACGGCAGAACGTCAAATCGCCAGCTTGAGAAATGGGCGAAAGAGCGAGTAAATGACGCGGAGTTTTGGGAGCGGAAATACAAAGGCTATCGCTTCGAGCGTTGCTTCGCTCGGAAAAACCCATATAACGGGCATTGGTACATATCGGTGATTATGTATCGGGCGACAGAAGAAATGCCGCCGTGGACGCTCGACGATTGGGGGGTGTATGAGTAGCAAAAATCAACAAAATTTCGGAGGTATAAAAAAATGATAATTTCAGGAGAAGGCTCAAAAACAATGAGTGAGAGCGAAGAGCAAATATGCCTTTTTCGGTGGGCACAATGGGCTTGCGGCAAATATCCAGAGCTTAAATTGCTGTTCCACGTCCCGAACGAGGGGAAAAGAAGCGTCTATACCGGAGCACGTATGCGTTCGGAAGGACTAAGAGCCGGCGTCCCGGATATCTGCTTACCCGTGGCGAAAAAAAGATATCACGGTTTGTTTGTTGAAATGAAAGCCGGAAAAAACAAGCCGACCGCAAACCAAATAGAATGGCTATCGTCTCTCGAAGAACAAGGATATATGACGGCTATATGTTACGGCTGGGAAGCCGCGAAAGTCGTTATTGAAAATTATCTCAAATAAAAAGGGTGGGAAAAATGATACACGAACTAAAAATCAAGCCTCAATATTACGAGGATATTAAAATCGGGCTTAAACCATTCGAAATAAGAAAAAACGACCGAGATTTCAATCTCGGCGACATTCTGATTTTGAATGAATATGACAGCGGAGCGGGAACATACAGCGGCCGTGCCCTTACAGTAAGGGTTACATATCTGTTGAACGACCCTGAATATTGCAAAGAGGGTTATGTAATTCTCGGAATCATCCCGGTAGGAGAACGCCATGGATAAGATTTTATATTACGTAATAGCGGTCTTTTTGATAATAGCGGCTGTTGTGTTTTCAGCCGTCGCAATTAAAGCCATAATCAATTTTATTGTTTTTATCGCCGCGGCGGTAATAATGAATTAAGGAGCACAAAAAAATGAAATTAAAGAAAATAGAGCAAATTCTAAAACGAAAGAAAACGATAATACTCTATCATGGTCCGGATGATATACAGTTTTTGAGTGACGGAGCGGCTCTTTACCCAATGTTTAATCTTCCGAAATTAACCAAAGAAAGCATATTTACAATGTTTGACATTCCGGAGGAAAAAGCCTCTAAATTTCTTTTCGAAATACGCGCACTTTCTCAAACGCTTGATGTAAATGTAAAAGACATTGACGCTACCGAAAATTTGCTCGAAAGAAGTAAAATATCGATTTGTTTAAACGGAATCGAGCTCGAACCGTTAAAGACATCACAAGGGATTATGTACATAAACACGCGATATTTGGAGCCATTCGCTGACATAGAAACAGGATATGAGATATACGAAAGAACAAGAATAGACGGAATGCTGTATTTCGCAATTAAGAGTGGGCTCATATTGTGCGGCATCGTGTGTCCGATTTTCGGAGCGGAAAAGCTCATAAAAGAGCCGCTTAAAGAGATTTTGCAATATACTACCGACGAAGAATAAAAACATTCAAGAAAAGAGGAAAAGTTATGAACGACAATATTTTATGCGCTATTGAGTCCCTTTGCGATGATATAGCAACCAACACAAACGCAGAGCACAACCAAAAGAGAGCAAATGCAGTTTTAAGTCTTGCTTTCGCCGGGAAATTTACGCCCGAGGAAAGCGAAGAGGACTACACCGAGGACGACTCCGCAGCGGGAGCGGAAAAAGATAAAATCAAAATCCCAAAACCGGGCGAGCAATTCGAGCATAACGGCGTTATGTTTACCGCTCTCGGAGAGGAGCAGGGCGGCGTACTTGCCATTGTTTCGAAACTGCTCGAGGAAGAAATGCCGCTCGATAAAAGCAATAAAAACGACTGGCGCACATCTTCGCTTCGTAAATACCTTAACGGAGAATACCTCGAACAATTCAACCGCGGTGACCTCCTCCCGTTTGTATCGGACTTGACATCCGACGACGGTATGAAAGACTACGGCACCGCCGAGGATTACGTTTTCCTCCTCTCGTGCGACCTATACCGCAAATACAGAGAGTCCGTGCCGCGCTTTAATAATTGGTGGTGGACGCTTACTCCTTGGACTTGCACGTTAGCTGCGGACAACGCGCGAATAGTCGTTCCAGGCGGAGCGGTGAGCATAAACAAGGTGCACAACGGTGGCGGCGTAGCCCCCGCTTGTATTTTCAATCCCGAAATCTTCAAGTAATCTGCGCCGATAGGCGCGTATGGAGGCAGCAATATGGAAAAACACATTTTAACATACGTGAGCGACGGCACCGGTAAAACCGCCGTCGCAATTACAAAAATAAGAAACTCAGGCACCGACATTATAGGCGAGGTTGTTTATACGGGTACCGACAAGGGCGCAGTTATCCTCGAGGACTTAATAGAACACCCAGGTTATAACGCTCTTGCTAAAGAGGTTAAGGAACTCCGCGACGCAGCAGAACGGCGCAGAGAGCGCACAATACGAAAAGTAGAGCAAGCTCTCGGGTTAAAGCTCTACGATTGGCAAAAAGCATTTATTTTCTACAATAAACCCTACAATTACTATGTAAGCGGCTGTAGAGGAACAGGAAAAACCCTTGCTCATTGCCTCCGCCTTTGCTTATCCGAGGGCGAGCCGATTATAGCGGCACTCACACCTCCCACAAGGGCGAAAAACGAATTTTTGCGCTATCTCGGCGAGGACGGCTGCTCCATACACCGCTCGCAATTCTTTATAAATGAGTTGCGACAAGTTTATAACAAGCTCCTCGCGGCGGGAAATATCGACCTCCGCGAGATAACCTTTAGGAGGTAAATATGGAAAGTATCAAAATCGAAAAAGACGGCTCTGTATCTATTCCTAAACCTGGCAATATGAAAATTACGGTAGAAATGACCGAGGGACTCTTTGAGGAGTTTTTGCAATTCCGAAAAAGCAAAGACGAGTACGACAACCGAGCCTCGAAAGAAATCGAGGGCTTGCGCCGCCGTATGAGCAATTTAGCCTCGGCTGTAATTAAATCGGCAGTGGGCAAAACCCCTAAAGAGAAAAAAGAGGCTAAAGAGGACGCGCTCGAGCTTGCTAATAATTGGTTTTGTTAGGAGGCTGCTATGGGCTATAGGAAAGTATCAGCAGCGGAGCAAGTCTATTACATTATTAAATATGCGGTGCGGCAGGCGACAAAACGCCTCCGCTCCCGCCTGGGCTATTGGCTAAAGCCTGGCAAAGGCTGCCGCCATTGTTGCCTATGGTGCAAATACTACGAGCAATGCCGCTCGGAGGAGGTAGACAATGACACCCGAAAGAATTAACGAGATTTTCCAGGGCGTGCAAGAGTTGCGCGAGTGGTGGAAAACCACAGCTCAAAACAAAGAGTTTATAAAAATAGCGAGAGGCAACGGAAAGTCTATGCTCGCTTTCCGCTATGTTCAATCTATAGAGGTTATATGCGCCGCCCTCTCCGCCTCGGAGAATTGTTGTAACTGCGTCCACTACGATACGCGAGTTTGCGCGGAGTGCGTTATGGGCTGCACTACGAATTATTTTACCCCGCGTGCTACAGAGTGTGAAAAATGCGGGCTCCCTGGCTTTCTTGGGAAAGAGCTTATTTTGCACCAGGGCGACACCGAGGAGAGGCTCGCTCTTTGCCATAAGTGCCATATAAAAGAGCACACAAAAGGAGGTTAAACAATGATACCTTTTCCAAATAAAAAATACAGCGTTATATACGCAGATCCGCCGTGGAAATACCAGGACGAACGATGCGAAGGCACTGCTGCCGACCATTACCCCACAATGCGTATTGAGGATATATGCAGCCTGCCGGTGCAGGATCTGGCGGCTGATAACTGCGTGCTTTTCCTTTGGGCAACTTACCCAAAGCTCAAAGAGGCATTGCAAGTAATTGAGGCATGGGGTTTTAAGTATAGAAGCATCGGCTTTCAGTGGGTAAAACAAAACCGCAGTGGCAATGGCTACTTTTTCGGCCTTGGGCGTTGGACCAGGGGTAACACGGAGCCTTGCCTTATAGCTACTAAGGGTAATCTCCACAGGGCAAGCAACAGCGTAAGCCAACTCATTTTTGCACCGCTGCGTGCCCATTCCCAAAAGCCGGATATTACACGAGATAAGATCCGAGAGCTGATGGGGGAAAATCACTCATACATAGAGCTTTTTGCAAGGAATACAACACCGGGCTGGGATGTCTGGGGGAATGAGGTAAACAAGTATGGCAACTAAAATATACATAGCCGGGAAAATCACCGGCGATAATCGGAATCGCACAGTGGAGGAAAAAAGAAAAATGACGCTTATTGAGCTTAACAATCTTCGTTACATAGAGAAAGAAATAATATTGCTTCAGCTCAGAATACGAGAGCTTGAAAATGAAACCGAGCGCATAACTCCGATTTTAACAAATCTGCCCGGCAGCGGAGATATGAAAAGCTCAATTGTCGAACAGCTGGCTGAAGAAAAAGAAAAACTCGGAGCGGCTCTGCAAACGCGGCAGGAAGAGCGAAGAAAAGCCATGCGCTTTATAAACGGAATCCCCGATTGTCAGCTTCGAATAATTTTCATTTTGCGTTTTATTTCCGGGAAGAGCTGGAATGAGGTTGCCGACTATATCGGCGGCGGAAACACAGAACAAGGCGTGTGCATGCGCACACTTCGGTATCTTAGGAAATTCGAAAGTTGTTAAATATGTTAAACGCCTTTTTGATAATATTAAATCAGAGAGAAACCTGATTATAAAACAAAGAGGTGCGATATGGCTAAGACGGGCAGAAAATCCAAATACGACGCCGAAATTAAGCCGCATCTTGCCGAAATTGAAAAAGCGGTTAAAAACGGCGCGACAATAACAGAAATCGCAACGGCGCTGAATATCGCCGAAAGCACAATTTACAAGTACAAAAAAGAGAAAAAGGAGTTTTCGGCGATATTTGCGCGCGGGCGCGCGTCTATAATTATAGACATTCGAGGAGCTTTGTTGAAAAAAGCCCTTGGGTATGATTACGAAGAAGAAAAAAAGGTCGGAAGGAAAGACAAAAAAGGCGAAAACATAATGATTGTTGAAAAATACAAAAGGCATCAGCCGCCGAGCGAAACAGCCGCCGCAATGCTCCTTCGAAATTACGATACGAAATGGATCGACAAAGATAATGCGACGACCGAGCTAAAAAAACAAGAGTTTGAGTTGCGAAAAACAATTTCCGAAAGTAATAATTTTGATTTAGATTGGGAGGACAAAAATGACTGATAGCGAGAGAATTTATTATGTTTTGAGCGAAAACAACTGTAAATTTGAAGGCTTAACAAAAGAACAAATTTTATCGGCAATTGAGCAGGCGGTTAACTCCGGGAAAATAAAGGATGTCGACACAGGATTTATCACGAAAATTAAAGAGCAAAACAAAAACGCAGGCTTGATGTTTTGGGTCGGCAATCAAGCTGAATATAATGCGCTGGAAAGCAAAAAAAACAACTGTCTTTATATAATTACCGATGACAGAAAAAACGAAAGTATTGAGCTTATTTGGTTAAATCTGGGGGAACTCAACGACATAGCAGACGGGGCAATGCAATGCGTCTACGAAAGTAATGACTCGATCTCATTTGATGTTAATTTCACAGGCGACGGACAATTCAAAGAATTCGACCTCTCCTTCGGCGATTATAAATACGATCCGACAAGAGATGTTGTTGTAGCTTCGCTTGCTGCAGCGCAGGAAATCCCGTTAGCAACCCGGTGCTTTTTTGCATTAACGTTAAGAGATGTTTCATATGCGAACGGGAAATATGGAGTTAAGCTGTGTATTTGCGTAATATCGGGACTTGGAAATTCAACCTGTCCGTATCTCAATGTGAAATACAAACTGCTCAGGAAATCATACGGGGTGTCATAATGGCTTACATTAACGGAAAAGAAATACTGTTATCAGCACAACTAACCGGGCTTGTGAACATCGACACTGAAATGTCGGACACAAGCGAAAACCCGGTGCAGAACAAGGTAGTTAAGGCTTATGCAGACGGCTTGGCAAAGTACAGAGTTATAGACGATGTGACTATAACTGAAGATATTGACATATATTCGATATCACAAGATAGCAACGGCAATGCGTTCGATTTGCGGAAAATGTTTTTCTTATTTATCGGAAAATTTAACGCGGCCTTAAGCAATAAAGCGTTGTCACTACGAACAAACGGAGGTTATCACTACCTTGCATATAGGGGTTACACACTTGCTGAAGATCACGAGTGCGCTTTTTGGCTCGAAGCCGAAAACTTCTTGAGAACGGATGAAAATAGCGGCATTAAGAGCACATATTCGGCAACATTGCTTCAACAATTCACAAATGGACTTGCTCAAGGCTTGAGTGGAAATAATGTTGCTGTAAATTCAGACATCTCGTTCCAAAAAAGACACCCAAATTATCCGCACCCAATGAGCGAGATTAAATTCGGCGTCCATGATGGGACAATCAAAATGAAATCGGGAAGTCGTTTTATACTTCTCGGCATTGATTATTGAGGAGGCTGAATTATGCGAATGTATGACAACGGCATATACAGAGATATGACCAAGGAAGAAGAAGACGCTGTAATGGCGGTCACAGAGAAGGAAGGAACAGCAAACAAAGACGGTTTAACGTCTCTTGCCGAGGGTTTAAGCACGGCGACATCACTCGCACAGGTGCGGTCGGCGGCTAAGTCCGTTCTTGCAAATGAAAGCGAGGGAGCAAATGAGTGATGCAGTAGCCGTCGCGCTTATATCGGGCGGACTTGCTCTTTTAGGTGTGATTATTACGTCAATAAGCACCTCTCGCAGAATGACCGCACAGCTTGAGCGGAATCAGGCTGTGACGGACACGAAGCTTGAAGAGCTTACACGCGAAGTAAGGCTTCATAACAACTTCGCGCAGCGTATTCCCGTAATTGAGCGTGACATTAAAGTCATAAATCATAGAATAGACGATTTAGAAAAATATCACAGAGGAGTGTAAAAAATTATGAAAATCAACATCAAGCAGAGGTTTAAGAACAAGACATTCGTGGTGTCGCTGATTACACTTGTTTTGGCGACAATTTATCAAATCCTCGGTATGTTCGATGTCGTGCCAAAGGTGAGCGAGGATACATTGACGGGTATCCTAATGCTTGTCGTCAACTTCTTGTCTGCACTCGGAATACTCGTTGACCCGACTACTGAGGGCTTAAACGATAGCGCAAGAGCTCTCACATACGGCACGAAAGACGATGTAAGGCAGTATGAAGAAACGGGCGGATATGCAGCGGGTATGCTCTTCTCCGGTCGTAACCGCGTAACTCAGCCGTACACTTATAACGTGAACACCAAAAAGGGACACGGCGGTATAGACATAGTTGGAGACGACGATAGAACCGTCCACGCGGTAGAGGGCGGCACAGTATCAATGGTGTCTGTCTGGGACGGCAAAACCAAAACAGGCACACAGAGCTACGGCAACCTTGTTGTTATTACTGACGCCACCGGTAAGAGACATTTCTACGCACATCTTGCGTCTATCTATATGCATAAGGGTCAGAGGGTATCTGCCGGTGATGTAGTCGGCATAATGGGTAACACCGGAAACAGCTTCGGTGCACACACTCATTACGAAGTTCGCACAGGTCAGGGCACGGTTACACGTATCAATCCTGCCGAGTTCTGCGGCGTTCAGAACGCCAAGGGTACATATGTGAACAATGCGTCTACTGCTTCACCTGCTCCGTCACACAGAGGTACAGCCTACACTATGACTTGCAAAATGTTATACGTCCGTAAAGGACCGTCTGTAAGGTATCGCCGAGTCGGGCAGTTCTCAAGAGGCGAGATATTCTATGTCGTTGCTCGTCAGGGTAACTGGTGCCAGCTTGAAAGCGGTAACTGGATGTGTGCCGGAAAGTATCTTAAGAGAGTGTAATGTTTACAAATTTATCGCAGTTTTACAACTCCGATATCTGGAAAGCAACGCGCGCAAAAATCATAGATGAGCGTAAGGACGAATACGACATTGTGCATTGTGAATACAGCGGCGTGCCGCTGATTAACGGATATGACATAATCGCGCATCACAAAATACCGTTAACGCTTGACAATGTTAACGATTATTCCATTTCGCTAAATCCCGAAAACATAATGCTTGTCTCACATAAAGCACATAATGAAATACACAAACGCTTCGGGTATGGCTCGGGGCGCAAAGTGTATTATGTTTACGGTGCTCCGTGTTCGGGGAAAACAACCTTCGTGAATAACATTAAAGGCAACAGCGATATTGTTTGTGACATAGACAGCATATGGCAGTGCTTGACGGGCGGCGAGCGATACGACAAGCCGACCGCTTTAAAACAAAATGTATTCGAGGTACAGCGCACAATTTTAGATATGATTAAAAACCGATTCGGCAATTGGGAGCGCGCATACATAATCGACGGCGGCGCGGCCAAAACTCCGCGCAACAATCGCATTAAAGATTTAGGCGCGGAGCCTATATTCATTGACACGGACAAAGAGACGTGTTTGAAGCGTTTGGCTTCTGACAAAACAAGAACGCAAACACAGCGTGCGGAGTGGCAGAGTTATATTGATAAATGGTTTTCTGATTATCAAGAAGCGTAAAGCTTTTTTTGATAAATAAAATCTCCTGTTCTTTTGTGCCGATAACGCGGCGGCAAATAATACCGCGTTTCCTCCCGGAGATATCCCCCCGGTTACGCCGGAAATTGGGTGTCTTCCATACTGTGCGCCCCTCCTACTTTTCGCACGGGGCAATTTTTTGGAAATCGGGAAGTTTTTGGCGAAACTTTTGAAAAAATATGACATTTTGAAAACTCTAAAAACAACATTAAAGAAGATTATAACTGGGGGCTGAAAAGTGACTCGTTTTGAAGAATTGAAAAGTTACATTTCGGCTTTGCCCGATGACATACAAGCTATATTGACTCCGGCGCTGAAAGATATTGTTTATGAAGAAGAAATACTGCGTAAATTCCGCGACAATCCAAAAACGAAAACAAACGCGGCGATGTATAAGGCTTATAGGCAGACAAAACAGATATATCAGGCCGATTTGAAAATGATTTTGTGGCAGCTGCGGCAAAACGAAACATCGGCGGCTGATGATCTGTTATCAAGATTGGCAGAATTCGAATGACTTATCTTGAAGAATACAATTACCTGATACAAGGCAGACACGTTATTGCCGGCTATTGGATAAAAAAAGAAATTGAAAATCTTATCGAAGATTTGCAAAACCCGGCTTATATTTACGATACGGACGAAGCGCATAAAAGAATTAAATTTATGCAAACTTTATGTCTGCAAAGCAAACATCCGTATTTCGGAAAGCCTCTTGAGCTTATGCCGTGGCAGCTTGCATTTTGGGAAACTGTTTACTCTTTCAAAATGAGCGATACAAAACTACGCCGATTTGTTGAAGCGCTCCTTGAAATCACGAGAAAAAACGGCAAAAGCACAATGTTAGCCGGTGATGGGAATACCGATTTGTTTATTGGCACCGGAGGTTCGGAAGTTTGCTGCGCGTCAAATGATGATAGGCAAGCAAAATATATATGGCGAGAAATCGCCGGAATGCGTGACCGGCTGGACCCGAAAAAGGCTATAACAAGCCGAAATTTAGTTGAAATTCGAAATGACAGAAAGAACATCATTATTTCGCGCATGTCGAGCAAAACACAAAACAAGGACGGCGGCAATTATACAAAAACGTACCTTGACGAAGCTCACGACATAGACGAAGAGAACGGTAACAGCGAAATAGCCGAGGCTTGTTGGCGCGGCATGTCGACAAAAGATGATCCGTTATTTATAACTTGCACAACGCAAGGCTTCAGCCGTGACGGTTGCTTTTTGGATAAAAAAATCGCGCACGCAAAAGCGGTTATCGAGGGCAAAAAAGAAGATTTACACTTTTTGCCGTTTCTTTATGAACAAGACAATGAACAAGAAATTTGGCAAGACGAGAGCAGCTGGGAAAAGTCGAATCCGTCTTTGCGATACGGCGTAAAAAAAATGTCAAAACTCCGCCGCGACGTTGACCTTGCTCGGACTGATAAAGAAGCACGATTACATCTGCTTTGCAAGGATTTCAACATCAAGCAAAACAGTGCGCAGGCGTGGCTTCGCTCTGAAGACTTTATGTATTTACAAGAGAAAAAAAGCCTTGAAAATTTTCGCGGCTGTTTCTGCTTGGGTGCGCTTGACTGTTCGCAAACAACAGACCTTACGAATTTAAAGCTTTTATTTATGCGTCCAAACGATAACACAAAATATGTTTTTTCGCATTATTGGATTCCGGAAAGCAAATTAACCGACAGCTCAGACAAGAGCGCGGGTGCTCGTTATGAAGAATGGACGCAAGCAGGATATATAACGATAAGTAAAGGAAGCATCATCGATTTAACGGACGTAACACGCTATATCTCAGAGCTTAAAGATCTTTATAACATACGCATTTTAAAATGCGGATACGACAAAGCATATGCTCGCGAATTTGAAAAGAGCATCGACGATTTAAGCCCGACAATGCGTGAGCCCATAAATCAAAAAGTTATGTCAACTCCGATGAAATGGGTTGAGCGGGATTTTGAAAAT
>OGWW01000979.1_pt1 | contig 16985 bp, 12 predicted proteins | sample 1576131 | NCBI WGS metagenome assembly OGWW01 (sample SAMEA3541576, study PRJEB24748) | human gut metagenome | biome: human gut; feature: human-associated habitat; material: faeces | place: China | collected 2012 | reverse complement strand
TCGCGGGTCTTCAACGGAGCGGGATTCGTGCCGACTTGATTGTTTCCAGAGCAACGTGTGTCATTGATAGATGCTGATAGCTTCTATTAGTTTCTATTAATTGATCTGAAGACAGGAATCGTGCTGATTCCGCCCCCTGCTCGATAGCCTCGTTCCGGGTAAGGCTGCTGAACCGGATCGGCTTCCGGGTACGGTATCCGTTATAACGGATTCATACACCCTAATCGCCGGCTTCCGTGCTCCAATCCTGAAATCCACCGTCCGCGCCGATTTCTGGCTGGACCGGTTTACTCATCTATCTTTTAATATTTTCTATTAGATTCTATTAGTATTTATGATTAGCTGATAGTTCCTCTATGGCCGCGTCCCTTTGAGACTCCACACAGCATATTTCGCATTTGGAACGTGGCTTATTTCCAGTTCGCCCTTATGAGTTTCTATTAGAAGCTAATAGAAGCTCTTAGGCTTGAACCTTCATTGAGATACCGGTTTCCAATCGGTATAGGGTACGGTTTCCGTTATATCGGGTTCATTTCGTCCGATAACGTTTACCGTACCTGAAAGGGTTGCAACTGTTCTTTAGGGCGGTCGTTCCAATGCTCGTGGACAAATACTGACCCACCCCTGCTTTTCCCGATCCCTTCGGGAGTCTTTTTCCTGATTGATAGCTTCTATGCGTTTCTATGATTTGCTAATAGAAACTAATAGAGAGCTAGTTGGTGAACCAGATCCCGGAGGAAACGTAGACCGATCTCGCTTCGGGTACGGTAAACGTTATAATGGGGAGTTGAGCGCCCGCTCGCTTTCTGATCCGGTACGGTCTCCGCTGCAACTGGTTTCTCTCCGTTTTCTCTCTGATTTCGATTCAGGGTACGGTTTCCGTTATTTCTGACGAGATCACGCTGAACTGCCGCCTCATTAATAGCTTCTATTAGCTTCTATCAGAAACTGATAACGGGCAGGCACCCGCCCTTTCCCAAACGGAATTGGAGGCTCAAGCCTTTTGGCACGGACACGGATCCTCCGCGCCCTCCTTTTCCAGTACCGTCCTGAAGACCATCACATCCCGAGACAAGGTGTGGTGACCACGGGCGGCGGACTTCTCCCCTCCAGACCGGGATCCTGAGCCTTACGCAGACCGTTTTTTTGATGGGTACGGTTTCCGTTATATCGAAAGAGAAGCCTCTCATTCAGACTGAGACCGTCGGCTCTTCCTTTGTCTTCTTATTAGGTACGGTAAACGTTATCGATCACGGGGCTCGCATATCTGCTAGTCAGCCGTCTCGAAGAGTTTCACGTCGATCCGATTCACATCGTCCTCTCAGGATCGAGGTACCGAAGTAACAGTCGCGTGTCAGAAGATCTTCAGCTATGGGTACGGTTTCCGTTATATCTGAAAGAGTCCTGCCTCCGTGACGTCCTTCTTCATCATGATCCCCTCAATTACTCCGTTGCCTGTCGCTCCTGACTGAGGAATAACGAATTCCGTACCTGTTTAATAGAAACTATTCGTATCTATCAGTATGTATTAGATGCTGATAAATGATGGGGATTCGACCATTAATCGCCTCCACACCTGGCGTCGGCAGTCCTGACACTTCTGACCGCTATCCATTTCGCTTTTCTTTTTGGGACAATCGCGCTTTGGCTGCCGTTCACGGCATCGACACAGGTGGTCGAAGACCTTTTCGTGTCGGAATGGGTACGGTTTCCGTTATATCTGGAGCTTAAAAAAATCCGAATGCCTCACCCGACACTGTTTTTTGAACTTTTTAAATCAATAAACTCTTTTGTAATCAAATAGTTATACATTATCAATGTTTCACGTGAAATACAGACACTTTTCACGGGACTTTTGAAGTATCGTTTAACTATTTGATTTTATGTTATTTAATATTTTCTATTAGTTCCTATTAAATTTCTGTCATTCTGAGCAGATTCCGCCTGACCCGAAAAGAACTGAAAAATGGGTGGAAATGGACTTTTACTATTTGGTATATTACTTATAAGTATTTTTTTAAACATGAAAACATGTCTGATCGCCAGATAATCGGCAGAAGCCGCGAAACCGAAAGACTGAAGGAATTGCTTTCAGCGCCAGGACCTCACCTCATTACGGTGCGAGGAGAGACCGGTGTCGGTAAAACCGCACTCCTTGAAGAGGCCGCGAAAGAACGGCGTCTCTTCCGTTTTGAGGCCGCGGACATGAATAGCCGGCTGCTCCTCAGAAGCTTTACTTCGGACTTCAATCAGTTCTTCGGGAAGAATGAAGCGGAATTCCCTTCCTGGGAAGACGCCCTGAAATCGGTGTTTGAGGCGTCTCTCCAAACGGGGTCCGCTATCGCTTTTGACCGGTTTGAAGCGCTCTGCGGCGCGGTGCCGGAATTCCCCGCCGTGCTTCGTGAGGTCTTTCAGTCCGTCCGAACTCCCTCCCCCTGCCCTCTCATCCTCTCTGGCGGCGGTGTCGCCTGGATGCGGGAAACGGTTTCCGGCTTCAAGAGCCCGCTTTACGGCCTTCCGAATACGACAATCGAACTCTCGGGGCTCTCGCTTCGCGATATGCCAGCGTTCTTCCCCGGGTGGACGCCAGCCGATCAGTTCACCGTCTGGGCGCTTTTCGGCGGCGTTCCCGGTGTTCTCGCGCTCTTCAATCGGGAGGAAACGCTGGACACCAATCTCTCGCGTCTTCTCACCCGAGGGAGTGTCTTTGACTTCGCGGTTCGGCTCGCGACCGAAACCCCTTTCCGGGAACCCCGGATCTATCACTCCATCATGTCGGCTGTCGCTCGTGATTGCGACACCCCGGGGAAGATTGCCGCCTGGATCGGTGAAACCGAGGCGAAATGCGGCAAATACCTCTCAGGACTCGTCCGGTCAGGTCTCGTCACGAAGATCTTCCCCTGCGGTGTTCCGAAGGACGGCAGAAAGGGCCTTTACCGGCTTTCCAGCCCCGCGCTGAAGCTTTGGTACCGGTGCCTCTTCATGGGTTCGGGAAACGGTGCCAGCGGGCTTAAAACGCGTTTAAATGCGATTCTCGGTGAACCCCTCGCTCTGGCATCCTCTGACGCGCTGACGCGTCTGGGACGCCGTTCCAGGCTCCGTTTTATGCCGGAGGAAAGCGGGCTGCTGGAAGGGGTTCAGAGCGATTCCGGTACCCTTTTCGCCCTGACAGACGCCTCGAAAACGGATTGGCTGATCGGTCTCGCGTCAGCTGATCCGACCCCCGTGGGAGAGGCGGCGCTGCGGGGCTTCGCGCTTCACGCGCTGAAAGGCCGGGATGATCGCCGCACAGACCTTGCGGCGTCGAGCCTCGCGGGGTACACGGATGAGGCTCGGAATTTCGCGGAAACCGCTGGAATCCGGCTTCTCGAACTTCCTGATCTTCTCCGATAAAAAAAGACCGTCAGATGATTTCTGACGGTCTTCGCTTCAGAGCTTTTTACTCTTCAGTCTTCTTTTTCGCGGTCCGCGTGGTTTTCGCTTTGACGGTCTTCACGGCCTTCGCGGCCTTCGTGGTTTTCGTCTCCGCTTTTACCGTGGTTTTGGCTGTGGCTGCTTTCTTTGTGGTTTTCGCTGCCGTGGTTTTAGTGGACTTAGCTGTTTTCGCGGTCTTCGCCGCGGCAGTGGTTTTTGCCTTGGTGGTCCGGGTTTTCTTCACCGCGGTCTTCTTCACTTTCGGCGTCTCTTCCACAATTTCGGGCTCAAGAATCGGTTCCATCGCGGCGGCTTCAGCAGCCATCTGTTCCGCGAGTTCAGCCGCCGCTTTCTGGGCCGCCCGCTTCGCGGCCGCGTCGACCTTCGGCTTACGGGGCTTGAACCCCAGCTGTTTCAGCCACGGCACATAGACTTTCTGCACAAACGCGGGTTCCGCGAGGTGCAGTTTCAGCCATTCGACAAATTCCTCGATCGAATGCCCCTTCGGAGCGAACTTATTCGCGCGAAGCCAGTTAAAGAATTCGTGGGACTTGTAGCCTTTCTTCTCCGCGTACGCTTCATTCGCGCCGCCAAGCAGATCCGCGTAGTACGAAACCTGGCGCGCGGTCAGCACGGCCTGGTGATCATCGAGCTCCAGCGAATCCATGACGGAGGTCTTCCGGCGGCGGGATTTCTTCGAATCGTCGTCATCCCGCGCGAGCTGCACATGATTCTTCGGCGACAGGTGGAATTTCAGCTGTGTCACCTTGTTGTGAGCCCCCCGGATCAGCTCAAGTTCCACGCTGAAACGCGTGAATTCCGAGCTGTTGATCTGGCGGATAGCGACGTCGAGCACGCGCTGCTTGAAGTTCCCGAAACGCGTATAAGCGTCTTTTAAATCAAGGAGATTGCGCAGTTCCTCGAACGTCGTGAAGAACGTCCGGTCCGGATGGTTCTGGTACTGAAGGCACATCGTGTAGATGCGGATCGCGAACACACTCCGCAGACCCGTGAGTTCCATAAGGTTGAACTCAGTGAACTGCTCTTTCAGCCGCTGAACAAAGGGGATAAAGGCGGGGGTGAAACGAAAACCGATCTGACCATGCCCTTCCGCGTAGGTGACCGATGTGAGGAAGTGGAAACGCTCGAAAACCGGCTTTGTCGGATCCTTTCTGAAGAGGTCATACGAACTCTTGAAAGCCGCCTGAAGTTCCGGGAAATTCTGAATCGACCGCATCTGAATCGTGGCGAATCCGTTGAAGAGCGAATCCGACACCTTACGGAGCGCCGCGTATACCTCCTGCTTTCGGGTACCGAGAGCCATGATGTCGGTGGCGTTCACGAAGTAGGTCTTGTTCGGATCAATGGCATCAACGTTGGACACATTCGCGATCGCGCTCATCACCACGCGCAGCTGGAATAGGTCCAGGTGATACGACGTGAGATTGAGCGGATTCGAATAGCGAACAACCTTCGATTCAACGTATTTTGTCTTCGGTTTTTCAGCCATAGCCCAGATCCACAAGGAAAATTGACAGGTACGGTAAACGTTATAACTCGAATCCCCATAAACAAAACGAGCCGAAAGGTGATGGCCTTTCCGCTCATTTTTTTGGTGGGAACCTGTGCATAACGGTGACACTTCCGATTACATAGTACTAGCTGAGAGAAGAAAATTCCAGCCGAAATTCAGAAATCTGCCCCCTCACCTCAACCCCGGAAAAAAGCGTCTGGTACGGCAGAAGTTACAGACGCGGTACGGCATCCGTTATCAAAGGGTACGGCGGACGCTGCACCAGAGGTACGGTAAACGTTGCTTCTGGCCCCTCTCTATATAGAAAAAGAATTTAAAAAGATAAAAACTAAGAAAAGAAGAGAGCCTGTGGATAACCCGAGGACACTGGCTTTTTCTTAAAAAATCGCCTTTAAGGTACGGTAAACGTTATAGAAAAAAAGAAACCGGAAAAGAAAAAGGTACGGTTTCCGTTATACCTGTGAACAGACATCCACTCCAAAAAAAACCTCAGAACCGCAAAAAACATCAGAAAGCCTGTGGATAAGTCAAAAAAACACCCAGTACGGTCTCTGTTATCCGTGAAGTACGGGAAAAGTTATCGAACGGTACGGCAGAAGTTACCTCTAGGGTACGGTAGACGTTGCTTCTGAGGCCCCTCTATATAGAAAAGGTTTTAAAAAGATAAAAATTAAGAAAAGAAACGATTCACGCAGATTTCTGTGGACAACCTGAGTGAAGTGTAGTAACGGGTACGGTTTCCGTTATATCTGACTCAGAACAACAACAGAAAAAGAGACTGGTACGGTAAACGTTATTCAAGTTTTTTACCGTGTATTCAATGAGATAGAAAGACAAAAACCGTACAGAAAAGAGAAAAGAAACTCCGCTCTTTCTTCCATCTCTTTATAGGTACGGTATCCGTTATAAGTGACAAAAAAATAAAGAAAAATCAGCTCACTAAGGAGTCAGCAGGAGAAAGCCACACTGAAATCCCGACTTCTGTGACGAAGAAACCGGTCCATTGAACGGCTTTCAGGTCTCAACACGGCGCTGCAGAGCAAACGTTTATCGTCAAAGAGTAACCGTGTAGCAAAGATCACCGCAAGGTCCTGAAGCGATTCTGACTTTATGCAAAAGAATTCACGCTGAGAGAAAAACGCCGTCCGTTTTTAAGATCTTCTTTTCGGGTACGGCAAACGTTATACCAACAGAGTGATCAGGGTACGGTAAACGTTATCGTAAAGATTGTCCATTACCTGAAGATGTGTCTCTTAACATCCTGTTTATTTTAAACAAAAATTGATTAAGAAATTTCAATTGTCTGATGTACGGAAAATGTTACCGATAAAAGCAGGGATCAAAGCAAGTCGACCGAATTCTAAGCTTCCCGTTGGTACGGTAAACGGTATAACTGAAGGGCTTTGACATCATTTTTTCCGGTTTTGACCGGTATATGTCTCTTTTGCGGTAACAAGGTACGGTTGATGTTATATCTGACTTAAAACCCACCTGGAATGGAGTACGGAATCTGTTATCGACCGCGCCCTCTTCTGCTCGGGAATTAAACGCTAACTTATTGTTTTATCGTCATAAAAAACCACGACTGTACCCGAACAAAGTGAGGTACGGTTTCCGTTATATCAGACCTTGGTCCAGCGGCTGCGGAGACACTCATCTGTTACATCAGGATTCTTCCTCAAAACGGGTACGGCAGACGTTACAGCTGAGGCTTATTTCCCTATCTGAAAAGATCCGGAACGGGGACGATTTTGGGTACGGTAAACGGTATATCTGGTCATTCAAGACGTTAACCCAACCGTTTTTTTCTTCAGATGAAGGGATGATTGAAGAAAAGTGTCCAACTCTCTGAGTCCACAGAGGAAACGAGCGGCACTGACCGGATTTCCCGGATCGACCCTGTTTTTCCCTCCGATAACGTTTACCGTACCGGAATTTGACAGTTTTTGATAAATGACCGTCACCTCTGACTCACTCGAACGGCTGTCAGGAAGTGTCCGTTTAAGTAGGTTTTTTTGCCTCTGTTTGCGCTGCTTTTGGATTTTGCATACAATCTGATTTATTCAATAAATATTAATATTTATGAATAACATCTATAAATTCTAATAGATGCTAATAGCATCTATTAGAAAATGGCATCTACAGCACAGATCGTAAAAACATTTTCTGGGGGCTCGAATGATCATTGCGGTTGCATCCACTAAGGGCGGAACGGGTAAAACCACGGCCGCTCTGCAGGTAGCGCTTTACCTGCTGGTGCAGAAAAAAGCGAAAGTCTGCCTGGTTGACGCGGACGTGCAGGGTTCCTCCAATCTCGCGATTCAGTCCCGGGAAAAGAATCTCGTTTCCCCGAAACTGCGGACCGAGGTCATTACGGATGGGCGTGAGATCCTGACCCGCGTTCCGAAACTGAATGAGAAGTACGAGTACGTGGTGATTGACGTCGGCGGCCGAGAGACGGATGCTCTCCGCGCCTCCATGGCGATCTGCGACACGCTCCTTATTCCGTGCCGTCCGACCGGGCTCGACCTTCTCGCTTTCACGCTTAACATCCGCGATGTCATTCAGAAGGCTCGTGAAGAGGCTGGCGCGAAGTTCAAGGCCTACGTCTTCATCTCCCAGGCGCATACCCGCATGACGAAGAATGATCATGAGGTGGTGCAGTTCCTGCGGAGCCTTGATGACATCAAATACGTGGACGCGAAGCTCACCACGCGTGTCGTGTTTGAAGAGGCTGGAAATCACGGCCTCTCTGTCTACGAGATGAAGCCGAGAAACGAGAAGGCGTGCGCTGAAGTCCGCCATCTTGTGAATCAGACGGTCTTAGCCAAGTAAAATACGAGCCAAAGGAGACGGCAATGTCTATCGATCTTAGCGTTACGAATAAACCGGCTGTACAGAAGAAGGCTGAAGAAGAGCCTGATAACCGCGAACAGATCCGCGATTTCGTTCAGAAGGCTGCCCCTCAGAAGGCGGAACGTGCCCGTAAGAAGCACGCTCCTGTTCAGAGAAAGATGTGCTCCTTCATGATCCCGGTTCCCCTGCTTGAAGAACTGGATCGTTTCTGCGAAAAGAAAGCGCAGACCCGTTCCGGCATTATCAACCTCGCGATCGTGAAGATTCTTGAAGACGGACTCTGATCCCGTTCTTCGATCCTTCGGCCCATGAATCCTGATAGAAGCTATGAGTTTCTATCAGGATTTAATATTTCTTATTAGTTGCTATTAGCTTCTATGAGATTCTGATAGCAGATCCGCGGTTCTTTCTTAGGCTCTTTCCGTCTTCTTTTCTTTTCCCCGTCGGCCGATCCCTGTTCTCTCTCGCAGCGCTGTTACCTGATCCCGGGTTCAATCACTGTCTGCAGCGTCATCTGCCTTTTCTCATAGAAAATTCATAATTTCTATCGGTTTCTGATAGATCCTATTAGAAGCTATTAAAAACTAATAGAAACTCATAAAAAACGAAAACTCAGGTTTCTGAGATACGAGGTTCTCTCCAGCGAGTGAACAACGGGTATGAGGTTATCCCGCTTTGATCGGAAAGAAAAATAGCTCCTGATAGGTTTTATGAAAAAACTATCAGGAGCTATTAGCTTCTATTAGAAATTAATAGAAGGGGTCAAAAGAGCTGGGTACGGTAAACGTTATCGATCGAGTCGCGGGTCAGATAGCTGATGAGCGCTGAGGTCCAGGGACCGCGGAGCGCCGGATCCTCGTTGACGGCGATTCTGAGCTCTCTCTGAGCCCAGGGGTTCGATAGACGTACCGGAACCGCCCTCGCGTACGCTGAGAGCGATGTAAAGGCTTTGCGGCTGAGAACCCCGATACCGAGTCCCTCGCTCACGAGCCGCAGCAGAATCAGCGGATCCTCAACCTCAAGGCGGGACTTCAGGACGCGGCCGATTTCGTCCGCCTTCTCGTAGAGGAACTTCTGCATCGCGAAGTTCCGATCGAGCGTCACGAATTCGTATTCAAGCGCCTCTGAGAAGTCGACGATCTCCCGGTCCTTCAGAGGGTGGTCTGCCGGGACCGCGAGGATCAGCTCATCCTTCCGGTAATCCGTGAACTTCACACCCTCATAAGGGCCTTCAAAGGCGGTAACGCCCACGTCAGCGCGCCCACGGGCGATCTCCTCCACGACTTCAGGAGAGGTCTTCTGTTCGAGATGCGCCTGTACGCCAGGATTCGCTTTGAGGAACGACGGAATATCAACCGGGAGGAAGTCGAGCATCGCTCCGTAATTCGCGGCGATGCGGATAACGCCGCTTCTGAGACGGGCGTAGGGCGCGATTTCGTTCTCCATCCGAGCGAGTGTCTGCTTGATCTCATTCACGTGCTGATTCAGGATCACGCCCGCCGGAGTCAGTTCAATGCCCCGCGGCTTTCGGTTAAAGAGCGTCACATGCAGTGCCTCTTCAAGCGATTTCATTCTGAGAGAGGCGGATGGAAGCGAGAGATGTGCTTTTCTGGCTCCGCGCGTGAGACAGGACTCTTCAGCGACAGCGGAGAAAAGCAGCAGGTCCACCAAAGAATAGTGGTACATAGGTTTTGGCCTTAAGTGAGGAAGTCAGGCGTCAGCCAGTTATAACGTTTACCGTACCTGCGGACGGTCCCTGTGCTGTTTACGTCTGTATGGGTCTACAAGAAATTACCTAAACATAATTACCTAAAGATAATATTGAAAAAACTGTGCCTTGGAAAGAGTTTGTGAGAGGCAAAAGCGGAGGGTTCCAGGGGGAAGGATGGGCCGCAGCCTAGTGGCGAACGTACGGTGCCTTTCAGATGCTTAAATTAATCATCAGAAAGTTAATAAATTATTTATAAACAGTATTATTAAAACACCATAATTACCCGATAAATAAGCGATTCTTCTGCATCATAAATTTACTTCCAAAAAATGGTAATTTCCATCTACGTCTCGTCGATTGACGAAACTGAAGATATCGAGGGCAGTTATCCGATCTTTTAAAGTCAGATATAACGGAAACCGTACCCGTCTCATGCGGTCTTTGGAGTGTCCCGATGAAAAGGCGGGAGAGAATTTCTGTGCTTTGCCCGCTCTCGATGAAAAACAAGGTCTACGGCTGATTTCATAAAATCTGATAGATGCTATGTGTATCTATCAGGAACTATTAGGAACTATCAGGAACTCATAGAAATTCCGGAAGCCTCAGCTCTGAGATCGGCTCTTCCTATAATCGGGGGCTGTTGGTTGGTTACAGAAAATCGGAGAGAATTTCAATAGCAATGACTGAACTTGAGAAGCTCGACGCGGGGCTCCCCTATGACTTTATGGATCCGGAAGTGGATGGGAGAAAGCTGCACGCGCTTTCCTGCGCCCAGAAGCTGAATGCCATTCCGATGCAGAACGCGGCGGAACGTGAAGCAGCCGTCCGTGAGCTCTTTGGTTCCTGCGGCAAGCATCCCACCGTACTCCCGGTCTTCAATTGCGACAACGGTCTCAATATTCATGTGGGTGATGAGTTCCTCGCGAACTACAACGTCACGATCCTCGATATCGCTCCGGTCACGATGGGGAACAACGTGATGATCGGGCCGCACACGTTGATCACGTCGGTAGGTCACCCGCTCTCTCCCGCTGCCCGCCGTAAGCACATGGGCATCGCGAAGCCCGTCAAAATCGGAAATGACGTCTGGATCGGCGGCAACGTGACGATTCTTCCTGGCATTACGATCGGGAACAACGTCGTTGTGGCGGCCGGTGCGGTTGTCACGAAGGATGTCCCGGATAACTGCGTGGTTGGCGGTGTGCCGGCCCGTGTTCTGAAGAACATAGAGAACGACGTGGATGACGTCGAATAAAACAAGCGGCGAATAGTTTCTATTGAGATCCTATGCGTTTCTGATAGATCCTGATAGATGCTATTAGATGCTAATAGGATCTCATAAAGCACAAGGAAGACGATCAGATGCCGGTTTGCCTGGGTCTGATCGTTTTTATTTGTCTTTTAGCTCGGCTGGCAGGCCGGTTTGTTTGTTCTCACTGAAGCCTCAGCTGGTTTTCGGACTCAGGTCTCGCTCTTCCTAAGAGCTGCTGATAGTTTTTTCTTAAAAGCTATGCGTTTCTATCAGCTCCTATTAGCAGCTAATAGGATTTCCTTTAGTACTGCAAAGCGCCAGGTGTCGCGGTCCTGGTGAAGATCGATTTAGGCAGCCTTGCCGGTACTGGGCTGGTGAATGACGGTTTTTTCTCGATCGTCGTTTATTCTGTTTTTTCTGATAGCTTCTGATAGATCCTGATAGAACCTGATATTTCCTATAAGAAACTATCATATGCTAATAGCAAATAATAGAAACTGATAATTCACAGGAAAGCGATCAGAGTACGGACAGGATTCTTTTTTCAGCCAGGGTTTCACGGCATCCACTCTCCGGTCTAATATCACCGTATTAGAGACTCTGAAGTGAGCGTGTTATGAGCCAGCCTGCCTTTTCACGCCGTGTGCTGCTGTCAGCCGCCGCGGCTGCCGGTGCGGCTATCAGTCTGCCGTTCGGAGCTGAATCGAAGGAAAGTACGAATATGGATAAAAAGGACATGGAAGGCATCAGGCATTACGAGTTCGGTAATGTGACTGTTACCTCAATTTCTGACGGCACGCGTGCCCAGGATCCGGGGCTTTCTCTCGCGTCTAAAGAACGTATTGAGGAACTGGTTCGTCAGAGCTGCCAGACTCCGGATACGCTCGAGCATTACGTCAACGTCTTCCATATCAAGAGCGGCCGCCGTTCGGTTGTGATTGATACGGGGTATGGGATTGGGAAGGGTCTCGCTCTCACGCGGCTTTTCTCTGAAGTGAAGCCCACGACGATCACGGACGTCCTGATTACGCATTGCCATCCGGATCATATTTCAGGTCTTACGCATAACGGCGAAGCCGCGTTCCCGAAAGCGAAGGTCTGGGTTCCGAAGACGGACTATGAGTTCTTCACGGGTGACAGCGTTCCTGAGGAAACCCGGAAAGCCACGGCTGAGTTCTTCGCTCCCTATGAGGAAGCCGGTCACCTGAGACTGATCGATAAGGCGGAAACCCTTTTCGGTGATTTCTCTGCTGAATTCCATCCGGGTCACACGCCGGGTCACGCTTTCTTCGTGCTCGACACTGAGCAGGGCGAGATCGTGTTTGCGGGTGATGTCGCTCACGTGGCTGCGGTCCAGTTCGCGGATCCCACGATTTCCGCGCGGTTCGATATGGATCCGAAGCGGGCCGCCGCGGAACGTATCGATCTCTTCACGGAACTCGCGGATTCAACGCATCTCCTCGCGGGCGGCCATCTGCCGTTCCCGGGAATCGGCCGCGTGAGAAAGTTTGGTACTGGCTTTGAATTCCTGACGCTTCCGTACCGCGACCGCCTCTGACGGTTCGCTGACCGATACCGTCTGATAGCCCTGGATTCCGGTATTGCCGGTCCGGGGCTTTTTTATGATAGAAATTAATAAGAAAATATTAGTTCCTAATAGGAAATAATAAAAGCTATTAGGAAATAATGAAAAATCCACAGGCCTCTTTAATGGCCTGTGGACTTTATAAATCCAAATATCGGATCTCGCGATTCAGCTACTTGGACGCGGCAATTGAGGTCGCTGCCAGACGACCAAACGAAAGCGCCTTGGCGTAACCCGATCCACTCATGTAGTTGGACCCATGGATGCCACCGGTTGTCTCTCCGGCAGCGTAAAGCCCCGGAATGACCTTATCAAAGACATCGACCACCTGAGCTTTCGGATTGATGCGGATGCCGCAGTAAGTTCCAAAGAGAACGCTGGAGGAGGGGAAGATATAGAAGGGACCCTTCTCAACCTTTACGAGTTTTCCGATTCCGGAAGCCAGGGATTTCCGCCCGAATTCACTGTCAGCTCCCTTATCGACATCGCGGTTGTATTTATTCACCGTTGCCGTCAGCGCTTTGGGATCGATGCCCGCTTTGGAAGCCGCCTCTTCAAGCGTATTGCCCGCGAAGACATAGGAGGGGATTTTGCCTTTGGGAATCATCTCAAAGAGTTCCCGTCCCTGAGGTTCTTTCATTGCGGCATTCAGGATGTTGGAATCAAAGACAATGTAGGAAGCTCCTTTAGGCTGCTTAAGAGCTGCGTCGGAGAGCGTCATATAGGTCTGGGATTCATCAACGAATCGCTGACCGGCCTTATTCACGATAATGGCGCCGCTGTAATAGATCGTCGTTGATTCCGTGACCGAGGTCAGTCCAGGTTTAGAGCCATACGTCGCCTTGATAAAGGCGGTGTCCCGGAAGTCAGCGCCGAGCTCCAGCGCCATCAGGAGTCCGTCACCGGTAGATCCGCTGGCGGAGAGTACATCGCAGTTAGTGAGGTAAGGATTGAATTTCTTCAGAACTTTGGGAGAACGGGCAAAACCACCGGTCGCGATAATCACGCCTCTCTTAGCCTGATAGGCATGTTCTTTGCCATCCTTCCCGGCGGCAATCACGCCAACGACACGGTGAGTGTCGGCATCCCACACCAGATGCTTGGCCGGCATATTGAACCTGAACGCGGCACCGTGCTTGCCGGCGTAGCCGTACATCGTCTCAATAACCTTCTGGGCCGTAAATACATGTCCACGAGGCTGGCTCATGCCGGCGCCGACCGCCAGTTCCCTTGGTTTCAGTCCCACTTTCTGCATCCAGTCGTACTGCACTTTGGATGCGTGGACAAAAGCATGGACGACAGCAGGATCATTGAAATTTTCACCGAGCTTCATCATGTCCGATTCGAAAAGAGCTTCAGAATCTTTGGTGACGTTGTGTTCCTTCTGGAAATCTGTACCCGCGACCGCGTACATAGACGTGCAGATCAGAGACGATCCGCCGGGGAATCCATTTTTTTCAAGAACGATAGTTTTCAGATTCTGTTCACGGGCGGCGCAGGCTGCGGATAGTCCGGCTCCGCCTGCTCCCAGGATGACAACGTCATAGGTTGCATCCCAATGACGGGGTTTATTAGCGGGAACCGCGACAGCCGGCAGGGCAAGACCCGCCAGACCGGCACCGATACTGCCTTCAAGAAGCTTACGGCGTGATACGTTTGCCATGATGCTTTCCTCTCCAAATCAATGTCTAAAAAAGTTTTTTCCTTATATTTTTGAATCTAAAAAAGGGCTCCCCTAGGGGAGTTGACTGGAGGCAAGCGGAGAGAGTTTCAAGAATTTTGGGTAGATCGTTATTTCTATAATTTCCTTGAAGACCTTACTGACAGGAAATCCAGAAGACCATGAAACTTTCCCGGCGAAATCTGCTGCTTGGCGCGGCGCTGTTATCCGCAGAGACGTCGGGTTCTATGCCTCAGCGCGTTTTTTTCTCTGGCTTGGACAGGCTTCGGGCCGAGCCCTGGGATCTCATCATCGTTGGTGCCGGCATAGCGGGACTGATGACCGCGATCCGCAGCTCCATGAATGGTCTCCGGCGCGTTCTGATTCTTGAAAAGACCCCATTCACCGGCGGGGCAGCGCTTCTGAGTGAAGGCGTGTTTGCTTTTTCTGAGACTCCCTATCAGGCGGCGCGCGGGATTCGGGATAAAGACGAAATTTTCTATGAAGACATGCGCCGGACAGGAAATTACCGGAATGATCCCGAGCTCCTGAAGGCCTATCTGAAGTTTTCCCATCCGGTTTACGAATGGCTCTCCGCAAACGGAATCAACCCAGTGGCTGTTGATACCGGAAGCGGGATCAGTATGCCGAGAGCTCATACCTATCGGGTTGTTCCCTTGATGGAGAAGCTCCGGTCTGAAGCGGTGAAATCAGGCGCGGTTATCGCCTCAAACACTCAGGCGGTAACTCTCGAAACAGAGGGCGGAAGAGTCTCAGGGGTCGTTGTCCGGAGAGGTGAACGCACGGCAACCCTCAGGGCGAAATATGGTGTGGTGCTGGCTTCCGGCGGTTTTCTCCGACGCCCCGATTGGGTACGACGCTACAGACCGACGATGTCGAACGCTGTCCGGGTCTGCGCGGCCGGCGCCGATGGTGACGGCATTTCCATGGCGCTCCCGCTTCACGCGGGGCTCCGGGATATGCGGTTTCTGCATGCGTCTTACGGTTTCTCACTCTTTCCCGCGACGGTCGGTGACTTTACGCATGTCGGCTATCGGGGCGCGATGATCGTGAATCAGCAGGGACTCCGTTTCGTGAATGAGTCTCTTCCTTATACCGATATCGGCCGCATTGCTCTCGAGAAAGAGCATAACCAGAGCTATTTCGTTTTCGATGAGGAAATCCGGCAGCGTCAGATGAAGGCCCGGGAGGTGGACGCGAAGCTTCTCGCGAACCCCGTCAGAGCGGATGGTCAGGTGATCTTCTATTCAGGAGACTCCATTAATGAGGTCGCGGCCAAAGCCGGTCTCAATCCATCCAATCTTTCATGGACTGTGACGCGCTACAACCGGTTTGTGGAAACCGGACACGACGCGGATTTCAGACGTGATTCACTTACCTTTGGGTATGGAAGACCTTCGAGAATCATTAAGCCCCCGTTCTATGTTTTTCCGACGCTCGCCGGAATGATGGGGTCTTACTGCGGTCTCGCGATTAATCAGGAGGGAGCTGTCTTAACCGCGGGCGGCAGGGTGATCCCCGGGCTCTACGCCGCGGGTGAGGTGACAGGCGGTTTCCATGGGGAAGCCTTTATCGGCGGCACCGCGCTTGGGAAAGCCATCATCTTTGGATGGATTGTGGGGAACACGGTGGGGAGGCTGCATGCGTAGAGGTATTGCTATCCTCGCGGCTATCCTGCTTGGAGTTTCGGGGCTTGCCTCGGCCGCGGCGGAGGAAAAGACGGTCCTCACGCTCTATATCAATCAGGAGGATGTTCCGTCCTTTATGCGGGACTGGGTGATCCGATCCTCTGACGCCATTGCCGCCGGTCTTCCTGAATACGCGGTGAGGACTGTCTGGACCACGTCCGAGGAGCTGAAATCCAATCTAGATAAGGGCGAGGTGTCGCTCTTTATCGCTTCAAGCGGATTCTTCAGGCGCCTTGGGTTTTCCGGTGTCCGGGACCTCGCTGGCAGCATGCAGGATACGGATGGCGACCCTAACCGGTCTCTCGGGACGGTTTTTATTGTGAGATCGTCACAGACCGACCTGACGGATATTCCCTCACTCAAAGGAAAAAAGGTTCTCCTGCAGAACGGGTCCGGCTTTTTCGGCACCGATGCTGTGCTGGGCGAATTCGGGAGCGAGGTGAGCGCGAAAAGTTTCCGGTCGCCGGAGCAGCAGCTTGCCCGGTATGTCCATATTGAAAAATCGGGGGAGTCAGTTCCCAGCCTCCTCGATCACCTCGCGAAGGGGGACGCGGACGCGGTGGCGCTTCCCGCCTGTCAGATTGAGAGGACCGCGGCGGCTGAAGACCTGGATACCAGCTGGCTCAGGACACTCAGCCCGAAAGGCAGCGTTGAGCTGAATTGCGCGTTGACTAGCGGGCTCTACCCGGGGATCGTGATCAGCGGAACTCCGAATCTCTCAGCGAACAACGCGCAGGCTGTCACCCGCGCGCTGCTCTCCGCCCCGGCAAGAGATCACCTGAAGTGGGGTCTCGTCACCAATTACAGCGCTGTCGACGCCGTGATCCGAAAGTTCGAGCTGTCCTTTGATCACAGGGGTGAGGGGATCCGTTCGATCCTTCTTCAATATAAGAACTGGATCAGCGGCGTGAAATCCAGATAAAAGAGAAAAAGCGTGTCATACCGATCCCAACAAGGGAAGATCTTAGAAAGATACGCGAGGAACTGGCAGGCAAGCATCAGACGGCAAGAGTGCGGATCATAGATGCTTTGCTGCAGGCAGAAGACTATGCAGACGGGATGGATTATGATGTGCTTTGTAAGGCGCATAAGGCAACGCTATCTGTACTTCGAGCAATGCAGGACAAAGGATGGATTCGTATAGAGGTGAGCAGATCTTACCGCAATCCCTATCACACACTTCATGCGGCAGATAAAGAAGTGATATTGAATGAGCAGCAGCAAAAGGCTGTAACGCAGATCTGCTTCCGACATACTTTCCACG
>OGWW01000977.1_pt1 | contig 17032 bp, 15 predicted proteins | sample 1576131 | NCBI WGS metagenome assembly OGWW01 (sample SAMEA3541576, study PRJEB24748) | human gut metagenome | biome: human gut; feature: human-associated habitat; material: faeces | place: China | collected 2012 | reverse complement strand
TCTATTTGATTTTTTATCTAAAATTTCCATTCGTAACTCACTTATTTTTTACTTTATTTTTTAGTCATTTAATTTTTCTTCCATAAAAGTTAGAATTTCATCTCTACCTTTATTTGTTAAAGAAGAATGGAAGAATACATCTTCTTTTTCAAAGACAAGTCTTGTTTTAATTGCTTTCAATTGTTTAGCTCTCTCATTATTAGATAGCTTATCTATCTTTGTAAATATAATTTTGTAGTCCATCTCATTATATTCAAGCCATTCAAGCATTTCTATGTCTTCATCACTTGGAACTCTTCTTATGTCAAGCAAAACAAAAACTAATTTTTTTCTTTTACTTGTAATATATCTTTCCATCGTTTCTCCCCATTGTTTTTTCATTTCCTTAGGAACTTTTGCAAATCCATAGCCTGGTAAATCCACTATATAGAACTCATCATTTATTAAGAAATAATTGATTAACTGTGTTCTACCAGGAGTTTTACTTGTTCTTGCTAATTTCAATCTTGATGTTAAACTATTTATTAAAGAAGATTTTCCAACATTAGATCTTCCAACGAAAGCAAATTCCATTTTATCTAATTGTTCTGGGTAATCTTTTTCGTATACTGCTGATTTAACAAAGTCAGCCTTTTTTATTTTCATAATTTACCTCTAATTTATTTTACAAAAACTAATTTACTTACATCATCATAAGTTTTAGCAAAGTGTATTTTCATAGTTGATTTTAATTCATCAGGAATTTCATCAGTATCCACTCTGTTATCTTCAGGTAGGATAACTTCTTTTATTCCGGCTCTATGTGCTCCTATAACTTTTTCTCTTACTCCACCTATAGCTAAAACATCTCCTGTTATTGTAATTTCTCCTGTCATTGCTATATCTTGTCTAACTTTTCTATTAGTCAATACAGATACTATTGCAGTTGTTATAGTTATTCCTGCAGAAGGTCCATCTTTTGGAGTTGCTCCTTCTGGGAAGTGTAAGTGTATAGCTCTATCCTTAAAGAAATTTTCATCCTTTGGTGGATATTTTTTTAAGTTTGCTTTTACATAAGTCATAGCAACAGAAGCAGATTCTTTCATAACATTTCCTAGAGTTCCTGTCAATGTTACATCTCCTTTTCCTGCTGTATCAACTCCTTGAACATCAAGAGTTACTCCTCCAACAGCTGTCCAAGCTAGTCCATTTACCACTCCAACTTTTCCAACTGCCTTTCTTGATTTTTCAGGTCTGAACTTAGCCTTACCTAAGTATTTTTCTAAGTCACTAGCTTTTAAATTAAATTTTTTTATATCTTTTTCTACAACTTCTCTTGCTAATTTTCTACAAATATTTATTATTTCTCTTTTTAGATTTCTAACTCCTGCTTCTCTTGTATATTCATCTATTAGTTTGAACATAACTTTATCAGGTATTTTTATATCTATATCAGCAAGTCCATTTTCTTTTTGTGCTTGTTTCAATAAGAAATTTTGTGCTATATGTAATTTTTCAAATTCTGTATAAGAAGATAGTTGTAAGATATCCATTCTATCTCTTAAAGGTGCTGAAACATTTCTTAAATCATTAGCAGTCGCTACAAAAAATACCTTTGATAAATCAAATGGCATATCTATATAGTGATCTTCAAAGTTTTTGTTTTGTTCAGGATCTAAAACTTCAAGCATTGCTGAAGCAGGATCTCCTTTATAGTCATTTGACATCTTGTCAATTTCATCTAAAAGTATAACTGGGTTCTTTGTTCCAGCTTCCTTCATAGCTTTCATTAATTTTCCTGGCATAGAACCTACATAAGTTCTTCTATGTCCTCTGATTTCAGCTTCGTCTCTAACTCCACCTAATGAAACTCTAACAAATTTTCTTCCCATTGATTCAGCTATAGATTTAACTAGAGATGTTTTTCCTATTCCAGGTGGTCCTGAAAGACATAAAATTGCTCCATTCATTGATGGATTTAATGTCTTAACTGCTAAGTAATCTAAAACTTTTTCTTTAGCCTCTTTTAGTCCATAGTGATCTCTTTCTAAGATTTCACTTGCCTTCTTTAAGTTTAAAACATCTTTTGTTTCCTTGCTCCAAGGTAAATCTAAAACTGCTTCAATATAGTTTCTGATAACTGATGATTCAGCTGAGAAAGGTTGCATCTTAGTTAATTTCTTAATTTCAGCTTCCAATTTTTCTCTAACTTCTTTTGGAATATCAGCATCTTTTACTCTATCAACAATTTCTATAACATCATCATCTTGTGAAAAATCTCCTAATTCTTCTTTCATCACAGAAATTTTTTCTTTGAGATAATATGCTCTTTGTGCTTCATTCATCTTAGTTTTTACTTTTTCATCTATAGTTTTTTCAAGTGAAGCTATTTCCATTTCAGCAACTATGTCATCTAAAATTTTATAACCTCTATCTTTTACATTGCTTATTTCTAAGATTTCTTGTTTCTTTTCAGCGGAGATATTTAGATTTGATGCCATAATATCTAAACCATTTGAATAATCTTCTATTTTCTTTAGATTTAAAATTAATTCAGAAGAGAATTTCCCTATCATACTTATGTATTTTTCAAATCTTGTGAAAACTTTTCTATAGATAGCTTCAGTTTCCTTACCATCTTTTAAAGTTTCTTTAATAACTGTGTATGTAGCAAAGTTTTCCTTATCTTCTTTTTCTATATCTTTAATTTTAACTCTAGATTCTGCCTCAACTAAAACTTTTATATTGTTATTAGGCATTCTAATTATTTGTACTATATTTGCTATAACTCCAACTTCATAGATGTCTCCATCAAAAGTTGGATTTTCTTCACTTGCATCTTTTTGTAAGCCTAGCACTAATTTTGTCTTACTTGCTATGGCTTTTTCTAATGTTGCTATACTATTAGCTCTACCAACATATATAGGTGTTACAACATTTGGAAATATTACTAAATCTCTTATTGGTAGAAATGGTGCTTTTGACATTGATCCTCCTTATTTTTTCCTTTTAACTACTAGTAGAAAACAAGTTATTTAGTTAGACTACTGCGACGTCCATTATTGTTGAAGGAGCATTTTTGAGCTCCTGAAACACTAATGGCTGGCAAGTAGTCGGTATTAAAATATAAAAATCTAGTTAATAACTTTTTCTTCTGCTTTATACTCTATTTTTGCTTCCTTATAGTTATCTATTGCATCTTTAGTTATTGTTATTCCTTTTATTTTATTATTAGATGGTAGTTCAAACATTATATCAAGCATAGTATGCTCTATTATTGCTCTTAAACCTCTTGCTCCCATCTTTCTTTTTAAAGCTCTTCTTGCAATTTCTGTAAGAGCTTCTTCTGTAAATTCAAGTTTTGCTCCCTCTAATCTACATAATTTTTGATATTGTTTTACTATTGCATTTTTAGGTTTTGTTAAAATATTTATTAGAGTTTGTTCATCTAAGTTATCAAGAGTAGTTATTACTGGTAATCTTCCTACTAATTCAGGAATAATTCCTTGTTTAACTAGATCTTCAGGTAGAACTTTCTTAAAAAATTCTCCCTCTACTCCTGACATTTCTTGTTTTTGAACTTCCGCTCCAAAACCTATAACCTTTTTATTAGTCCTTGATTTTATAACTTTTTCAAGTCCTTCAAAAGCTCCTCCAACTATGAAAAGAATATTTTTAGTGTCTATTTCTATCAATTCTTGGTTAGGGTGCTTTCTTCCACCTTCAGGTGGAACTTGAGATTTTGTACCTTCTATTATTTTAAGTAAGGCTTGTTGTACTCCTTCACCAGAAACATCTCTTGTTATAGACACATTTTCAGATTTTCTTGCTATCTTATCAAACTCATCTATATAGATTATTCCTCTTTCTGCATTTGGTATATCATAGTTACAAGCTTGTATAAGTCTTACCAATACATTTTCAACATCATCCCCAACATATCCTGCTTCTGTTAAAGTTGTTGCATCTGCTATTGCAAAAGGTACATTTAAAATTCTTGCAAGAGTTTGAGCAAGTAAAGTCTTTCCAGAACCTGTAGGCCCTATTAGAAGTACATTAGACTTTTGTAGTTCCACTCCATCTTCATCTTGACCACCATTTAAAATTCTTTTATAGTGGTTATAAACTGCAACAGATAAAACTTTTTTAGCTTCATCTTGGCCAACTACATATTCATCTAATTTTGCTTTTATTTCAATAGGTTTCAATAGTTCTATCTTATCTTTATGACCCTTTGTTGAAGACTTTCCATCTTTCAACATATTATATTCTCTTGCTAAAGAATACATATCTTCTCTTAATAAATTATGGCAACTTTCAACACAATTATCACAGATGAATACATTACCTGGACCTTGAAATAATTGTGCAACTTCTCTTTCTGATCTTCCGCAGAATGAGCATGTATCAACTTTTTTTGACATTTTTTATCACCTATCTTCTAAATACACTATCAATTAAACCATATCTTACTGCTTCTTCTGAGCACATATAATTATCTCTTTCAGTATCATTTAATATTTGTTCTTTTGTCTTTCCTGTATTTCTAGCCAGTAACTCTGCTAATCTATCTTTTATTTTTAAAAGCTCATTAGCATGGATTGAAATATCAGTAGCTTGACCTTTTAATCCACCAGATATAAGTGGCTGATGTATCATTATTCTTGAATTTTCTAAAGCAAATCTTTTTCCTTTAGCACCTGAAGATAGTAAAAATGCCCCCATACTTGCTGCCTGTCCTACACAAACAGTTTGAACATCAGGTTTTATGTAGTTCATAGTATCATAGATTGCCATTCCATCAGTTACACTTCCACCTGGGCTATTGATATACATAATTATATCTTTTTCTGGATCTTCTGATTCAAGATATAATAATTGTGCTATTATTGAGTTTGCAACATTTTCATCTATTGCAGTTCCTACAAATATTATTCTATCTTTTAAAAGTCTTGAGTATATATCATAAGCTCTTTCTGATTTTCCATTATTATCTATCACTGTTGGATTATACATTTTAATACCTCCCTCATTACAACTTTATACATATTCAACTGTATAAGCGTTACATTCCAGATTTTAAATCTGACCAGTAACAAACTATTTTTTATATTTTAAGTACCAAAACACTTAAAATACCTATGTATCTTAAGTGTTTTAATACTTATCCGAAACTCTCATTTCGGATAAATATTTTAATTAATTATTTTGCATTTTTTACAACTTCATCAATAGCTTTTTTCATAACGATATCATATTTTACAGAAGCTTTAAAGTTGTCTAAATTATTATTTTTCTTTAACTCTGCTTCTAATGCAGGAACGTCCATTCCATACATTTTAGCTACTTCTTCCATTCTTTCTTTTAATTCTTCTTCAGAAGCTTCAAATTTATTTTCTCTAGCTATTTTATCTAGGATTAAATCTACTTTTACTTTCTTTTCAGCTGCAGGAGTTAATTGAGCTGCAAATGTATCAATGTTTCCTCCCATCATTTTTAAGTAGTCATCCATTTTAAATCCTTGCATAGAAAGTTGATATTCTAATTCTTTTAATCTATTTTGAATTTCAGCTTGAACCATAGAAACTGGTACATCTATAGTAGTTGTTTCCATTAATTTATCTAAAAGAGCTCCAACATATTCATTTTCTATTCTGTCATTTTCTCTTTTGATTGTTTCTTCTTTAGTTTTATTTTTTAGATCTTCAAGAGATTCATATCCTAATTCTTTTGCAAATTCATCATTTAATTGAGGCTCTCTTAATTGTTTTATAGCATTAATTTTTACTTTGAATTGAGCTGGTTTTCCTGCTAATTCTGGAGCATGATATTCTTCAGGGAATTTAACAGTGATTTCTCCTTCTTGCCCTTTAGTATATCCTACTAATTGTTCTTCAAAGTTATCTATGAAGCTTTTGCTTCCTAATTTTAATAGGTGAGATTCAGCTTTTCCTCCTGGAAATGGAACTCCATCCATGAATCCTTCAAATGCTAAATCTACTGTATCTTCTAATTGAGCTTTATATGAAGCATCTTCTACTTCTACAAGTTTAGAGTGATTTCTTTGCATCATTTCTAATTCAGTATTTAATAAATCATCTGTCATTTCAAAAGTTTTCTTTTCTGCTTCTAAACCTTTGTAGTTTCCTAAAGTAAATTCAGGATAAACATCTATATCAAATGTTAAATCTAAATCATTTTTTAGTATTATTTCTTTTAGTCTTACATAGCTAACTGGTTCTAATTTTTCTTTTTCAACTATTTCTGGGAAATGAGTATTTATAGTATCATTTGCAACATCACTTTCTATATGATCTTTGTAGTTAGTCATAAGGACTTCTTTTGGTGCATGCCCTTTTCTGAATCCTGCTACTTCCGCATGTTCTCCTACATGTTTAAGTACTTTTTCTAATAAAGGGTTCACTTCTGCAGCATCTAGATGTAATTTCACTTCAACTGCTGATTTTTCTAGTTTTTTTACTTCGTAATTCATTTTTTCCTCCTAAAAGTTATTTATTTTCTTTAATACTTTTTAAAATAATTTGTGTAACTTCCTCATTATTTAAAATGATTTTCTCTGGATAGTATACTATATTATATGTTTTATTGATATAGTCTTCTTTAATTTCATCGGCCAATTCAAAGCCAACAGCATTATAACTTATATTATCCTTGTATATAATACCATTAAAATGTCTAAAGTCTACCCCAAATCTTTTTATATTTTCAAGTTTTAAATTCTTATCAAAGAATAAGGGGTGTGGATTATTAGAGCCAAAAGGTCCCATTTTCTCCATAAAATCAAAAGCTTTTTCTCCTAAATCTTTCACAGATAATTCAAAATCGAAACTCTTTTCATAATCTTTTTTTACCTTATTATTTTCATTCTTTAACTTAGGTATAGTTCTTATAAAGTATTCCCTAAGCTCATTTAGTTTCTCTTTATGTACAACAAAACCTGCTGCTAAATCATGTCCACCATATCTTTCTAAAAGATTTTTTACATTTGATAAAAGGTTGAATATACTTATATCTCCAACACTTCTACAAGAAGCCTTTCCATAATCTCCATCTATGGCAACCAATATAACTGGTACATTAAACTTTATAGTCAATCTTGATGACACCACCCCGATAACTCCTGGGTGCCATTTAGCTGATGAAAGAAAGATAACTGATAGCTTATCAAGAGGTAGCTTTAAATTTTTAATCTTTCTCATTGCATCATCATAGATATGTTTTTCCAAAGTTCTCCTTTGCCTATTTTGCTCTTTCATTTCTTCTATTATATTATAAAGGTCAAATTCATCTTCCTTTAAAAAGAAATCTGCTCCCATTCTTGAGATGCCAACTCTTCCCAAAGAATTGATTAAAGGTGAAATATAGTAACTGACATCCGTTGTAGTTAAAGTTTTTTTATTTAATCTTAAGTAATTAAGCAAATAAGCAAGCCCTTTCACCTTAGTATTCTTTATAATCTTTAGACCTTTTTTTATAATTAATCTATTTTCATCTATCATAGGCACAACATCTGCTATAGTTCCTATCATAACTATATCCAAATATTTATAGATAATCTCCATGTCTAAACCTAAGCTTATACATAGACCCTGTGCCAATTTAAATGCTACTCCTGCCCCAGAAAGATATTGAAATTTATAGCTTTTACTCAATTTTGGATTCAAATACAATATCTCATCATCAAACTTTTCTTTCACTGTTTTGTGATGGTCTGTGACTATCACTTCCATACCTAGATTTTTTGCATATCTCACATCTTCTATTGTATTATATCCTGTGTCTACTGTTATAACTAATTTCCCTTGTCTCTTATGAAAGTAGTCTATACTCTTTTTAGATACTCCGTAATCTGTCTCATTTCTACTAGGTATATAATAGTTTGTGTCTATGCCTATTTCGTTAAAAAATCTAGTTAAAAAAGCTGTTCCACTTATACCATCGACATCATAATCTCCATAGATAAATATTTTCTCTTTATTTTCTCTTGCTGAGATTATTCTGTTTACTATTTTTTCCATATTTTCAAAATCAAAAGGATTTTTAAAATCTTTATAATCTGGATTCATAAATTTTTCTATTTGATTTTGACTTTCTTGCCCTCTCTTCTTTAAAAGATCCTTGATTAACTCTTCTGTACTTTTCTCATCTAGCATAATACCACTAAACTTTCAAGTCATTTAAAAGTTTAGTGATTTTCATAGCATTTTCCATTGAGTTATCAAGTTTTACTCTTATTTCAGGTGTGAATCTTATATCTACTTCTTCTGCAACTCTCTTTCTTAGAAAACCTTTTTTATCATTTAAAGCTTCTAAAATTTCTTCGTTTTCATATTGTTTTTCATCTGTATTTAAAGGTGGTAAAATGCTAAAATATGTATCGGCAAACTTTAAATCTTCTGTAACATTCACTTCGGTAACTGAGACTAAACCTTTTATCTTAGGATTTTTTACTTCTTCAAGAAGAACTTTAGATATTACTCTCATCATTTCTTTTCCTATTCCTTCAAGCCGTTGTTTCTTCAAATAAATCACCTCTCTTATTTCAGTGTTCTTTTTACTTCTACCATTTCAAACGCTTCAACTACATCTCCTTCTTTAATGTCATTAAAGTTTTCTACTCCAAGTCCACATTCTTGACCTGCAACAACTTCTTTAGCATCATCTTTGAATCTCTTTAATGAAGCTAATTTCCCTTCATATATAACAACATTATCTCTAAGTATTCTAATGTTTGAGTCATTTTTTACTTTTCCATCTATAACTACACAACCAGCAATATTTCCAACTTTAGATACTTTAAATACCTTTTTGATCTCTATTCTTCCTTGGTATTCTTCTTTAAATTCAGGGTCTAACATTCCTGCAAGTGCTTTTTCTATATCTTCTATGATATGGTAAATTATACCAGAAGTTCTAATTTCCACCTTACTAGTTTCAGCTTCTTTTAAAGCTTTAGTTGTAGGTCTTACATTGAATCCTATTATTATTGCTCCTGCTGCTTCAGCAAGTTTAATATCACTTTCAGTTATAGCTCCAGAAGCTGCTTGAATAATATTTACTGCAACTTCATCATTAGATAGTTTTAATAATGAATCTCTTAAAGCATCAACAGAACCTTTAGAATCTGCTCTTAAAATAAGATTCAATTCTTTTAAGTCTTCATGTTTTAATTGGTCAGATAAACTTTCTAGAGATATAGTTTTCTTAGTTGTTTCTTGAATTTTTCTTTCTTTTCTAACTTCTTCAACTATTCTCTTAGCATGTTGTTCATTTTGAATTACATACATAGTATCTCCAGCATCTGGTACATTGTTGAATCCAATTACTTCCACAGGTTGTGATACTATTGCATTATTTACTCTTTCTCCCTTATCGTTTAAAAGAGCTTTTACCTTACCTTGAACTTCACCAGCAACTATAACGTCACCAATTTTCAATGTTCCTTCTTGAACAAGGATATCTGCTATTGGTCCTATTTTAGGATCTAGTCTTGATTCTAAAACTACCCCTTTAGCTCTTTTTCTAACATTTCCTTTTAATTCAAGAATTTCTGATGTTATAAGGATAGTGTCTAAAAGACCATCAAGGTTGATTTTTTTCTTTGCTGAAACTTCAACAAACTCAACATCTCCACCCCATTCAACAGAAACTATTCCATGTTCCATAAGTTCTTGTTTAACTTTCATAGGATTTGCTTCAGGTTTATCTATCTTGTTTACTGCAACAATTATAGGTACTTTTGCAACCTTAGCATGCGATATTGCTTCAACTGTTTGAGGCATTACACCATCATCTGCTGCAACAACTAATATAGCTATATCTGTTACTTGTGCTCCTCTGGCTCTCATATCTGTGAAAGCTTCGTGTCCAGGAGTATCTATAAAAGTTATTCTTTTTCCATCTCTTACAACTTGGTAAGCTCCTATTTTTTGAGTTATTCCTCCAGCTTCTCCCTCTACAACATTTGTAGTTCTGATAGCATCAAGAAGCGAAGTTTTACCATGGTCAACGTGTCCCATTATTGTTATAACAGGTGGTCTTTCTTTTAAATCCGCTTCTCTATCTTCTATTTCTAAGGCAAATTTTTCTCCAAAATCTAATTCTACTTCTTGTTCTTCCTCAACTAAAGCATCGTATTCAGTGGCTAATTCTTCTGCCATTTCTAAAGTGATAGGACTATTTATAGTAAGCATCTTTCCTTTTAAAAATAACTTTTTAATGATTTCCCCACTATTTATCCCTAGTTTTTCTGCAAAATCACCAAGTGTTAATTCTCCTCTAAACTTAATGATTTTTATTCCATCTTCTTCAACTACATCTGGAGTTGCTTCAACAGTCTTTAAAACAAAGTCTGTTCTTCTACCTTTTTTCTTTTTACTTTTATTCTTATGACTGTTTCCATCTTCATCAAAAGTAATATTATTATTTTTCTTAGTTTTTACTGGAATTTTAGGCTTTTTATTATTTTTTTGCCCTTTTTCAACTTCATCTTCATCTATTATCTTTCTAATTGGTTTTTCTTCTTTTTTCTCTTTATACATCTTTACTGGTTCCACTGTTTCTACTTTTAACATATTCATTTTTGCAAAATAGTCATCGATTTTTTTAATTTGCTCTTCATCTAAATTAGATAGGTGAGATGTAACGTTTATGCCTATATCTTTTTTTAGTATTTCTAAAAATTCTTTATTCTTAAGCTCATATTATTGGGCCAATTCATGAACTCTAACTTTCATTTTATCACCCTCCTTAATCTTCTATCAATCCTCTTGCCATATTTTTATCTTTTATTCCAATGACAGTTATTTCTTCTTTATTAAATATTTTTCCTAACTCTTTCATAGTTCCTGCTGTAACATATGGTATTTTTAACTCATTTATTCTTCTCAGTATCTTTTCCTCGTTTTTTTTAGAAATATCCTGTGCCAGAACTATAAAGTGCACATGCTCGATATTTTCAAAAAGTAAGTTTATTCCAAAAACCAATTCTCCCGAATTTTTCATTGAATTTAAGATATTTAAATAATTTATTAGCTTTATTTATAATACTTAACATAGCCATCAAATCTTGGCTATCTAGCTTTACTTTATTATGTTTAGCCAGTCTTCCTAAACAAGTTAAAGACTTGCAAACATATACTGCTCTCGCTTGTTTCTTTTGTTCCTTATCGAACTCATAGAAGCCTTCTTTAACCTTTGCCAATCTAAATAATTTTGATTTATCTTTTTTAGCTCTGCAAAGTACACAAGTTCTTTCTGGAATATGAGTATTACTCATCTGCATCTTCCTTTTCTTCATCTGATTTTTCTAGAACTTTGATATCCACTCTTGTTCCTGTCAATCTAGCTGCAAGTCTAGCATTTTGACCATTTTTTCCTATAGCTAATGATAGTTGTGAAGGTTCTACTAGAACTTTTGCTGTTCCATCTTCTAGGATTTCAACACTTGAAACAACTGCCGGACTAAGTACAGCTGAAACAAATTGTTCCATTGATTCTTTCCATTCAACTATGTCTATTCTTTCACCATTTAATTCATCAACTATATTTTTGATTCTTGTACCTTTTTGTCCTATACAAGCTCCTACAGTATCAATGTTTGGTACTTGAGAATATACTGCAACCTTAGCTCTTGAACCTGCTTCTCTAGCTACAGATTTTATTTCTATAATACCTGCTGATATTTCAGGTATTTCTATTTCAAATAATTTTCTTAAAAGTCCTTCATTCTTTCTTGAAATTAATATTTTAGGGAATTTATTTGTCTTCTCAACATTATATACAAATACTTTTATTCTTTCACCCACTCTATAGACATCAGAGTATGATTGTTCTGCTGGAGGTAATATCAATTCTATTCCATCAATTTCAATAAAGATATTCTTCTTATTGTCAATTCTTCTAATTATACCAGTAACTATATCATTTTCTCTTTCTTTAAACTTTTCATAGATATGTTCTCTTTCAGCTTCCCTAACTTTCTGAATAACTATTTGTTTTCCATTTTGGACAGCATTTCTTCTAAAATTATCACAACTTACTTCAAATTTTAGAACATCTCCAATTTTAGCTCTTTTTTTGATTTCTTTAGCATCTTCTAGTGAAATTTCTTCATTTGGATCTAAAAGTTCATCAGCTGCAACAACAGTTTTACTAGCTAATACTTTTATCTCACCACTCTCTCTATCCACTATAACTTCTACATTTTCATCTTCACCATAATTTTTTTTGTATGCTGCTAAAAGTGCTAACTCTATCGCTTCTAACACACTTTCTTTGCTAATTCCTTTTTCTTTTTCAAGCTCATCCAAAGCCTCTAAGAAAATTTTAGAATCCTTAGCCTTCATAGTTCTCCTCGACCTCCATTATTATTTTAAAAATCATTAAATTCAAATAAGATATTAGCTTTTCTTATTTCTTTAAATTCTATTTCTACTTCTTTTTTATCTATTAAAAATACTATATTATCACCTTTTACTTCCTTAATAACTGCTTTAATTTGTTTTTTATCATTCAATTTATGTTTTAAATGCAGAGTTATTTTTTCACCAGCAAATCTAACATAATCTTCTAATTTCTTCAATGCTCTTTCTAGTCCAGGTGAAGATACTTCAAGGAAAAATTTATGATCTATTAGCTCTTCTACTCTATCTTCTATCTTAGAGCTTAATTTGCTACAATCCTCTATGCCCAAGTCTCCATTTAAGTTTTCAATGAAAACTCTAACATACCAATAACCACCATCTTGTAAATATTCAACATCTACAAGAGATAGATTCATTTCTTCTACAAAAGGATTAACAATTTTGGTAATTTTTTCTATAATTTTACTATTATCTTCCATAAAAAACTTCTCCTTTTTTACAAAATAAGGAGTGGTCTTTCTCCACTCCTTAGTAACTTCTTACTTGTTAACTTATTATATCATATTTATTCTTATAAAGCAATTTTATTTTACAATTTTATCTCTATTTTTGTTTGTAAATAAGAGTTCCTATATATGCAGTTAAAGGAACACAAATTAAAATTCCTATACTTCCACAAACAGACCTCATAATTTCCACTGCTATATCTTGGAAATTTAAAAGTCTAATCATTGGATATTCTCTTACTTGTGCATATATAAGAAGTAAGGTAAATACTGAACTTGCTATATAGGCTAAGATTAAAGTATTAATCATAGTTCCTATTATATCAGTACCGATATTTATAACAGACTTAAACATAGCTTTTTGAGACAAATTTGGATCTGTTGCGTGTAATTCATTTATAGATGATGCTATAGATACTGCCACATCCATTACAGCTCCCAAACTTCCTATTATTACTCCTGCTGGAATTACTTCTTTTAAATTTATATTCTTTAAAATACTTGCTGATGCTAATAGCTCAGAGTCTAAATAACCATTAAGATGCATTCTATATGTAAAAATACATGAAAGTATTCCTGCTGCTATCACCCCTCCAGTTACACCTAAAAAAGCCACAAAAAATTTTTTATTCATACCCACAGTGAAGTATATTGTCACTAAAGATGAGAATATGGAAGTTATAACAGCAAAAAGTATTGGGTTATATCCATTAAACACAGCTGGTATAAATATTTTTACAATAAAGGCTATAGTTACTATTAAGGCAAAGAGTGCCTTTAGACCATTTTTTCTTGCGATCACAACAACAAGAGCTACAAAGATTACTCCCATAATATAGATTTCCATTCTTTTATCTACATCAAAAATATAATATTGCATTTGCATTTCATCATTTCCATAGTCATCAAAAGTTTTGAAAACTACAACTCTATCTCCAACTTTTACATCTATATTATATTCTTTGGCTGTATATATGGGAAAGTCTATTTCTACAACTTCTCCCTTATCAACACCTTCTAAAAGTTTTACATTAAACTTTTGTAATTTTTCTATTCCTTCTTCATCTGATTTTTCTTCAGATACAAGTTGTATAACTTTCCCAGATAAATACTCTTCCTGAGTACCTTCTGCAAATATTAGAATAGAACTCAATAAAAATATTATAAGTACAAAAAACTTCTTCATAAATTTCACCCTCTTATTAAAAATGAGCTGTTGAAAAGTTAAATTTTAATCTAAAAGTAAAAAATAAGTGAGTTACGAATGGAAATTTTAGATAAAAAATCAAACAGAGTGAGCCGAGTAAATCTCGACATGTCTGAGCATAGCGATCTTAGAAACACTTAATGAACTTGTTCATTTAGAGTTTCTTACAGATGTCGAATTTACAGTGAACTCTTGATTTTTTATCGTTAAGAAATTTACTCAGTAACGAACTATTTTTACTTTTTATTAATTTGCAATAGCCCCTTTTTGACTCATTAACTAAATAAAATAAAAATAGAGGGATAAATTTCTTATCCCCCTTATTAATATTACTATTTTCTGATACCTAATTTAGCTATTAAAGCTCTGTATCCTTCAAGATCTTTCTTAGTTAGGTAAGCAAGTAATCTTTTTCTTTGCCCAACCATTTTAAGTAATCCTAATCTTGAGTGAAAATCTTTCTTATGCACTCTTAAGTGTTCTGTTAAGTGATTAATTTTTTCAGTAAGTAGAGCTATTTGAACCTCAGTAGATCCAGTATCTGCTTCTGATTTTCCAAATTCTTTAATAATTTCTGCCTTTGTTCTCATTTTATTCCTCCTAATATTTAATATCTAAGCTAAGTAATACATAGGCTAGTTGTAAAACCGAGCTTAAATTACCTGACTATTCTAACAAAAATATTTAAATATGTCAATATTTTAAATATTTTCATCTTCCATTATAGCTTCAAATTCAGGTCCCATAATAGTTTCTTTTTCAAGTAAAACCTTTGTTACAGCTTCTAATTTATTTCTATGGGTATTCAAGATATCTATTGCCTTTTGATATGCTTCATTAAGCAATCTTCTTACTTCATCATCGATTTCTTTTCCTGTTTCTTCAGAATAATATTTTCTTTGGAACATATCTCCATCTTGAGTTCCATCTAATAAGATAGGTCCAAATTTTTCTGTCATTCCTATTTGTGTTACCATAAAACGAGCTATTGCACTTGCTCTTTTAATATCACTACTAGCTCCTGTAGTAATTTGATCTTTCCCAAAAATAATTTCCTCAGCTGCTCTTCCACCATAAAATTCTGCCATCTCATTTAAAAAATACTTTTTAGAACGATACATTCTTTCTTCTGCTGGTAGAGGCATAGTATAACCACCTGCAGGCCCTCTTGGAATCATAGTTATTTTATGTACTTTTGTTTCTCCACCTAGTATATGGTTTACAACAGCATGTCCTGCCTCATGATAAGCAGTTATTTTCTTATCTATATCAGCAATAACTTTTGATCTTTTTTCAGGTCCCATTTCAACTTTTTCAGATGCTTCTTCTAAGTCTGCCATAGTTATTTCAGTTCTTCCTGCTCTTGCAGCAAGTATAGCACCTTCATTTAGGATATTAGCCAAGTCAGCACCAGCCATTCCAGCTGTTTTCTTTGCAATAATATTAAAGTCTACATCTGGAGCAAACTTTTTATTTTTAGCATGAACTTTTAATATTTCTTCTCTACCTTTTAAGTCTGGCATATCAACATAAACTTGTCTATCAAATCTTCCAGGTCTTCTTAAAGCTTTATCTAGTACATCAGCCCTGTTTGTTGCTGCTAAAACTATTATAGTTTCATCAGTACCAAATCCATCCATTTCAACAAGAAGTTGGTTTAGAGTTTGTTCTCTTTCATCATTTCCTCCACCTTGTCCACTTCCTCTTTTTCTACCAACAGCATCTATTTCATCTATAAATACTATACAAGGTGCATTCTTTCTAGCTTTTCCAAATAAGTCTCTAACTCTTGAAGCTCCAACTCCGACAAACATTTCTACGAATTCAGATCCAGACATACTAAAGAACGGAACTTTAGCTTCTCCAGCTACTGCCTTTGCAAGTAAAGTTTTCCCTGTTCCTGGTTCCCCCAAAAGAAGAACGCCCTTAGGAATCCTTGCTCCAATTTTTCTAAACTTTTCAGGTTCTTTTAAGAAATCTACAACTTCTTTTAATTCTTGTTTTGCTTCATCAATACCAGCAACATCAGCAAAAGTTACATCAGAAATATTTTCTCCATTTTCCTTTGCCTTTGATTTACCCATATTGAATATTTGTGGTCCTCCACCACCACTACCTTTACCCATTCTATTCATCATGAATACTAGTAGTCCTATCATTATCACATAAGGTAAAAGTGAAAGAACTATACTAAGTAATAATGATGGTTGAGGTGGTTCAGCTGATTGTATAAGAGCCCCATTTTCATTTATAACAGCCATTAAATTACTATCTTCACCTAATCTATTTGTTATAAGTCTAGCTTTAAGCCCTTGAACACCAGTTTTAGAATCAAAACCTAATTTTGATTTTAGGCTATTATTTGATTTATTATCAAGATATTTTACTTCATTTGCCTTGTAACCATAAACATAGCCATCTTTTTCTTCGACTACACCAATCTTTTTAGTTTCAATATTTTTTATAAATTCTGAATAAGATATATCAACATAGTCTTGAGTTTTGCTTTCTTCCATTAATTTTGGAGCAACAGCAAAAAGTGTGATAATAAAAACTAACATTAGTAAACCTTTAAAATTAAAGTTCACTCTTACAGCCTTTCCAATTACTTTCTTTTTCTCTTCTTCTCTTCTATTGTTATATCTTTTTTCTTCCTTCTTTTTTTCTTCTTTTTCAGAATCTTCTTCTTTCTTTGGTTCTTCTTGTTTTGGCTCTTCTTCCTTTTTATCTTCGTTCTTCTCTTCTTGTTTTGGTTCTTCGTTTACTTTTTCTTCTTCATTTATTTTATTTTCTTCATTTTCAGGAATTTGAGAGTCATTTTTTAAATCTTCATCTTCAAACTGATTATCTTTCATTAATTACCTCCTCCACTGTGATTAAAACTTGTCTAAGTTCACTTATATTTTTGGCGGAAACGCCATACTGATTCTGGAGAATATCGGCGGCCTCTATGG
>OGWW01000975.1_pt1 | contig 17037 bp, 12 predicted proteins | sample 1576131 | NCBI WGS metagenome assembly OGWW01 (sample SAMEA3541576, study PRJEB24748) | human gut metagenome | biome: human gut; feature: human-associated habitat; material: faeces | place: China | collected 2012 | reverse complement strand
CACTCGCTGCTCCTGGCAGGGACAGGCTCTGCCTCCTCCAGAACCGCTTCAGACGTGGGAACTGCCGTTTCTTCCAATGGATCATCGTCATAGCGTTCTGCATCCGCAAAGCCCACCAGGCAAAGGGCCAGGGCCAAAGCCACGGCCAGCAGGATCGGGACGATCTTTTTCATAGAAAAGCGCTTCCTTTCTCACGGTACTTCGCTTTTTATCAAGGGTGGTCCTTCCTAATATTATAGTATCCTACCGTCCTTATTTCTTCAACGATCCATCTTATTTCAAACGTCTCTGCCGCCCTAAAAATGCGCTCAGGCACAAAAATCGCTCTCCCCGGAACTCAGTGCTTTGTTGCCGACCACCCGTGGCAGTACCGGAGCGACTCTCCCTCGTCCACAGTCCATGTGCCGGACTTGTATCCGCAGGAACCGCAGACCTGGTAATACGTAACATTCCGATGATAGATTTCGTCCGTCCCGTGGGGATAATGGATGCATTTCTCTTCATACGGTCCGGTCTCAAACGTCTCTTTTTTTTGGGTTACGCAAGACATTTTCCCACAAGCGTCGCACTCGCTGCTCCTGGCAGGGACAGGCTCTGCCTCCTCCAGGACCGCTTCAGACGTGGAAGCCGCCGTTTCTTCCAATGGGTCATCGTCATAGCGTTCTGCATCCGCAAAGCCCACCAGGCAAAGGGTCAGGGCCAAAACCATGGCCAGCAGGATCGGGACGATCTTTTTCATGGAAAAGCACTTCCTTTCTTTCGGTACGTTGGTTTCTGTTTCTCGGAGAGTTCTCTCTAGCTTTATTATATCATACCGTCATTATTTTTTTCAACTATTACCTTGTTTTTTGTGCTCATTTACATTTTCTCAGTCTTGCGTCAAAGGGCTGGCTGCTGTGGTTTTTGCCCTGCCGGGGCCGGGGTCCCAACTTGCATCCCGATTTGTCAAACTTTTATCAAAATGCGGTGGAGGGCAGGTTCCGCCTAATTTTTCCTTGTTTTTGAGGGTTTTTGCTTCTTGAATTCAATTTACCTGGAAAAGATTCTTTATGAAATTTGTTTCTTTTCTGCAAACAGTACGATTCGTTCATTGATTTCCAGAAACTTTTATGTATAATGATAAACAGGGGAATTTGCATCGACGCAAACCGCACCCCGCGCAGCGTCCGGCCACGCCGGAAGGCCGCTGTGCTTTTACATGCAGAATGTAAAGGATCAAACGAAAGTAGAGGTATAGCAATATGGCAAAGTTGGATCTGACCAAGTATGGCATTACCGGCACGACCGAGGTCGTGTACAACCCCTCTTACGAGCAGCTGTTCGCAGAAGAGACCAAGCCCGGCCTGGAAGGCTACGAGAAGGGCCAGGTCAGTGAGCTGGGTGCCGTGAACGTGATGACCGGCATCTACACCGGCCGTTCTCCCAAGGACAAGTTCATCGTCATGGACGAGAACTCCAAGGACACCGTGTGGTGGACCAGCGACGAGTACAAGAACGACAACCACCCCGCTTCTCAGGAAGCATGGGCTGCTGTGAAGGCCATCGCTCAGAAGGAGCTGTCCAACAAGCGCCTGTACGTCGTGGATGCATTCTGCGGTGCCAACAAGGATACCCGCATGGCCATCCGCTTTGTCATGGAAGTTGCATGGCAGGCACACTTTGTCACCAACATGTTCATCAAGCCCACCGCTGAGGAGCTGGAGAACTTTGAGCCGGACTTCGTTGTTTACAACGCATCCAAGGCTAAGGTGGAGAACTACAAGGAGCTGGGCCTGAACTCTGAGACTGCTGTTGTGTTCAACATCACCAGCAAGGAGCAGGTCATCGTCAACACCTGGTACGGCGGCGAGATGAAGAAGGGCATGTTCTCCATGATGAACTACTTCCTGCCGCTGAAGGGCATGGCTTCCATGCACTGCTCTGCCAACACCGACCTGAACGGCGAGAACACCGCTATCTTCTTCGGTCTGTCCGGCACCGGCAAGACCACCCTGTCCACCGATCCCAAGCGTCTGCTGATCGGCGATGACGAGCACGGCTGGGACGACAACGGTGTGTTCAACTTCGAGGGCGGCTGCTACGCAAAGGTCATCAACCTGGATAAGGACTCCGAGCCCGATATCTACAACGCCATCAAGCGCAACGCTCTGCTGGAGAACGTTACCCTGGATGCCGAGGGCCACATCGACTTCGCCGACAAGAGCGTCACCGAGAACACCCGTGTGTCCTACCCCATCAACCACATCCAGAACATCGTGCGCCCCATCTCTTCTGCACCCGCAGCCAAGGACGTCATCTTCCTGTCTGCTGACGCATTCGGCGTGCTGCCCCCGGTCTCCATCCTGACCCCGGAGCAAACCCAGTACTACTTCCTGTCCGGCTTTACCGCAAAGCTGGCAGGCACCGAGCGCGGCATCACCGAGCCCACTCCCACCTTCTCCGCATGCTTCGGCCAGGCCTTCCTGGAGCTGCATCCCACCAAGTACGCTGAGGAACTGGTGAAGAAGATGAAGGCCAGCGGCGCCAAGGCTTACCTGGTGAACACCGGCTGGAACGGCACCGGCAAGCGCATCTCCATCAAGGATACCCGCGGCATCATCGACGCCATCCTGAGCGGTGCCATCAACGAGGCTCCCACCAAGAAGATCCCCTACTTCGACTTCGAGGTTCCCACCCAGCTGCCCGGCGTGGATCCCGCTATCCTGGATCCCCGCGACACCTATGCTGACGCTTCCCAGTGGGAGGAGAAGGCAAAGGATCTGGCTGGCCGCTTCATCAAGAACTTTGCAAAGTACGAGGGCAACGAGCACGGCAAGGCTCTGGTCTCTGCCGGCCCCCAGCTGTAAGCTGAACCTCGCCTGAATCATAAGCAAACCAAAGGACGGGTCCCCGCAAGGGAACCCGTCCTTTTTGGTTGCAATCCGTATGCTTTTGTGTTACTCCATCAAAAGAAGGGCACTGTGCTGCAGGCACAGGTGGTCAAGCTCCTCCGGCATCCGATGTCCGGGGGTGTTCAATTTTTTGTGATCCTCCGGACGGTACAAATGGTTACACAGGATACCCAAAGGAGGAGTCCATTATGGATGTTTTGAATATTGTTTTCAGTGCACTGAACCTTCTGGCTACAGTGATCGTTGGTGTCATTCAGGTGACCTGGATGATCTCGCGGGATGTCTTTCGGGGCAGCCCGCGCGCAAAACATTATTCCAAAAGCAAAAAAGATTGACCGCCTCTGTTCCCCAACCGAGCGGTCAATCTTTTTGACATAATGCCGGTAAGGAGCTGACCAATCTGCAGCCAGCGCCCTTTCTTTGCTTTTAGTATAGTGTCATCGTAACTTTTTGTCAAGATATTCTTGCAGGACGCCCGCTCATTCTCCTTCAAAAGCGTGGGTAAACGTTCCGTCGGTTGCGTTTTCCACACAGGTCTGCTATTCTGTGGAAAAGGATGTGATCTGTATGGACGCAAAAATGTTCGGTGCCTTTCTTGCCCAGGTGCGCAGGGCGCAGGGCCTGACCCAGGCCGAGTTGGCCGAACAGCTGCATGTGACCGACAAGGCCGTCAGCCGCTGGGAACGCGGCGTCGGTCTGCCGGACATCAATACGCTGGAACCTCTGGCCGACGCACTGGGCCTGTCTCTTGCGGACCTGATGCACTGCCATGACCCCGGTCAGGGCGCCCCTGCCGCACCGGTCCCTCTGGAGGATTTCTTTTCCATGTTGCGCCGCCAGCATACCGTGGACTGGCATTCGGTCCGCGTCGCGATGCTCTGTCTGAGCGTTGCACTGGCCCTGTGGGGCATGCTGACCTGCCCCGGAAGCATTGCCGTCCATTGGCATGCGCTCAACGACGGCTCCCTGCAGTCTGATGGATGGATGCTCTCATGGCTCATCTTCCCTCTTTCAGTCGGAGTAGAATTTTTCCTGCTGGAGCTCTGGAACAGCTTTGAACAGAACCGGTACGTCCGCCAGTGGGATGATGTCTTTTTCTCCGCTTCCATAGCGTTTGCCGCGCAGCTTTCCCGCTTTCTGTGGCTCGCGCTTGAAGTGCTGTGCTTCTGCTTTTTCGGATTTTTGATGCCCTGCGCGGAATTTTTACTGCTTCTGTTGAATGGAGCTTAATACACAAGGACCGGACGGGCCCCCGCAAGGGAGCCCGTCCGGTTTTCTTAGGAAGAAAACGCCGGAGCGACCATAGCCGCTCCGGCGCTTTATTCTCAAACTTATTTCGCCGCTTCAAATTCGGCCTCGATGTCCGCACCGGGGGCCGGGGTGGCAAGGCTGACCACCACGCAGGCTGCCAGCGAAAACAGGAAGGCCGGCAGCAGCTCATAGATGCCGAACACGCCGCCCAGCGGGCTGATGAGGTACTTCCACACAAAGACCATCAGGCCGCCGCAGAGCATCCCGGCCAGTGCACCCTGCCAGTTGCAGCGCTTCCAGAACAGGGCGCACAGCACCACCGCACCAAAGGCGCCGCCAAAACCGGCCCATGCAAAGCTGACGATGCCGAACACGCTGGAATCCGGGTCGCGGGCCAGCACCACGCCCACCACGCTGACGCAGATGATGGTAAGCCGGGCCGCAAACAGGCTCTGCTTTTCGGTGAGCTTCATATGGCCGAACTCCTGCAGGATGTTCTGCGAGACACTGGACGCCGCTGCCAGCATCTGGCTGTCGGCGGTGGACATGGTGGCCGCCAGAATACCGGCCAGGATCAGGCCCGACAGCACCGCCGCCAGCACACCGTGCTGTGCAATGAGGCTGGCAATGCGCACGATGAGGGTCTCGCTGGAGGAGCCGCTCAGGAATTCCAGCGCACCGGCTTTGGTCATGCCCAGGCCCACCACGCCAATGACGATGGAGGCCGTCATGGCAATGACCACCCACACGCTGGCAATGCGGCGGCTGAGCACCAGCTTCTTTTCGTCCTCAATGGCCATGAACCGCAGCAGGATGTGGGGCATGCCAAAGTAGCCCAGGCCCCAGGCCATGGTGGACACGATATCCAGCAGGCTGTAGGAGGCGGCGGTCCCGGCGGCAGCGTCGTGGCTGGCCGCCATGGTCAGGTAGCCGGAAAGGCTGTGGGCGTTTTCCATCACGGCACCCCAGCCCCCGGCCACACCGATGCCGTAGGCCAGCACCGCCACCAGTGCGATGCTCATGACCACCGACTGGATGAGGTCGGTGGTGGTCACGGCCCGGAAGCCGCCCAGAATGGTGTACCCCACGATGACCAGTGCGGACACGATCATCGCGATCATGTAGTCCACGCCGAACAGGCTGTGGAACAGCTTGCCGCAGGCCGCAAAGCCGGAAGCCGTGTACGGGATAAAGAACACGATGATGATCACCGCGCCCAGCGCGTTGAGCAGGTTGCGCTGGTCATGGAACCGCAGCGACAGGAACTGCGGCACCGTGATGGCGTCCAGATTGGCCGAGTAGCGCCGCAGCCGCCGGGCCACGATGAGCCAGTTGAGCCAGGTGCCCACAGCCAGGCCGATGGCCGTCCAGCCCGGCGACGCAATGCCGGTGAGGTAGGCAAGGCCGGGCAGGCCCATCAGCAGCCAGCTGGACATATCGCTGGCTTCGGCGCTCATAGCAGTGACCAGCGGGCCCATCTTGCGGCCGCCGAGGTAAAAGTCGGTGCTGTCCTCGTTGGACTTGCTGTATACAAAGCCCACCAGCAGCATGCCCACCAGATAGATCACAATGGTGGCAATGATGCAGACATTTGTCATAAAGGTTCCCCCTCTCGTTTGGCTTTTCCCGCGCAGCGCGCGGGGAAAGGATGGTGTTATTTTATCACAGTAAAGTAGCAAGGTACAGCATTTTGCGCCTGCACGGCTGATTTTCGCGCTTTTGTGGGGATTTCCGGGCCGGAACGCCGCATTTTCTGCCACTTTGCCAATAGAATTTCTCCCCTATCCGCCTGTGCGGAGCGGCGCTTCTGCTGCTTTGCGCTGTCCTTTTAAAGCGGGCTGTGCTATAATCAGACCGGATTTCGGGATATTTATTACTACAGGGAGATGTTTTTATGCAGAATATTACCATTCGGAATGTATCTCTGGCCGATGCGCCCCGCATTCTGGAGATCTACGCCTGGTATGTGGAGCACACGGTCATCACCTTTGAATACGACGTACCCTCACTGGAGGAATTTGAAGGCCGCATGCGCCGCACCATGCAGAAATACCCCTACCTGGTCATCGAGTGGGACGGCCGGGTGGAGGGCTACGCCTACGCGGGGCCCTTTGTGGGCCGGGCCGCCTACGACTGGGCCTGTGAGCTGACCATCTACCTGGACCACGACGCCCGGAAACACGGCATGGGCCGTGCCCTGTACGAGGCACTGGCCGACCGGCTGCAGGCCATGGGCATCCTGAACCTGTATGCCTGCATCGGCTACCCGCAGGCGGAGGACGAATACCTGACCCGGAACAGCGCCCGGTTCCACGAGCATCTGGGCTTTGCACTGGTCGGCACCTTCCACAACTGCGGGTACAAGTTCGGCCGCTGGTACGACATGGTCTGGATGGAAAAGATCCTCGGGGAGCACCGCCCCGACCAGCCGCCCGTGCAGCCCTACATTTACTAAGCCCCACACGCAAACAGCCCCGGACTTTTCAACAAGTCCGGGGCCGTTTGTTTAGAATGAAGGAGAAAATCCGGGAATGTCAGATGGTTTTACACCGCCGGGCCGCCGCGCTCGGCGTCCAGTGCCGCGCGGAACTTCCGGTTGGAGACTGCGTTCTGCCCAAAGCCGATGAGCGCCCGCAGCAGGCCGATGATCCAGAAGCCCTTTGCTTCCATCACGATGCCGTCCACCGTCTCCTGCCCGACCATGCCGCCGGTCATCTGGGCCAGCGCACGGACGGGCATGTTGTACTGGAACAGCAGGTTCAGGTCCGGCGTGCCCTCGCGGGAGCTGCGCTTGAGCAGGGTGTGCAGCACAGCCCAAGCCAGCCAGCACAGCGGACTGCGGCTGTGGTTCAGCTCGCCCAGCGTCATGGTCTGGTCGATGTGGGGCTTGTCCTCCGGGATGGCGTGGCCCAGCAGGGCCTCAAAGGCGGCATCCGGCACATTCTTGATGTCAGCGGTGCGGTAGCACTGCACAGCCTTGCCAGCATAGGGGTCCGGGGCACCAGTGCCCTGCACGGGCACCTCGGCGCGCAGGCGGATGTCCTGTACGCTGGCACCCACCAGCAGCTGGTAGCTGCCGCCCTCGGTCTCCCAGCGGTCCGTTTTCACGTTCCAGTAGCGGAAGGCCTTGTCGTCCAGCGGAATGGTCACGGTCTTGCACTCGCCCGCCTGCAGGAACACCTTGGCAAAGCCCTTCAGCTCCTTCTCCGGGCGGAACACGGCTGCATCGGCCTTGGCCACATACAGCTGTGCGATCTCAGCACCGGCGCGGCTGCCGGTGTTGGTGATGGTAAAGGTGACCTTGTCCGCGTCCGCTTTCAGGTCGGAGTAGGCAAAGGTGGTGTAGCTCAGGCCGTAGCCGAAGGGATAGCGCACCGGCACATGGGCCGTTTCGTAGTAGCGGTAGCCGATGTACAGGCCCTCGCGGTACTCCACGTTCTGCTGTTTGCCCGGGAAATACCGGGCCGCCGGGGTGTCCTCGTAGGTCAGGGGCAGAGTCTCGGCCAGCTTGCCGCTGGGGTTCACCCGGCCGGTGAGCACGTCCATGATGGCACCGGCACCGGCCTGCCCGCCCAGATAGGCGTGCAGCACTGCCTTGCAGCGGCTGACCCAGCCCGTTTCCACCACGCTGCCGGCGCTCAGCACCACCACGAGGTTCTCGTTGGCCTGCGCCACAGCTTCCAGCAGCTGCTTCTGGTTCTCCGGGATGCAGATGTGGCTGCGGTCCAGGCCTTCGCTCTCGCTGGACTCGTCCAGACCCATGCAGAGCACCACCACGTCGGCCTTGCGGGCCAGTGCGGCGGCCTCTTCCACAAAGGCCGGGTTGGGGGTGCCGCTGCGCTCATACCCTGCGCAGAAGCCTGCCAGCGTGATGTCGTCCGCCTCGGCGGCGTCCTTCAGGTTGTCCACGCGGGTAGCGTTCACCGAGCTGGAGCCTGCGCCCTGATAGCGGGGCGTCTGCGCAAAATCACCGATGAGGGCCACGCTCTGCCCGGGCTTGAGGGGCAGCAGGTCATCCTCGTTTTTCAGCAGCACCACGCTTTCGGCGGCGGCACGGCGGGCCAGCGCATGATGGGCGTCCCGGTCGAACCGCTTCGGTGCGGCCTTGACTGCCGCATCGGTGGTGAACACCAGCTCCAGCAGCTCGTCCACCCGGGCATCCACCGCGGATTCCGGCAGACGGCCATCCGCCACGGCCTGCATCAGCCGCTTGGCCGAGCCAAAGCCGGGGCAGGGCATTTCCAGCGTGGAGCCTTCGCGCACACCCTCCACATGGTCGTTGGAGCCGCCCCAGTCGGTGACCACGGCCCCGTCATAGCCCCACTCGCCGTGCAGGATATCCTGCAGCAGGTGATGGTTCTCGTTGGCGTAGGTGCCGTTGACCCGGTTGTAGGAGGTCATGATGCACTTGGGCCTGCCCTCTTTCACGGCGATCTCAAAGCCGGTGAGGTACAGCTCCCGCAGGGTGCGCTCGTCCAGCACGCTGTTGCTGGCCATGCGGCGCAGCTCCTGATTGTTGGCGGCAAAGTGCTTGGGGCAGGCCGAAACGCCCACCGACTGGATGCCGCGCACATAGCCTGCTGCCAGCTTGCCGGACAGGTACGGGTCCTCCGAGAAATACTCGAAATCGCGGCCGCACAGCGGGCTGCGCTTGGTGTTCAGGCCGGGGCCCAGGATCACATTGACGCGGTAGGAAGCGGTCTCCTCGCCCAGCGCTTTGCCGATCTCCTCGCCCAGGGCGGGGTCCCAGCTGTTGGCCACGGTGGCCGCCGTGGGGAAGCAGGTGGCCGGCTCCGAGGGGTTCAGGCCCAGATGGTCGGCCGGGCCCGCCTGCTTGCGCAGACCGTTGGGGCCGTCCGACAGCCAGATGGCCGGCACCCCCTTGTTGGGCAGGGCATGGGTCTCGAACACGGTGGCACCGGAAAGCAGGGCGCATTTTTCCCGCAGGGACAGTTTGGCGATCACATCTGCATGGTTCATTTGGCTTCACCCTCCGGGAAAATGATCTTATAGATGGGGAAATAGATCACCATCTGCACGCCGCCGTTGATCACGGTGATGAGCACGTTGTACACCGCCGGGGAGAAGAACTGCTTGCACAGGGGCACATACAGGCCCATGAGGAAGCTGCACACAATGGTGATGAGCACAAAGGCGATGACGTACCACAGGATCTGATACCAGATGTTGCCCTTGGACTTGAAGGTGATGTTGCGCTGCATGGGGAAGTTGACGCACTGCGCCAGGAACAGGGTGATGGCAAAGGCGGCAAAGTAGCCCATGCCGCCGGTAGCGTCCCCGGTGACCGGGTAGTTGAACACATAGGTGTCCACCGGGCCAAGGTTCAGGTGGATGAGCTGGCAGGGGATGCTGCACCAGTCGGTGTGGGCGTAGAACAGCCCCGGCAGAAAGGTGAGCAGCAGGTACTGCAGCAGGGTGACCAGCATGGAAAAGGCATAGAACTTGATGAACTGCCCGGCCAGCTTGGCCAGCTTGGGGTTTTTCTCTGAAATGGACATGGGTATTTACTCCTTATGAACTTGCACGGCAGCCACGGCAGAACCAACGGCGCTGTCGGCCTGCAGGGTCACACAGCCTTCGGTGCCGGCTTCCACGATGGCCATGGCCTCACCCCAGTAGGGGTCGGTCTGGCTGGTGCGGTAGCCCTGCAGATTGAAGGGGCAGGCATTGCCCAGCGCCAGCAGGCGGCCGCCGGTCACCTGCACCCGGATGGGCTCCCGCACAGTGGGCTTGAGCACGCCGTTCTGGTCGGTGTAGCGCAGGCGGATGTAGCACAGCTGGCCGGGGCGCAGCACGGCTTCCTCCGGCTCGGCCCGCAGCTCGGTGGCAGGGCCGGCGGTGGTCAGCGCACAGCGGCCGGTCTCCTGCCCCGCTGCGTTGTAGGCCACAGCCTCCAGCGTACCGGGCTGGTACGCACAGCGGAAGCGGAACAGGCAGTCGTTTTTCGCATTCTTGCGGGCGATTTCCTTGCCGTTGAGCACCAGCGCCGCGGAAGCCGCGCGGGCATAGACCTCCACCTCAGCCTGCTTTCCCTCGCAGCCAGGCCAGGTCCAGCTCGTCATGGCGTCGGTCATCTTCCAGGCCGAGGGCGAGTGCTTGTCGCCGGTGTGGTTCACCGGGCGCACGGCCAGGAACGGCCCTTCGGCCTGTTCCAGCGCCACCCGGGTATACAGGGCCTCACCCAGCGGCTTGCCGGTCAGGTCGATGCGGCCGGAACCGGCGCTCACCCAGCCAAGGCCGCCGTCAAAGCGGGGCGCGTTGTCGGCATACTCCCAGCTGCCCACCATCACTTCGCCCAAGTAGTCCATACCGGCCCACACAAAGTCACCGATGAGCCGGGGTTCTTTCTTGGCCAGCTCCCGGAACCGGTAGGCGTCGCTGCAGAAGGTCTCGCTGCCTAAAATCAGGCGGTCGGGGTATTTTTTCAGGTCGTGCTCGTAGCGGTAGATGCCGTAGTTGTAACCGGCAATGTCCATGTTGGCAAAGGCGTCGCGGGTCTTGACGTCGCAGCCATGCAGGGTGGCACCGTGCTTCATGAACTCGCTGCCCAGCAGGCCCGCCAGATTGTTGAAGAACTGGCTGCCCACGGCCTTTTTCTTTTTGGTGGCGTCCTCGGCCTGCTTTTTGGCTTTTTTGTCGCTGTACACACCAAATCCGATGGAGCTGAGGAAGTTGAAGAAGATGTTCACACCGCAGGTCACCGGGCGGGTATCATCCAGGCGGTGCAGATACCGGGTGAGTTGCTTCGTCAGGGCAATGCCCTTTTTCTGAGCCGTCTCGCTGACCTCATTGCCGGTGGAATACAGGATCACACAAGGGTGGTTGTAGTCCTTTTTGACCATGCTTTCCAGGTCGCTGCGCCACCAGTCGTTGAAATAGTCCACATAGTCGTGCTCGGTCTTGTGGATGTACCAGTGGTCGATGTACTCATCCATCACCAGCATCCCCTGCTCGTCGCAGGCGTCCAGCAGAGCCTTGGAGCAGGGGTTGTGGGCCGAGCGGATGGCGTTGTAGCCGTTCTCGTGCAGGATGCGCACCTTGCGGCGCACCGCATCCGGGTGGCACACTGCACCCAGCAGGCCGTTGTCGTGGTGGATGCAGGCACCCTGCAGGATGATCCGGCTGCCGTTGAGCAGCAGGCCCTCCCTGCCCCAGGCAAGGCTGCGGATGCCAAAGCGGGCCGCTGCCGTGTCGGTGCCGTAGGCCGCCTGCAGGGTGTACAGCTGCGGGTGCTCCGGGCTCCAGAGCGCTGCCTCCGGCAGTTTCAGGCGCACCGGCTTTCCGGCCTCAGCGGACGCACTGGCCAGCACGGTAGTGCCGTCCAGCACCTGCAGCTGCACGGTGCCGGGGGCGCTGGCCGCCGCCGTGACTTCCACTTCCGGCGGGTCGATGGACACGGTGCGCACCCGCAGGCCGTCCAGCAGCAGGTGTGCTTCCGGGCCCACCCACAGGGTGACCGGGCGGTAGATGCCCGCGCCGGAATACCAGCGGCTGTTGGGCTGGTCGGCGTTGCGGGCGATCACCTGCAGCACGTTTTCGGCATCAAAGTCCAGCTTCCCGGTCAGGTCTACCTTGAAGTCGGTGTAGCCGTAGGGATTGAACGCCAGCTTCTCGCCGTTGAGCCAGACTTCGGCGTTGTGGTACACGCCCTCGAATTCCAGCACAAGGGTCTGGCCCTGCAGGGCTGCGTCCGGGGTGAAGCGTTTTTCGTAAAGGTAATCATAGCCCTCGTACCAGCCGGTGTTGGTGCCGCCGGGGGCCGTCTCGGTACGGGGTTCGGCCAGTGCCGCATCATGGGGCAGGGTGACCGGCACGGCCGGCCCCTCTTCCAACAGGTGGCGGCAGGTCCAGCCGGTGTTGAACGAACAGGCGATCACAGGCATCTGCCTCCTTTCATTTGATCACAAGATAAGGTCCGGAACCCAAAATACCGCCCGGCAGAGCTTCTCCGCCGGGCGGCTGGGGGATTCATCAGTTCTTTGCGGAGAAGCCTTCCACGATCAGGGTCACGATGCCGACCAGGTAGCACACGGCACCCACGATGGAGATGTGCAGGGCCGTGGCCTCAGAGGCCGGATAGTTGACCGGGATGAAGTAGACGTCCGCAGCCAGCGAAACGCGGGCCAGAACGAATACGGCGAAGCTGCCGATCAGGCAGACATTGGCTGCCACCAGCAGCACGTCGTTGACCACGGCGGGCAGCTTGCTGCCGGCGAACTGGCGCAGAGCCAGGCACACCAGCGCGGCCACGGTGAGCACCACCGGCAGGGTGCTGGTGGCCGAAGCCGCCAGATAGCCCACCATCGAGGTGTAACCATAGACTGCAAGGCCGATCACACTGGCCACAGCAGCCACGATCGTCTTCGTGTTCAGTTTCGTTTTCATGGCTCAGGCCTCCTTTGCAGTCTTCTGCTTCTTGCTCTTGACCGCAGACACGACGTACAGCAGGGCGCACAGTGCGGTGAGAGCTGCAAAGCCGTAGATGCACACGCGGTAGGTCATACGCCACCAGGTCATCACGCTGATGGTGCGGGTGGTGGAGTTGACGCCGTTCATGGCGGCACTGTTGGCCAGAGCGTACAGCAGGTAATGGATGTTCTGCTTGATGGCCAGCAGCATGGTGCGGTCGCCCTTCAGAGCGTCAGCATTCCAGTAGGTGATGCTGTCGTCCTTGCCGAAACCGCAGAATGCGGTAGTGCCGGCCAGGATGGACTCCTTGGGAGAAGCGTGCAGGGTAACACCGGTAAAGTCGGTGACGTTGTAGCCCTTGAAGCCCCACTCGTTGCGCATGATCTGCACCTGGACACCAGCGTTTGCGCTGGAGGCCACGGCACCAATGCGGTTGTAGGAGCTCATCACGCCCAGAGCACCCACAGTGTAGGTGTCATCGCGGGAAGGATCCGCCTCGAAGGAAGCGGGCTTGCCGTTGCCCTCAAAGGCCTGCTGCAGGTTGCGCAGCTCCAGCTCACGGGCCTTCTGCTCGGTCATAAAGACTGCGATACCGGAGCGGTTGATCTCCTGATCGTTGAAGGCGGCGTGCTTGATGTTGACCAGGGTGCCCTTGCTCTGAGCGCCCTGCACCACAGCGGAACCGGTGTAACCGGACAGGACGGGATCCTCGGAGTAATACTCTGCGCCGCGGGCGTTGTAGCCGTGACGATGGATGTTCATGCCGGGGCCGATCATGATGGGCAGGTTCAGCACCAGGGTGCTCTCGCCCAGGGTGATCTCACCCACGCGGTAGGCCAGTTCCTTGTTCCAGCTGTAAGCAATGTTCTCCGGGGTGGGGCCGACGCGGGTGCCGTAGTCGTAATCGGCAGCATCTGCATACGGGGTGCCCTGGTAGCTTCCCTCGGTCAGGTAGTGCGAGTCGGAACCGTTGGGGCCGTCGTCGGCTGCGTACTGCAGCAGGCCCACAGAGTCGATGTTCTGGATGTTGTGGAAGGCGTTGGAGGCAAAGTTCAGGAACTCGTCGATGGTCACTTTGCCGACCAGCTCATCCCAGCGGGGATCGTCGAAGTCCGCGCCCTTCAGGTCGTTCAGGGTCAGGGTGCTGGTGGTGTCGCCGAACACGATGTCCGAAGTGTCCTCATCGGTCTTGATGTCGATGAAGTCGTTGGCCAGCAGGGTGGCCAGACGGTCCTCGGCCTTCAGGCCGGTAATGGTGGTGGGGAAGGTGCCGTCCCAGTCGCTGCGGGACAGATAAGTAGCGGTGCCGGGGATGAAGGTGTTGATGTCCATGGAGTAGTCGCCGTCGCTCACTGCGTTGGTGATCTCCACGCCGGCCTTGCTCACAGAGAAGGTGTCGGCATCCACAGCGCCGTCCCAGGTCCACTGGTAGGTCTTGGAAGCATCGCCGTCGGCGGTCATGCCGTCGGCAGTGGTCTTGCCCTGAGCAGCCAGGATGTTGTTCAGAGCATCATGGGCGTCAGAGCCGATGGCGAAGTAGTAGTCGCCCGGGTCCACGATGAAGGTCTTGGCGTTCTGGCTGTCGTAGCTGGCCAGCAGGCTCATGTCCACATTCATGGGAATGGTCTGGCTCTCGCCGGGCTGCAGGGTGTTGGTCTTTTCGTAGTCCATCAGCTGCAGGGCGGACTTTTCGATGCCGTTCTGCTTGTCGTAGTCGGTGTAGGGTGCGCTGGCGTACAGCTGCACGACAGCCTTGCCGGCCACATCGCCGGTGTTGGTGGTGGTCACGGTCACGGTAGCGGTGCGCTTGTCACCGGTGATGACCACGCTGTCCAGGGTCTGCTCAAAGGTGGTGTAGCTCATTCCGTAGCCGAAGGGATAGACCACCTCGTTGTCGTAGCTCCAGGTGCCGTCGCTGGTGGCCACAGTGCCGTCGGCGTTGGCGTAGGTACCGGCAGAGGCATTGGCACCGCCGTTGCCCAGCACGATGTCCGCATAACGGGTCTCGTAGTAACGGTAGCCGGTGTAGATGCCCTCGGTCTCGATCAGGTAGGAGTTGACGCTGGTGCCCTCAGCAAAGTCCGAAGCGTTTGCCCAGGGGATGTTGCCAAAGTTCTGCATGGCGGGAGCCAGTGCACCGTTCTTGACGAAGGTATCGCCCAGATGGGCAGAGGGAGCCACGGTGCCGTTCAGCACGTCGGCCACGCCGTAAAAGCCATAAGCACCGGGGTAGCCCACCCACAGGATGGCGTCAATGTCGGGGTCCTCTTCCAGGTTGGAGATCTCCATGGGGTTGGCTGCGTTGACCAGCACGATGACCTTGTCGAAATTGGCCTTTGCTTCCTCGATCATGGCCATTTCTTCATCGCTCAGGCTCAGGATGTTGCCGTTGACGGTGTGCACGCCGTCTGCCAGGCCTTCCTCGCCGGGGTAGTATGCACCGGCTTCGCCGCCGACACGGCTCACCACCACGATGGCAGCGTCGCCGTACTCGGTGTACTTGGACTCAAAGTCGGGGTTGAGCTGCTTGAGCTCGTCCAGGGTCAGCTCGTGGGGATCATCGTAAGCGGTGATCTCGGCGTAAGCCGGCAGGATGCCGCCGCTGTTGCCGTAAACAGGAGCATAGCTGCGGACGCCCAGCATGGTGATCTTGGCATCCTTGGCCAGAGGCAGGGCACCGTTCTCGTTCTTCAGCAGGGCAAAGGTCTCCTGCGAAGTCTCGATGGCAAAGTCCTTGAAGCCCTCGTAGGCTTCTTTGGCCGTGGTGAATTCCGACTTGTAAGTCCAGGCATCGGATTCATCGTCCGACTGCTCGGTCACAGTCTGGGTGCTGCGGGTGCCCAGGAAGGCATCCACAGAGGTGCGGTAGAGCTCCAGGATGTTGCCTGCCATCATGGAAACGGCCAGAAGCAGGGCAAACACCATGGTCAAACCGCGCCACAGGTTTTTCTTCTTCAACATTTTGTCCTCCTTTGAAAGTTGTCCGCTCTCCCCCTGTGCGGTGCGGAAGCAAACGCCGCACAAAAAGAAACCGGCAGAGTGATTCAAAGCTCTGCCGATAGTATAGAGGTTTTGTGAAACTTTACAACAAATTTTTCCCAAACTGTCATTTTGGGGCCCTGAACTGTCATTTGAGCGGCAGGAGCGCCACCAGACGGAACATGCCGTCCTGTGCCTGCATCGTCAGGGTGCCGCCGTGCTGCTGCACGATGCGGCGGATGCTCTTAACGCCAAAACCGTGCCACCGGGCGTCCCCCTTGGTGGTCTGGGGCAGGCCGTCCACAAAGTGCAGCGGCTCGGCGGCGCAGTTCTCCATGCGGATGAGCAGCATGCCCCGCTCGGCCCGCACCTGCAGGCCGATGTAGCGGCGGTCCGGCTCCAGCGGGGTCACCGCCTCGATGGCGTTGTCCAGCGCGTTGCCGAACAGCGAGTACACCTCGCCGGGCTTCAGGAAGTCCAGCTTTGCACCGTCGGCGATGTAATCCAGCTGGATGCCGCGGCCCTTGCACACGATGGAGCGCTCCGCCAGCAGCACGTCCAACGTCTCGTTGCCGGTCTTGACCGTGGAGTCGTAGATATCCACCGCCTTTTTCAGCTCGTCCAGCTCCTCGGTCGGCACCCGGCTGCCCAGCGTGTACAGCTGCTTGCGGATGTCATGGCACTTGATGTTGATGAGCTCCACCGTCTCCTTGGACAGCTCCATCTGCTGGCGCTGCTGGCGCATCATCTGCTGCAGCACCATGTTGTCCCACTCGGCGTCGCTGCGCTGCAGGATCTCACACAGCAGGAAGAACAGCAGGATGGTGGTCACCTCGTCGTAGACGCTGTAGGTAGTAAAGATGCGCGGGGCACTGTCCACACCAAAGGCGTTGAACAGGTTGACGAAGATGTTCATGCTCAGCTGGTAGCCCACCATGATAAAAGTCATCGTGCGCCCGGGCAGTGTGCCCAGATTGCGGCTGTGCAGCCGCCGGGTGAGGGTCAGGCAGCACACCGCGAACAGCAGCACGAAAAGGCCCAGATAGACCCACCGGCTCCAGGCCCAATACTGCCGGTCCATGTGGTACACCGCATTCTGCAGCAGCTTGGCCCCCCGGTAGATGATGTGCTGCATGGTGCCCGCCGCCGTGGCGTAGAACACCGCCCACGCTGCCGCGATGCGGAAGCACAGCCGGATGCCCACCGCCGCGATGCTCCACAGCAGAAAGGTGCGCAGCGACTCGGTGTAGAGGTTGTGGGGCACCTGCTCCCACACGATGGTAAAGCAGGCCTCCGCCAGCAGGATGCCGGTCAGCCGCGCCGCAAAGCGCTCCTGCCGCTCCAGCTTCCAGGTGGTGGCCGCCACGCACGCCAGCAGTTCCAGCACATAGCCGTGGCGTTCAAACAGATCGATGACCGTACTCATAGCACAAATTCGTTGCCCATGCTGCGGGCCAGTTCCTCCATGAATTCCTTTTTGCGCAGA
>OGWW01000965.1_pt1 | contig 17134 bp, 16 predicted proteins | sample 1576131 | NCBI WGS metagenome assembly OGWW01 (sample SAMEA3541576, study PRJEB24748) | human gut metagenome | biome: human gut; feature: human-associated habitat; material: faeces | place: China | collected 2012 | reverse complement strand
GTAAGATATATGAAATTATATAAACAATGTAATAGGTTAAGTGAGACTGTAAATCAGCAACTGGATAGATGAATATATCCCATACTAAAGAAAATAAATTATCCCACAGCACACAAAAAAGATAAGTTGCAATAAAGACACAAATATTTATTATACGATTAGGATTAAGTGAGGCAATATATACACATGTGCTTATAATTAAAAGAATAACACCCATGTTGCCCAAGACAAAACCAATAAGAAGTATATTAATCAGCAATATAGTAGATAAAACAATTATCTGCTTTAATTTCAACTTAAAAGGTAGAAAGCAGTAAATGGGAAGTAAGTAGGAAAAAACACATAAAACATATGGTAGTATTTGTATTACTTTCATTGTAACAACCAAACCCTTTCACATTTTTCTAGTAGACATTTATATTATATTACTTATAGTTTTTGAAATCAACTGTTATTCGGCAAATTAAACGCTGCCCTCTCCGTCAGATTAAAACAGATCTTTTGGAGTGTCTGATCATGGTATGAAGCATATAGTTTTGGGGATTTTCGGCGCACTATTTTATGAGTAAAAACCATCATGCAGATTATTTTACATGATGGTTTCTAAAGCTATCCGAGTTCGAAGTCATTGATTGCCTGCATAACGGCATCGGCGGTTATGATATTTAAATTTGAGCTGTTTCCAACCAACAGACTTGCATTGCACAGTTTGTTGATCATACGTGGAGTCCCATTCGCAGCATTGAGGATCGCTTCAAGTGCGTTATCTTCGAATACCGTTTGGGTGTGAAAAAGGAGGCTTCCCGTGCATCCAGCACCATTCAGTTTGGCAGTAACATAAGAATGCCCTTCTGCTGTTTTTTGTCATGCCTTCCAGGTTATAATTCATGACAATTCTCTGGCGGAAAGGTTCGTGGATGCTTAGGCGCAGGGTACTGTACTGTTCTGCCAGTATGTTCCGGAATCCGGTGTCATGTCCATAGCCTGGATCAGACGGACGTGCAGAACCAGAGGAATCTGTGAATAAGGGATCATAGATGAAAGGAACAGTGCGTGGGTATGCCTACAGACTTTGCAGTACACTCGAACGACTGAAAGAGAGAGGAGCCTGTCAGTAAGCTGGGTCTTGCGTCTGTAAGAGCCATAACGGATGAGACAGCCGGAGTGGACACAGATACAGGAAACAAGGTTAAGATCAAGAGAATCTATCGTTTTATTGTAAAAATCCTGAGAAATAAGGTTGTAGTTTTATGTTTTAATTGTTATCATAGGTATGTATCAATGTAGCATAAGCTATATTTGGGTGAAAGCAGGAATCAAACTTTGGACGGGGAGATTTCTGCTTTTTTATTTCATGGTTACAAAACTATATGATAACACAAGAGGTCTCAGGGTAAAACAATCTCATGGAAAATATGTCAGATTCCCTTATGCCAAGACCTCTTTTATTATGTCTTAAAAGCGAAAAAATAGTTTGTTATAATGTGCCTGATAATAATCAACGATTATTACTGAATAAACGTTGAACTCCACTGCAAATATTACATTTTTTCTATAAAAAAGATATTTTATTCGAAACTTAATAATATAACAAAGCTATAGTTTATACTTAAATCATCATCTCCAACCTGCTGGACAATGCCATCCGGGCGGCGGCGCAGGCCAAACCGCCGGAGGTGTACCTGCGGGCGCGCAGGAACGAGGAAGAATACCTCATCTCGGTGCGCAACCGGGTGCAGAAGGACCTGGAGCTGGTGGATGGGGAGCTGCCGCGTTCCACCAAGGCAGAGCCGGGCCATGGCATGGGCCTTGTCAACGTGCGGGAGGTGCTGGACCGCTGCCGCTGCGAGTACACGCTCAGCTGCCGGGACCGCTGGTTCCGCTTTACCTGTGCGGTGCCTACCCGCAAGTTGTGACAGTTACCGATGCAGAATATGACATTTTCTCTGCAACAATAGCGTAACTCTGCTATACTGGACCCAGTAAAGGAACGCAAGGCAGTGCAGGCAGAGGTTGCGGCCGGGAGTTTTTCCGGGTTCTGCAGCATTGTGGCGTCAGGCTGCGGTGCGTGTGCAGCTGTGAAACCTTTGCTTTTGCGGGCTGTCCCGGTGGCGTGTGCCGGGCAGCAGAGCGTCTGACGGGGCTTGTCCGGCAGTTCATTTGGGGAATTGCATGATATAAGCTCATGGCAACTGCCGTACTTTGTGCGGTATCAGGGCCGGAAAGTTTCGTCAGACCATTCGGAACAAAACAGGCGGCTTCCCTCCGGGTAACCGGACAGGAAGCCGCCTGTTCTTTTTGTTTGTTTTTGCAGTTCCGGAGCGGGGAAAAGGGGCAGCGGAGGTTATTCCGGCTTGACCTGCAGCTCCTGCTCGCAGTAGAGGCAGCGGTACTTGCCGTTGGAGCTCAGCTCAAAGATCTGGTCGCACTCTTCCTCAATGGAGGAGATGCAGCGGGGGTTGCGGCAGCGCACGATGTTCACCAGACGCTTGGGAGGCTTCGGTCTTTCCTTGCGCACAGGCTTGCCGTTCTCGATCACGGTCACGCTGATGTCCGGGTCAAGGTAGGCCAGCACATCCAGGTTCAGCCAGGAAGCATCGCCCTCTACCTTGATGATGTCCTTGCGGCCGGAAGCGGACTTGCGGCTGCGTGCGTTCTGGATCAGAGCCACGCTGGCGGTGCGGTTGTCCTTGATGCCCAGCAGGTCCATCAGACCAATGGCGGTGCCGGCCTTGATGTGGTCGATCACAAGGCCGTTCTGGATCTCGTCAATGTTCAGCATATCAGTTTTCCTCCTTTGCCTTGGGGTCGTGCAGGCCCAGCAGGGTCATGATCAGTGCCATACGGACGTAAACGCCGTTCTGCACCTGCTCAAAGTAAGCGGCACGGGGGTCATCGTCCACATCCAGTGCGATCTCGTTCACGCGGGGCAGGGGATGCAGCACGGCCATGTCCGGCTTTGCCAGCCCCATCTTTTCCTTGGTCAGCACATAGCTGTTCTTCAGGCGGATGTAATCCTCTTCGTTGAAGAAGCGCTCCTTCTGCACACGGGTCATGTACAGGATGTCCAGTTCCGGCATGACCTCTTCCAGGCTGCGGGTTTCCTTGTATTCGATGCCGTTGGCCTCCAGCACATCGTTGATGATGTAATCCGGCACCCGCAGCTCTTCCGGGCTGATGAGCACAAAGCGGATGTTCTGGCAGCGGGCCATGGTCTTGATCAGGGAATGCACCGTGCGACCGAATTTCAGGTCACCGCACAGGCCGATGGTCAGATCGTCCAGCCGGCCCTTGCGGCGGCGGATGGTCATCAGGTCGGTCAGGGTCTGGGTGGGATGCTGGTGGCCGCCGTCACCGGCGTTGATCACCGGGATGCGGGAGTAGCGGGAAGCACGCAGCGGTGCGCCCTCCTTGGGGTGGCGCATAGCCACGATGTCGGCATAGCAGGACACCACACGGATGGTGTCGGCCACGCTCTCGCCTTTGCTGGCGCTGGACACGTTCTCACTGGGAAAGCCCAGCACATGGCCGCCCAGGTTCAGCATGGCGGCCTCAAACGAAAGGCGGGTGCGGGTGGACGGCTCATAGAACAGGGTGGCCAGTTTTTTGTGGGTGGCCACATCCTGATAGGCGGCCGGATCGTCGTGGATGCGGTCGGCAAGGTCGAGCAGGGTGGTGATTTCCTGCTGGGTGAAATCCAACGGGTCGATCAGATGACGCATGGTTACGTTACCTCCGTTACATCAAAGCGGTTTAAAGCAGTTTGCGTAAAATGGAAAAATCAAAGAAGTTTGTGTAGTAGCTCAGCGAACGCATCACCGGGCGGCACAAACGATTGAAACACACTTCGTCCAGCAGCAACATGGCCTCGCCGGGGGCAAGCCGCATGGCTGCACGGATGGACTCATCGCCGCAGCTGGCTTTCAGGTGGGCCACGTTCGAGGAAATCTGCTGGTGGCACTCCCGCTCCAGAATATCGAACACACCGCCGGTCAGGTCGATGCGGGTGTAGTCCCGGTTGCCGAACAGGCTGCGCGGCAGATAGTCGATGGAGTAGATCACCGGGGTGGTGTCGGCAAGGATGCGCTTTTTGATGCAGATCACCTCGTCGCCGGGTTCGATGTCCAGATTATGGGCCAGCTCATCCCCCGCCCGGATGGGAAACACCTGAATGCCGTCGGCATGGGGGTAGCTGCCAAAGCTGCGGATCAGCGGGTAATATTCCAGCTTCTGGTCCAGACGGCTGCGCAGGCCCAACACCGAACGGTTCACCACCGTGCCGATGCCGCGCACCCGCTCTACATAGCCTGCACGCTCCATTTCGCTCAGAGCGTCCCGGATCACGGTGCGGCTTACCCCCAGTTCGGCGGCAAGATCCACCTCCGCAGGCAGGCGGTCTGCATGGGCATAGCGCCCGGTGCGCAGTTCGTCCAGCAGGCTGGCGACCACCCGGTCGCTGATCACGGCACCGCCCAGTCGGCTGGAGGCGGCAAGAGTAGATTCCTTCATTTCGGTTCCTCCGTTCACAGGCGGGCAGGCCGCCGGGACTTCAAAAGACCCTGCAGGCCGCATGATACACTGCCCCAAAGCCCTTTGCTTCTATTATAACATAAATTGACATTTAGAAAAGCGGCATTTATACTGGAAACAAAGAAAAAGTACGATTTTATTTTGGAGGGCATTGCAATCATGGAACTCATTCTGCACAAAGTCTGCGGCCATCCGGCACAGCAGGCGGTCACCCTGCGGCGCTGCACACCGGACGAAGCCCCGGCGGTGTATGCGCTGCAAAACGAGGTGCACGCCGCCATGCCGCACCCGGAGTGGTTTGTTACCGACACGCTGGAACATATCACCGGATATATCACCGACAGCCTGTGCATCGGGGTGTGGCAGGGCAGTCGGCTGGGGGCGTACCTGACCTTCCATTACTGCGGCCAGAGCCCGCATAACTATGCGGCTTTTCTGGGTGTGCCGCAGGCCGAGTGGCCCCATTGGGCCAATGCCGACAGCGCTGTGGTGCACCCGGACTGGCGGGGCAACGGCCTGCAGCGCCGCATGCTGGAAGCCGCCCTGCCGCTTCTGCCGGAGAGCATCATGCACCTGGGAGCCACGGTCAGTCCGGCCAACCCCTACAGTCTGAGCAACGCCCTGGCCTGCGGGTTCACCATCCGTGCCCGCCGCGAAATGTACGGTGGGTTCGACCGCTACCTGCTGGCAAAGGAGCTGTAAAAAGAAAAGAGCTGCTGCATTTCATCGTGCAGCAGCTCTTTGTGGTATACAATGCGGTCGGTGCAGGCTGGAAGCTGACCGCCGCGAGATAAGGCTCCCTCTCTGAGGGAGCTGGCATCGCACAGCGATGACGGAGGGAGTATTATGCAGCCTGCAGGTTCTGCCCCTTTTTCTGCAGCTTGCGCCGTACCACCAGCAGGCAGATCAGATGCACCGAGGCGGTCAGAACCCAGCTGATGGGGTAGCTGATGTACAGCATGAACGGGGTGCGGTTCAGCTGGAAGATGGTGGCGATCCACACCAGACGCAGCAGGCAGCTGCCGATCAGGCTCACCACCATGGGCAGCACGCTGTAACCCAGGCCGCGCAGGCTGCTGGCCAGTGTGTCCATGATGCCGCACAGCAGGTAGGTGCCGCAGATGATCCACAGCCGCTCGTATCCGGCAGCGATCACGGCCTCGTCCGAGGAGTAGAAGTGCAGCAGCTGCCGACCAGCCAGTGCCGCACCGCCGCCCAAAAGAATGCCGGTGACCACGGCGCACAGCAGGCAGTTGCGCATCACGCGGTCAAGATTGTGATACTTGCGTGCACCCATGTTCTGGCTGGTAAAGGTCACGGCGGCCTGTGCAAAGGCGTTCATGGCCGTGTAGACGAAGCCTTCCAGATTGGACGATGCCGAGCTTCCGGCCACGACCGTGGAGCCGAAGGAATTGATGGCGGACTGGATCACCACATTGGACAGGCTGAACACGGTGCTCTGCAGGCCCGCCGGCAGGCCGATGAGCAAGATCTGCTTCAGGGCACCGGCGTGGAAGCCCAGCCTGTGCAGGTCCAGATGCAGCGCGCCCTTTTCCCGCACCAGCATGGCGGTGACCAGGCAGGCCGACACCGTCTCACTGATGATGGTGGCCAGCGCAACGCCCGCAACGCTCATGGAAAAGCCGATGACGAACACAAGGTTCAGCACCACATTGATGATACCGGCCGCCGCCAGACAGTACAGCGGGCGCTTGGTGTCGCCCACGGCCCGCAGCAGAGCGCTGCTGAAGTTGTACAGCATGTTCATGGGCATGCCGATGAAATAAATTTTGAGGTACAGCGCGGAAAGGTCGATCACGTCCTCCGGGCAGCTCATGAGCTCCAGCAGGCTGCGGGCGGCAAAAAAGCCCACCACGGCCAGCAGTACGCCGCTGGTAAGGCCCAGCGTCACGGCGGTGTGCACGGTGTCCTGTATGCCGTGCTCGTCCTTTGCGCCAAAGCAACGGGCGGCTACGACGTTCGCGCCCAACGAGAGCCCAACGAACAGGTTCACCAGCAGGTTGATCAGGGAACCGTTGGAGCCGACCGCAGCCAGCGCGGTGCTGCCGGCAAAGCGGCCCACCACCACAACGTCTGCCGCGTTGAACAGCAGCTGCAAAATGCTGGATGCAGCCAGCGGAATGGAAAACAGAATGATCTTTTGCAGCATCGGGCCGCTGGTCAGGTCAGCGGAACGGTCTGCCCGGGTTTGCGTCATGGGGTCACACGCCTCCTTTGAAGATTGCGTTCAAAAATAGGCTGCTCCTGCAGAACAGCCAGAAAGCGAAATTGTATTATAGCGCAGAAAGAACGAAAATGCAAGAACTCTGTAAAAATGGCCGGATTGTCAAAGTGACAAAAATACCGATGAATGTTTGGCGAAAAAGGTTCTTGAAAGCGAAAATAGAATATATATACTATACACTATAGCTCCGGCATGGAAATGGGGTCTTTGTCTGGAGCGTATCTGAAAATACAGAGGAGGCGCATTATGGAATGAGCAAATACAATTGCTTTGTAATCAGCCCGATCGGCAAGGAAGGCACCGATATCTACCAGGATTACAAGGATCTTCTGGACCTGATCATCATCCCTGCACTGGAAGTCTATGATATGAAGGTCATGCGTGGCGATCATGCTATTACGGAAGATAAGATCGATACCTCGGTGATCAAGAACATCCAGGATGCAGACATCTGCATCTGTGATATCACGGAACCGAACCCGAATGTCTACTACGAACTGGGCCGCCGTGATGAGACCGGCAAACCGGTCATGCTGCTGAAGCGCAAAGGCAGCCCGTCCAGCCCGGTGGATATTGCAAACCGCCGGTATTTTGAGTACGACTGGGACAGTCGCTATGGTGTCCGCGAGGCGCAGCGCAGCATCCGCGAATTTGTCGAGCCGTTGGTTGAACAGGGTTTTGAAGCGCGCGGAAAGAGCGCAACGCTGGGTGATATTGCGGAAACGCTGGGCCGTCTGGAACGGAAGGTGGATCGACTGACCGGCGGAACAGGCGGCACACCGTCTGTTGTTCCGCCGGTCATTGATGGCGGCGACGGCGGCAGGGGCGGTGACGATGATACAGATCCGCTTACCCTGTTCCGGTATGCATTGATGAAGAGAAATGTTCCTCTGGCAGAAAATGCGATGGTAAAGCTGCAGTACCGGATGGAAGAAACGACTTTCTATGATGTGGTGGTCGAACAGGTCGCATCCATGGGCTCTGACGTTGCAGGCAAGATGCTGATGGACAAGGCTGAAGAGTTCTTCGACAACAGTGCTGTGAGCTTCAAAAAGAAGACAGAGTATCTTGGCTGTCTGGTGAACTACCTGAGTCGCAGAGATAAGGAGGAAGAAGGCATTGATCTGATCCTGAAACTCTGCGAGCAGCTGGAGAATGAAGCGGACGGTGAAGATCCGGGGAACATCGTGCAAATCTACAACCAGCAGAATCGGTTGTACTATGGCATGTACGGCAATACAGACAACAATGAGTGGCTGGATAGGGCAATCGAAGCGTTGAATAAAGCCCTGAAGATCGCGCCGGATGAGGAATTCCTCTACTTCAACCTGAGTGTTTGCTATAAATCTTATGGAGATGAAACCGGGAAGCGGGAATACTATGAGATGGCAAGAGATGCCATCGACGCCTGCTTGGAACGTGACAAGAAAGAGGATCCGGATCATCTGAAGAAAGCCTGTCAGATCTATGCAGAACTGGATGACCCGCGGCTGGAGGATATGCTTGCGCGGTATGCAAAAGAAGATTCCATGGGCGCAGCGGTTCTGGCAGATGTCCTGAAGCGCCGCAAATAAAACGGACATGGAACGTCCACAAAACGACTTCATAAAATAAAGAAGCTCTTCTCTGCAAGATTTATGCAGAGAAGAGCTTCTTCATTGTTACAGATGCAGCACGGTCCAGTGCCCGTCGTGTTCAGGATCCATCGTCTCGCCGTCATCGGTGTACATGCGATACGCGGCATGGCCGTCGGCGTCCGGGCAGGCCAGCAGGGCAATGGGCTGCTCGTCCAGCGCGGCGGTGCAGGCATCGGGCTTTGCCAGCGGCACGGCATGACCCGGCCGCACGAACAGCAGCACTTCGTTCAGGGCACAGTGCACATAGTGGTGGCCTGCAGGCAGGGCCTCGGTGTCGTAGTCCTCGGCGCTGCGCAGACGGTACAGCTGCATGGGCTCCGGCAGGTAGACATGCCGCCCGGCGGCGTTCTGGGTGTACACCGGAGCCAGCATGACGCCGTCGCCCAGCAGCAGCTGGTCCTGCACCTCCCGTGCTTCGGGGTCTGCAGGCCAGTCAAAGCCCAGCGGGCGGAAGTAGCCGGTGTTCTCCAGGGCGCTCTTCATGAACTCGCTGTACAGGTAGGGCAGCAGGGCATAGCGCAGGCGCAGCATCTCCCGCAGGGCGGGCAGCTGGTCGGCAAAGCGGAAATATTCCTGCTCGCGGGTCCCGGCACCGGCATGGTTGCGCATCAGCGGGGTGAACAGGCCAAACTCCAGCCAGCGCAGGGCCAGGTCCGGGGTGGTGTCGCACGCGAAACCGCACAGGTCGGCACCGGTGTACAAAAAGCCGCACATCTGCACACTGGGCATCATCTGAATGTTGGCCAGCAGCTGTTCCCAGCTGGAATGGTTGTCGCCCAGCCAGATGCCGCCGTACCGGTGGCTGCCAATGATGCTGGAACGGCTGTACAGCAGGGTGCGCCTGCCGGGGCGCAGGTTGGCAAAGGCCTCCCCGGCAGCGCGGGTCATGCTGCCGCCGTACAGATTGTGCACCCGGTCGTGCCGCACCTGCTGCCCGGCCAGGTCGTGGTAGAAGCTGGCGTAGTCGGCAGGGCTGTTCATCAGGCCCATGGCACCGCCCACCACTTTGGCAAAGAACTCTTCCTGCTCCAAGTTGTCTTTTTCACGCAGCTGAGCCATACTGTCCAGGAATTCCCGCAGCCTGTCCGGCGAGTAGAACAGCGCGGGTTCGTTCATGTCGTTCCAGAAGCCCTCAATACCGCAGTCGGTCAGCACCTTGTAGCGGTGGCCGAACCAGTCCCGCACTTCCGGGCGCAGAAAATCGGTAAAATAGGCCTTGCCGGGCCACACGGCAGCCACAAAGGGGGTGCCGTCGGCTTTGGTGCAGAAATACCCCTTCTCCAGCCCCTCGGTGCAGGTGGGGTCCTCCGGGTCGATGCGCACGCCCGCGTCGATGATGGGCACCAGCCGGATGCCCTGCTGCTTCAGCTCGGCACTCAGCGCAGCCAGATCCGGGAAGCGCTCCTTGTTCACCGTAAAATCCGCGTACCCCTGCATATAGTCGATGTCCAGGCAGATCATGTCCAGAGGCAGCTCGTTCTCGCGGTACTGGCGGGCGATGGCGCGCACGTCCTCGGCAGTCTTGTAGCCCCAGCGGCTCTGGGCAAAACCAAAGGCCCATTTGGGCGGGATGTAGCTGTGGCCGATCAGCTTCCGGAATTCGGTGCAGACGGCGTTCGGGCTGTCGCCGGTCAGGATGTACAGGTCGTAGTCCGGCTCTTCGGTGCGGAAGGTCAGCCGGTCGTGCCGGGTGTAGCCGATATCGTAGAACACCTTTCCCGGGAAATCTACGAACACGCCAAAGACGCTGCGGCCCGCACCGTCGTCGATGAGCAGAAAATTGTGCGCCCCATAGTACGAAAGCCGGTTTTCTCCGTGGTGCGACTCGTCGGTGTTGTCGGCCACATAATGCCAGCCGCGCTTGTTGATGCCGCGGGGCATCTCGCCCAGGCCGTACACCACGGCATCCTCTGCCAAAGAGAAGCTCCAGCTCCCGTCTGGTTCTGCGGTGAGGTGCGGCACTGCGGCGGCGGCAGGCTCCACCGGCAGCACGACGCTCTCGGTGGGCAGCGGGCAGCCAAACGTAAAACGTTGGATCATGGTAAAAACTCCTTGTCCCAAAAAATCAAAAGCCCTTTTGTACCTTTATCTTACGGCAGGCCCTGCCGGAAAACAAGAGACAAAACCGGCACGTTTTTGCTACAAAACCGTCATGACGGCATAAAAATGAAAAAATTCCGTCCTTCCGGGCGGAATCGAATTGAAAAAGGCAGCCCATGCTGGTATACTGAAGCGGTATTCAGGAAGCAAACAAGAACGGAGGGAACGTTTGTGTATCGCAACGGGATCAAACGCCTGCTGGCTGTGGTGCTGTCGCTGTGCGGCATGCTGTGCCTGTCCTGGCTGTTTCTGATTTTGGCCATTGCCATCAAGCTCGACTCACCCGGCCCCGTGTTTTTCAAACAGAAGCGGGTGGGCCGCGGCAAGCGGCATTTCTACATTCTAAAGTTCCGCACCATGCGCATCGACACGCCCCATGACATGCCCACGCACCTGCTCCATGACCCGGACCAGTATATCACCCGCATGGGGCATTTCCTGCGCAAGACCAGCCTGGACGAGCTGCCCCAGCTGTGGAACATCTTTGTGGGGGATATGGCGGTCATCGGTCCGCGTCCCGCGCTGTGGAACCAGTACGATCTGCTGGCGGAGCGCGACAAATACGGGGCCAACGATGTGCGCCCCGGCCTGACCGGCTGGGCCCAGATCCACGGCCGCGATGAGCTGGAGATCGCCGAAAAGGCAAAGCTGGACGGCTGGTATGTGGAGCACTTGAGCTTCGGGTTGGACGTGAAGTGCTTCTTTGGCACCATTGCCGCCGTGCTGAAACACGACGGTGTGGTGGAGGGCGGCACCGGCACCCTGCATGAGAACAATAAAAAATCTTGATTTATCCCCGGAAAAGCGTATAATAAAACAGTACAAGACTTTAAAGGAGGATTCCTATGGAACGCACCTATATCAATGAGGTCCAGAAGGAAATCGGCAGCACGGTCAAGGTGCAGGGCTTTATCGAGAACCTGCGCAACAGCAAATACATGGCCTTCATCGTGCTGAAGGATATTACCGGCAAACTGCAGATCACGGTCGAAAAGGCCGATCACCCCGATCTGGTGGATACCATCGACAAGCTCACCCCGGACTCCGTCATCACCGTCACCGGCAAGGTGATGGAAAACGACTACGTCAAGATGGGCGGCATCGAGATGATCCCCGAGTCCATTGAGATCGAGAGCATTGCCGACCCGCTGCCCATCGTGCGCAAGGAGATCGCAGCCACCAAGAAGAAGAAGGCTGTGGAGCGCTCCAGCATCGACCAGCGCATCGACTACCGCTGGATCGACCTGCGCACCGACGAGAACCAGCTGATGTTCAAGGCACAGAGCTGCTTTGTCAACGCCATGCGTCAGTTCCTGCTGGAACGCAACTTCATCGAGATCCACACCCCCAAGCTGATCGCTGCAGCCAGCGAGAGCGGCTCTGAGGTGTTCAAGGTGGATTACTTCGACCACAACGCGTATCTGGCCCAGAGCCCGCAGTTCTACAAGCAGATGGCTATGGCTGCCGGTTTTGAGCGTATCTTCGAGACCGGCCCTGTGTTCCGTGCCGAGAAGAGCTATACCAACAAGCACTCCACTGAGTTCTCCGGCTTTGATCTGGAGTTCAGCTATATCACTTCCTTCAAGGATGTCATGAAAATGGAGGAGGAGTTGCTGACCGCCGGCCTGAAGGCTGTCAAGGAGAATTACGGCGACCAGATCAAGGAGCTGTTCGGTCAGGAAGTCATCGTGCCCACCACTCCGTTCCCGGTGGTCAAGCTGGCCGACCTGTACAAGGGTCTGGAAGAAGAGTTCGGCTACAAGGTCGATGAGTCCGAGAAGGGCGACCTGACTACCGAGGCCGAGCGTCTGAGCTATGAGTGGGTCAAGAAGCACTACGGCCACGAGTTCCTGTTCATCACCGACTACTCCGCCGAGAAGCGTGCGTTCTATCACATGCGCGACGAGAACGGTGTGCCCCAGGGCTACGACCTGATCTGGCGCGGTGTCGAGATCACCACTGGTGCCCAGCGTGAGCACCGCTATGAGGTGCTGAAGAAGCAGGCTGAGGAGAAGGGTCTGGCCGAGGATGTCAAGTTCTATCTGGAGTTCTTCCAGTATGGCTGCCCGTCCCACGGCGGCTTCGGTCTGGGCATCGACCGCCTGACCATGCTGCTGTGCGGCCTGAGCATCAAGGACGCAGAGTTCCTGTTCCGTGGCCCCAACCGTCTGACCCCGTGATTTATCCCATCTGAAGCTGCAAGCCGGAACGATCTGCGGATCGTTCCGGCTTTTTTTGGAGCCGAAAAAGGAGGAAAACGATGAAGCGTCTGATCGCAGACATCCACATGCACACCCTTGCCAGCGGCCATGCCTATGGCACCATCCGGGAGATGGCAGCGGCCGCAAAGGAACAACAGCTGCAGCTCATCGGCATCAGTGAGCATGCCCCGGGCATCCCCGGAACGGTGGACCCGTTCTATTACGGGAACCTGCGCGTGATCCCCCGCGTGATCAATGGTGTGGAGATCCTGCACGGGTGCGAGATCAATGTGCTCAACGGCGGCAGGCTCTCGCTGGAACAGAAGTATATCGACCGATTGGACTATGCCATTGTGGGCATCCATGGGCTGTGCTACCAGAACGAAGGCACTGACGGCAACACCACGAACCTTATCGAGTGCATGAAAAACCCGAAGGTGAAGCTGGTGTCCCACCCGGACGACGACCACACCCCGCTGGATTACCCCCGGCTGGTGCAGGCTGCCCTTCAGTACCATGTGGCGCTGGAGGTCAACAACAGCTCTCTGGTCAAAAAGGACCAGCGGCTCAACTGCTACCAGAACTACCGCACCATGCTGGCCCTGTGCCAGCAATACCGGGTGCCTATTGTTGTGGACTCGGACGCGCACGACCCCAGCTGGGTGGGCCGGCAGGACCTGGCCTGTGCGCTGCTGGAGAGCGTGGGCTTTGACGAAGAGCTGGTCCTGAACGCGGACCTTGCCCGCCTGAAGAGCTTCCTCGGCGTGGAATAAGAACGCCGCCCCTTTCATACGATACAACGAGCGGACCGGCACAACGTCCGGTGCACGGCGCAAACGGGAAGGGGAGAGCAGGTTTGGACAAACAGGAGCAACAGGGCATCTGCCGCGAGATCGGCGCACGCACCGGCGGAGACATCTACATCGGGGTGGTGGGTCCGGTGCGCAGCGGCAAGTCCACCTTTATCAAGCGCTTTATGGAGCAGCTGGTGCTGCCCGCCATGGGCACCGAGGCGGCCCGTCTGCGGGCACGGGATGAGCTGCCGCAGTCGGCGGCAGGGCGCACCATCATGACCACGGAACCAAAGTTCATTCCGGAAACGGCGGTGCCGCTGCAATTAGAAGGCGGTGGTGTCTGTCGGGTACGGCTCATCGACTGTGTGGGCTATATGGTGGAGGGGGCCATGGGCCACGAGGAAAACGAAAAGCCTCGCATGGTCAAAAGTCCGTGGTTCGACGAGGAAGTACCCTTTGACCTTGCCGCTGAGACCGGCACCCGCCGGGTGATCCGGGAGCACTCCACCATCGGCATCGTTATCACCACCGACGGCACCGTCAGCGACATCCCGCGTGCGGGGTACGCCAAAACCGAAAAGCGGGTCATTGAAGAGCTGGATGCACTGGGCAAACCCTACGTCATCCTGCTCAACAGCACCCGCCCGGACGCCCCGGAAACAAAGCAGCTGGCCGAGGGCATGGCACGGGACTACCACCATGCCGTTTTGCCGGTGAGCTGCGTGGATCTGGACGCCGCCGCACTGGGGGATATCCTGCGGCAGGTGCTGTACGAATTCCCGGTGCGGGAGCTGGATCTGGCCCTGCCCCGGTGGGTCAACCGGCTGGAGAACGGCCACTGGCTGCAGGCACAGGTGTACACCGCTGCGATGCAGCTGGCAGAGAACATCGCCCGCATGAAGGACGTCCCGTCCGGCACAGATGGGCCGCTGCTGGACTGCGATGCCGTGCAGCGCTCCGCCGTGAGCGGCATGGATCTGGCACAGGGCAGTGTGCGGGTGGTCGTGGAGCTGAAGCCGGAGATCTTCTATCAGGTGCTCAGCGAACAGACCGGGCTGGAGATCGGCGACGAAGCGGGCCTGATGCCCTGCATTCTGGAGTTGGCTCATGCCAAACGGGAGTACGAAAAGGTGCGCAGTGCGCTGGAACAGGTGGAGGCCACCGGCTACGGCATCGTGATGCCCTCCATCGGGGAGCTGCAGCTGGAGCAGCCGGAGATCGTGCAGCAGGGCGGGCGCTACGGCGTCCGGCTGGAAGCCTGTGCGCCGTCCATCCACATGATGAAGGCCACCATCCACACCGAGATCAGCCCCATTGTGGGCACCGAGAAGCAGAGCGAAGATCTGGTGCGCAGCCTGCTGGCAGATTTTGCGGATGACCCGGTCAAGCTGTGGCAGTCCAACATCTTTGGCAAAAGCCTGCATGAGTTGGTGAACGACGGGCTGCAGAACAAGCTGCTGCACATTCCGCAGGAGGCCCGCACCCAGCTGCAGGGCACGCTGGAACGGGTCATCAACGAAGGTTGTACCGGGCTCATCTGCATTCTGATCTGAACACAAAAAAGGCCGCCTGCCGGACAAAATTTCCAGCAGGCGGCTTCTGTATGCTTATGCGTTTTCTTCGGTCAGTTTGTTGACCAGAAGCTGATAGATCTCGTTGCCTTTCAGGATGAACTGCTTTTTCACCAGTTCAGCCGACAGCCGGTCCGGGGTGCCCAGATCCAGGCAGAACAGCGCCTCATCCAGGCCCTTTACGGTGCAGCGGACGCTGCAATGGCCGTCCGGCTTTTCGGTGATGCTGGCGCTGTACTTGGCCTCTTTGCGGGCCCAGGTCTGGCAGCGCAGCACAGCGGCCACCGCTCGTTCCCGCACGCTGCGAGGCAGGTCGTAGGCCAGCTCCTGCGCCACTTTGCGGCCCTTGTCGGTAATGGAATACACATTGTCCTGCACGGTCACGAGCTGCTGCCGCGTGATGTCGTCCAGGCAGGAACCGATCTCAAAGTAGTTGACCAGTGCCTCTTCCATCAGGGCGTTCTCGATCTCCTGCCGGGCAATGGGTCCGGCATTTTTTACCAGATAGCACAGCAGCAGCCGGATCTCGGTGCTGCTGGTCAGTCCGCCGGGGCGTACACCGGCAGTAAAAGCATCGTTGGCGGGCATCGTTCATCCATCCCCTTTGCATTTTCACATTCTCAAACGACAGGTTCCCTTATAGTATAAAGGGTTTCACGCCGGATTGCAAGCCGCTGCGGCAAAATCCGTCTCAATGCGCTTGCTGCTGCCGGGCGTGGAGTAGACCCACCGGTCCAGATGTCCCTCCGTGATGAAGTACCGCAGCTCGAACCGGTGGCGCTGGTTCAGGCTGTGGTTCACGATGACCAGCTTGATCTTCATCTTTTCCGGCAGGATGTTCTTGATGTAGACGCTCACGGCCTGCCCGGGGGCAAGGTCGGTGCAGCTTTCGGCAAGACCGGCCAGGTTGGGCGCGATCTCAATGAAGGTACCGTACTCCTCCACGCTGCGCACGATGCCCACCACTGTTTCACCCACCGAAAAATGGGCGGCGTTCTCGGCCCAGGTGCCCAGCAGTTCCCGGATGGTGAGCACAAAGCGGCCCTGCACGTCCCGGTTCTTGACCGCGCACAAAATCTGCTGCCCCACGCTCACCCGGTCGGCGGGGGAGGAAATGCGGCTCACCGACATACAGTCGATGGGCAGCAGGGCACTGATGCCGCACCCCACATCGCAGAACGCACCAAATGGCTCAATGTGAGTTACGGTGCAGGGCAGGATATCGCCGGGAGAAAGGGCGTCGAGATAATCGGCCTTGCACATCCGCTGCGCTTCTGCGCGGGAAAGCCGGTAGAAGGGCTGCCCGTCCTCGTCGGTGTCCAGAGCCTGCACCACAAAGCAGGTGGGGCGGCCCACCCGCGTCAGCACGGCAATGTCCCGCACGGTGCCGTTTTCGGCTCCGTCGGCGCACTGCACAAAGGGCATCACGGCCCGGACGCCGCCCAGGTCGAACCGCAGCTGCCGCTGGGTGTCAAAGGCCAAGGCGGTGGCCTGCAAAATCTCGTGGCTGGCCATGGCGGCCCGCAGCTCTGCAGCGGACAGCCGGGCGGCGGAACGGTAATTGCCTTCGGTACGGTATGCTTGCATCATCTTTCATTCCTCTTTCTCTGTTGATTTTTGGGTTCTGCGCTGCGCGGGGCAAAGCACGCTCCCATTTTCAACGATATGCATCCGGCGCGGCAGATATTTGCATTTTGCAGGCGTTTGCATTATACTATATCTGTATATGCGGCAGGGCCTGTGGTCCGGGTGCCGCACAGTTGCCGCCGACCATTCTGAGGGGCGGCAGAAGGGAGCGACCAACGCTATGGATATCGCTGTGGGAGATACCATCCTCACCCGCAAGAAGCACCCCTGCGGGGCTTCCAGCTTTGAAGTGCTGCGTGTCGGCATGGATTTCAAGATCCGCTGCACGGGCTGCGGGCGCGAGGTGATGCTGCCGCGTGCAAAAATTGAAAAGAACATCAAAAAGGTGGTCAAACCTGCACAGCAGGCGGAGTGACCGCCCTTGTGCCCATTTCCATCTGAGAACGTTTGTAAGGAGAACTGCCTGTTA
>OGWW01000939.1_pt1 | contig 17499 bp, 15 predicted proteins | sample 1576131 | NCBI WGS metagenome assembly OGWW01 (sample SAMEA3541576, study PRJEB24748) | human gut metagenome | biome: human gut; feature: human-associated habitat; material: faeces | place: China | collected 2012 | reverse complement strand
CCGCTAATTTAAAACCATGCTTGACACCGAATTGTTGCATGACGCATGGAAATAATTTCTTCCTCTGTTACATCCTCGGAATCTTTGAATGGAAGTTTATGAAAAAATTTTTTAAAAAATCCTGTATTCGGACTCCCTCCGTCATCCATTTTTGAATACTCTCCTTTTTATACATATTTCTGAAAAATATAACATTTTAGGCAAAAATAGTCAAGTTATGTATATAATTCCAGACTAATCTTCAGTGCTTTGTCGATTTTCGACAGAATTTTTCCATCCAGATGACACACCTTATCTTTTAATCGTGTCTTGTCAATGGTACGAAGCTGTTCCAATAAAATAACCGAATCTTTTACAATGTCATATTCATGACAGGACAGCTCCACATGGGTCGGCAGCTTCGCTTTATTCATCTGTGATGTGATTGCGGCACAGATAACCGTAGGACTGTGCCGGTTTCCTACATCATTCTGTATAATCAGAACCGGTCTGATTCCGCCCTGTTCCGAGCCTACTACCGGTCTTAAATCCGCATAATAGATATCTCCTCGTCTGATAATCATAATATACACTCCATAGAATAGGTTTTACTGAAAGTATTACCAATTTTATCGAGTGTATACTGTTCTAATCCTGAAAATAATCTTTATGTTCTACTTCTTTGTTGTTTTCGAAATAGATTCTTGGAATACGTTTGCCAAGACAGCAGACAAATTCATAATTGAATCTGCCGGATAAATCCCCGATTTCTTCCGCTGTAATGATTTCATCGCCGTCTCTGCCAAGAAGTGTTACCTCTGTTCCAACAACAACATCCGGCACATCAGTAACATCCACCATAAACTGATCCATGCAGACTCTGCCAAGAATCGGTACTCTTTTTCCCTGAATCAGTACAGAACCTTTGTTAGATAAAGTTCTCGGATAACCGTCTCCATAACCGACCGGAATCGTTGCCACCTTCGTCTCTCTGGTTGTGGTATAGGTTCCACCATAGCTGATTTCCCTTCCAGCCGGCAGTGTCTTTACATAAGAAACATGACTCTTTAATTCCATTAACGGGTGCATTGACAGTCTGTCTTTTTGCACTTCATCCGATGGCCAGAGTCCGTATAATGTAATTCCCGCTCTTACAATGTCCATATTTGCTTCCGGCAAATCAATAATTCCTGCACTGTTTGAACAGTGTGCATGATGGAAAATAACGCCTTCTTCTTTGCACATTGCAATCATTTTCTGAAACAGTTCAAGCTGCTTATGGGCACCCGTTTTGTCCTTTTCATCTGCCCTTGCAAAGTGGGTAAAAATCCCCTCCATTATTATATGTGGCAGCTTACTGATTTGCGCTATCTCTCCTGCATTTTCTTTTTCCACCTGATAACCAATCCGGCTCATTCCAGTATCCACTGCAATGTGAATTGCCACATCCTGATTTTTCTTTGTTGCAGCTTCAGATAGTGCAACTGCCATATCATACGTAAATACGGCAGGCTCTAATTTCTGTTCTACAATAATATCATATTCATCCGGGAATGCAAAACCAAGAATCAGAATCGGTTTCTTAATTCCATGATTTCTTAAAATTACGCCTTCTTCCACTGTGGCCACACAGAAGCCATGGAGATACGGAAGCGGCTCTAATACACGGGCAAGTTCCGTTGCACCATGTCCGTATCCATCTGTTTTAATTACCGCAAACATGCTGGTATCTTTCTTTAAAAGCCGGTGCATTGCCTCCATATTCTCAATGGCCGCATCCAGATTCACGCTGGCATATACCCTGCTATATTTTTTCATTTCATTCACCTCAAATTATTATTATGACAACACTTCGGATAATCCGTTTATAATTTCGCCTGCAGTCAGTCCATGCTTTGAAACTGTTTTGCTCCGTTCATCTGCAGCCGCTGCATGTACATATACCCCAAGCGGTGCCGCCTGCTCTGCAGATAGGCCCTGTGCCATCAGACTTCCGATAATTCCGCTCAGTACATCGCCACTTCCTGCAGTAGCCATTCCGCTGTTACCGTTCCGGTTAATAAATGTTTTTCCATAAGGAATTGCCGTTACCGTTCTGCTGTCTTTCAAAACACAGATTACATTATATTCCCTTGCGAAATCTTCCGCAACCTGCTCAATATTTTCTTTGATATAGGAAACGGCAAGCTGTTTTAACCGGGACATTTCCCCCAGATGTGGCGTTAATACCAGTTCTGTATGCGGGCGAAGAAGCTGTTCGGTCTGCTCTGCTATGATATTTAATGCATCGGCATCTACTACCATTGGTACTGCCGCATTCTTAAGTATCGTCTTTACAATACTGTGTGCCACATCACTTTTGCCAATTCCAGGTCCTAAAATAATAACATCTGCCCAGGACAGACATTCTATCAGCTGCTGTATATCAGCCTTTTTTGCAGAATAGGTAGTAAGAACTGCCTCCGGCACTGCTGTCTGTAAGATAATACGGTTTTCTTCCGGTGTATATATTCTCACCAGACCACAGCCACTGCGATAAGCTGCCTTTGCTGCAAGAACCGCCGCACCTGCCATATTCACGCTTCCGGCAACCAGAAGGACTTTTCCAAAGGTTCCCTTGTTCGAATCAGCAGCACGATTATTTAAAAAATTTAAATCTTCCTTTGTGATTGCATAAGCTGCAGGTCTTTTATCTAACCAGCTTTCTTCTCCAATTCCGATATCCTTAACCGTAATATTTCCGCAGTATTCTGCACCAGGAAATAACACCATTCCGGTCTTGCAGTAAGCAAAGGTTACGGTATCATCTGCTTTGAATGCACCACCTAATACAGCTCCATTATCTGCCGAGACACCGGATGGTATATCCACCGCCAGCCGGTGGGCACTGCTCTGGTTTAGCCGTTCCATCAAGTGCACCAGTTCATCATCTAATTTTCGTGATAATCCTATACCAAATAACGCATCAATAATCAGGCTGTAGGAATTTGCATCCTCCATTTCATCAATAAATGGTACACCATATGATGCCAGGATTTCATACTGTTCTTTTGCCTGCTTTGAAAAATGTGTTTTATTTCCATAGAGATATACTTCAACTGGAATGTGGGATAAGTATAACAATCTTGCAATTGCCATACCATCGCCGCCGTTATTTCCGGTTCCACACACTACCAGCACGCGGTTACATGAAATTTCTTTTTCCTGTATTACTTCTATCGCAGAAAGTGCTGCCCGCTCCATTAGAACCATGGATGGCACTTTAAAATGTTCGATTGTATTGGTATCACATGTTTTCATTTCCCGGGAATTTACAAGATATTCCATAAATTAATTCCTTTCGTCCGCATTTTCCACCGCTTTTTTTCCCTGCAGACGGTCTTCATCTTCCTGCCGCAGATCAAATATATTTAAAATATCCACACCAAAAATATCATGCATATAAGAATAAATCTGCCGGTTGTTGATTTCACGGTTCTGTTTTTTGATGATATTTTTCTTAAGTTCTACCCTTACCTTATCAATCCAGGCCGTAATTTCATCTGCTTCTTTGCTGTTCTGTCTTAGTCTCTCATAGCAGTAACGCATGCTTTCTAACATAAGTTTCTGATTTGCACTGTTTATATTTCGTGGAAGTTCAATTAATTCATCCTCAATTTCTTCCATTTTGACATTGACTTCATCAATCAGTCTCTTGTCTTCATCTAATTTTCTGGAAGAAATATCCCCCTCATTTTCCTCATGAGTTCCTTCCATGTTGACAACAATGCTTTTCATCAACCGATTCTTTGTCTTTTTCAGTTCTTTCAAATCATTATTAAGCTTTCCCTGCTGTTCTAACAACTGATTTACCTTTTCTTCCAGCTGCTTGATTTCACTGGTTTTTCCGCTTAAAGCAAAAAGCCTGTGCCATTTCTGATCCAATACAAGTATTGGTACTTTTCTGCTTTCTAATGCTTCCAGAAATTCCTTGTCATCTTTCATGCAAAACACCTCTATTCCAGCGTTCCCTTTTCCCTTTTGTTCTTTGTCATATTATAGGATAACTGCATCAGGCTGTCTGATAAATGTACATTTTCCACTACAACATTTTCATCCAACACTTCCAGATCCACATGGGCAAAATTCCAGATTGCATGTACACCAAGGCTTACCAGCTGGTTTGCCACAGCATCTGCCTTTTCTTTCGGCATAGTCAGTGTAGCAATATCTACCTTATGTGTCTTTACAAATTCTTCCAGTTTATCAATCATTTCGATTTTATTGCCACGAATGGATTTTCCGCATAACTCCGGATTCACGTCAAACAATCCTACTATGACGAAGCCGAGTTTTTCAAATTTCACATAATTGGCAAGCGCCTGTCCTAAGTTACCAGCTCCAATAATAATAATATTATGCTGTTCATTTAATCCCATAATCTTTCCGATTTCTTCATACAGAAATTGTACATTGTAACCATATCCCTGCTGTCCAAAACCACCAAAATTATTTAAATCCTGTCTGATCTGTGACGCTGTTACTTTCATTCTTGCGCTCAGTTCATTCGATGAAATACGTTCTACCCCTTCATCTAAAAGTTCCCCCAGATATCGGTAATATCTTGGCATTCTACGAATTACTGCCTGTGATATTTCTTTGCTCATTCTGCCAGTTCCTCCTGCTCTCAATACCCTACAATAATTATAGTTTCTTGCCGAAAAGATGTCAATGTGTTACAACTTTAACAATCTTGCTGCAAACTTAATTCTTCCCATTTTGCATAGAGTTCTTCCAGAACTGCCTCTTCCTGCATCTGCTCCTCATGGATTTTGTTTAATTCATAGGAATTTGATGCTACCTCCGGCTTTGACAGCTCATCATTTAATGCTTCTATCTTTGCCTCTCTTTTAGCAATTTCTTCTTCTGTACGCTTTAATTCGTTTTCCAGCTTACGTTTTGCTGCCTGCTGTTTCTTCATTTCTTCCCAGCTTAACTTCTGGTTTGCTCCGCCGGATGCATGCTCTGTTCCGTTTTTTTCTCCAGTTCCACCCGAAGCAATGACATTTCCTTTTGCCCCTGAATTGTCTGCACGCTCCTGTGTAGCTGTGCCAAATGCCGCCAACTCCTGAACTTCCTTTTTCTCCAGATAATAATCATAATTTCCAATATAATTTAGAATTGTTTCATTCTTTAAATCAAGAATTCTGCTGGCAGTTTTATTAATAAAATAACGGTCATGGGATACATAAAGCACCGTTCCGGTATAGGAATTGATGGCTGACTCTAAAATTTCCTTCGACATAATGTCAAGGTGGTTGGTCGGCTCGTCCAATATCAGGAAGTTTGCATTGGATAACATTAGTTTTGCCAGTGAAACACGGCCTCTTTCTCCACCGCTGATGTCACGAATCCGCTTAAACACGTCGTCATCTGTAAACAGGAATGCCGCCAACACATTACGGATCCTAGTTTCTTTCAGATTCGGGTAGGCATCTGCAATTTCATCAAATAACGTCTTATCCGGATCTAAGTTCTGCTGTTCCTGATCGTAATATCCGATTTCCACATTGCTTCCAAGCCTTATTTCTCCTTCATCCGCATCTACAATCCCATTGATAATTTTTAGAATGGTCGTTTTCCCGGTACCGTTATTTCCAATTAAGGCAACTTTTTCTCCCCGCTTAATCTGAAAATCAATGTTTGAAAACAGTGTATGCTCATAAGATTTTGAAAGTCCTGTTACGGTAAGTACATCATTTCCACTGGCAATTTCCGGCTCTAATGTAATGTGCATATCAGTTTTTTCATCAATTGGTTTCTCAAGGCGTTCGATTTTATTCAACGCCTTCTCACGGCTTTCCGCCCGTTTAATGGACTTTTCACGGTTAAAGGATTTTAACTTGGATATTACTTCTTCCTGGTGCTTGATTTCCCGCTGCTGGTTATAATACTGTCGTAAAAGACTTTCCCGCTGTATTTCCTTCTGCCTCGCATATGCGGTATAATTTCCCGGAAATACCGTTGCCGTATGGCGGGATATTTCCACTACCTTCGTAACAATCCGGTCTAAGAAATAACGGTCATGGGCTACGATAATTACGGCTCCTTTATAATTCAAAAGATAGTTTTCAAGCCATGCAATCGATGCCATATCAAGGTGGTTGGTCGGCTCATCGAGCATGATAATGTCAGGCTTTGTCACCAGAAGTCTGCCTAATGCCACACGGGTTTTCTGTCCTCCGGATAACTCTGACATTTTCTTTCCAAAATCATTTTCCGAAAAACCAAGTCCCTTTAACACACCGTTTATCTCACTGCGAAAAGTCAGTCCGCCTTCTAATTCAAAGGCATGGCTGAAACGGTTATACTGCTCCATATATTTCTCTAATTCATCTGCGCTTACATGCTGCATGTCTTCTTCCATTTTACGAAGCTTTTCTTCTTTTTCGATTAATGCATCGCAGGCATGAAGCACTTCATTATAAATGGTCTCGTTGCTGTCTTTATCCTGATACTGGGCAAGATAACCGATGGTTTTTCCTTTTGCAACAGTTACCTCGCCACTGTCCGGTGCCAGCTCTCCCACTATAATTTTCAATAACGTAGATTTGCCGGCACCATTGATGCCGACAATTGCTGTTTTCTCATTATCTTCTACATGAAAAGAAACATTCTGTATTATGGTGTCTGTCCCAAAGGATTTACTGATATTCTGACAGGCTAAAATCATGGAAGTCTCCTCACTTTTTCTCTTCGCCCCATAAGTAAAGCATTCTTTACAAGGGGCTTTTTATAGCTGAAAATTCCGGGACGGCACACTATTCTGCCCTCCCGGAGTATAAAATTTATAACATTTTCTCTAATGTAGCACGGATTGCCTTGATAAAGTCTTCACTGTTTAATACAGTCGGATTTTCAATTGTAGTAATCAGTGCAAGGTCTTTGGTCATCTTTCCGGATTCAATCGTATCTACACAGGCTTTTTCCAGTTTATCGGCAAATGTGCTTAACTCCTGGTTGCCATCTAATTCACCTCTCTTACGGAGTGCTCCGGTCCATGCAAAAATAGTTGCTACGGAGTTGGTGGATGTTTCTTCTCCCTTGAGGTGTTTATAATAGTGACGCTGAACTGTTCCGTGTGCAGCTTCATATTCATAATATCCTGCCGGTGATACCAGTACGGAAGTCATCATGGCAAGGGAACCAAATGCAGATGATACCATATCACTCATAACATCTCCATCATAGTTCTTACATGCCCAGATAAAGCCGCCCTCTGCTTTCATCACACGGGCTACCGCATCATCGATTAAGGTATAGAAGTAGGTAATTCCTGCTTCTTCGAATTTTTCTTTATATTCTGCATCAAAGATTTCCTGGAAAATATCTTTGAAAGTATGGTCATATTTTTTGGAAATGGTATCCTTGGTTGCAAACCATAAATCCTGTCTGGTAGAAAGTGCATAGCTAAAGCAGCTTCTTGCAAAGCTTTCGATAGAATCATTTAAGTTATGCTGTCCCTGGACAACACCTGCTCCGGTAAAGTTATGAATCAGCTCTCTTGTTTCCGTTCCGTCCTCTGCTGTATAAACCAGTTCACATTTTCCCGGTCCCGGAATCTTCATTTCAGAAGCCTTGTATACATCACCGTAAGCATGTCTTGCAATGGTAATCGGTTTCTTCCAGTTCTTAACACATGGCTCAATTCCCTTTACAACGATTGGTGCACGGAATACCGTTCCATCTAACATTGCACGGATAGTTCCATTCGGACTCTTCCACATTTCCTTTAAGTTGTACTCCGTCATACGTGCTGCATTTGGTGTAATGGTAGCACATTTTACTGCAACACCGTATTTCTTTGTTGCATTTGCAGAATCTACAGTTACCTGGTCATCCGTTTCATTACGATGTTCAAGACCCAGGTCATAATATTCTGTGTTCAAATCAATAAATGGTAATAACAGTTCATCCTTAATCATTTTCCAAAGGATTCTTGTCATTTCGTCTCCGTCCATTTCAACCAAAGGGGTAGTCATTTTAATTTTGTCCATCTTTCTATCCTCCATTTACTATTTCAGCAGATTGTCCCAGCCATAATTATCCATATTTTCAATAGTATTTAACATATGACTTGTCGCAAGCAGTTCTGCTTCTTTTGCATTGTGCTGCTTCAATGCTTCTACAATCTTTTTATGTTCATCATTTGATTTTACCACACGATCCGGCATTGACAAAGTGATTTTTCGAACTCTTTCCACATAATGATGAAATGCAGACAATTCATGCTTTAACATTTTGCTTCCGGAAGCTTCATAAAGCACCTCATGAAACTTATTATCCAGCTCCAATATCTGTGCATAATTTTCCTTCTTAGCATGAAATTCCACCAGAAAAATGTTTTCTTCCAGTTCCGCTATCTGCTCCTTGGTAATTCTGTCTGCCGCCCACTTTGTGCAAAGTCCCTCCAGCCGTGCACGGATTTCATAGATATCTTTTACGTCTTCTTTCGTAATTCCCTCTACGAATGCTCCGCGGTTTGGAATGATTCTGACAAGACCTTCCAGTTCAAGCTGCCTTAAGGCTTCTCTTACCGGCGTACGGCTGACACCAAGTTCATCACCCAGGGTTTTTTCTTTCAATTCTTCATCGCACTTGTATTTTCCGGATAAAATATTTTCACGAATCGTATGAAATACTCTTCCGCTTAAAGAATATCCTTCTTCACCCACGATAAAGCCTCCTTAATTTATAATACAATTCCGAGTTTTTTACAACAGTCAGTTATCTGTACTACAAGTTCGTTATCTGTAATTACAGTTACACGTCCCTCATCATACTGCTCGTCTACCCACTGTTTGATGGTCTTTACCAGTTCCGAATTCTTATCTACTTTACGGTCATCACTGAGACGGTAATAGGTATTAATCCAGTGTGCAATTCCAGCAAGTCCCGATGTATTGGAAACAGATACCAGTGCCGGACGATTTAAGAATTTTTCGGTATCAAAAATGTTATAAATTTCTTCATTTTTCAAAAGTCCGTCTGCATGGATACCTGCTCTTGTAACGTTAAAATTACTTCCGACAAATGGTGTACGGCTTGGAACCTTATAATTCAATTCCTTCTCATAATATTCTGCCAGTTCTGTGATAACTCTGGTATCCATTCCATCCAGGGTACCCTTTAACTGCGCATATTCAAATACCATTGCTTCCAGAGGTGTGTTACCGGTTCTCTCACCAATACCAAATAAGGAACAGTTTACACCGGATGCACCGTAAAGCCATGCTGTGGTCGAGTTATTGACTGCTTTATAGAAATCATTGTGTCCATGCCATTCAATCAATTCAGAAGGAACTCCTGCATGTGTGGTAAGTCCGTAAATAATACCCGGTACACTTCGCGGAATTACTGCTCCCGGGAAGTTTACACCATATCCCATGGTATCGCAGGCACGAATCTTAATCGGAATATTGTATTCTTTCATTAACTTCATCAGCTCTAAGCAGAACGGAATTACAAATCCGTAAATATCAGAACGTGTAATATCCTCCAAATGACATCTTGGACTGATTCCAGTCTCTAAGCATTCACGAATCACACTTAAGTAAAGATTCATAACTTCGCTTCTGGTCATTTTCATTTTATAGAAAATATGATAATCGGAGCAGCTTACCAAAATACCGGTTTCACGCAGTCCCAAATCCTTTACCAGCTGGAAATCCTGTTTGCTGGCACGGATCCAGCTGGTGACTTCCGGGAATTTATAACCACGCTCTAAGCATTTATATACGGCATCACGATCCTTCTTGCTATATAAGAAGAACTCGCTCTGACGAATTTTACCCTTTGGTCCGCCTAATTTATGTAAGTAATCATAGATGGTTACAATCTGTTCTGTGGTATATGGTGCTCTTGACTGCTGACCATCACGGAATGTTGTATCAGTAATCCAGATATCCTCCGGCATATTATGCGGAACGATTCTGTCATTAAATGCAATTTTCGGAATTTCCTCATATGGAAAAAGATTGCGGAATACATTTGGTTCCTCAACATCTACAAGCTGATAAAAATGCTCTTCCAACTGTAATAGATTAGTTTTTTCATTCATAACGACTTCTCTCATGGAACACACTCCTTTTGATTCACAAATATTCTTGAATAATTGTATACAATTATACTTGTATGTGTCAAGAGCTTTTTCAAAATTATTCCAAAAAAGTGAATATTTATTAGTATTATCCTTTTTTATCGGTAGATAATAGTATTGTAACCATTCGGTTATATACAAATGCTAAGGAGGAAATTTACTATGTCTAATCGTTCGAAAAAATCTTCTGTTCCAGAAGCACAAAGTGCATTAAACCGTTTCAAATTCGAAGTTGCAAGTGAGTTAGGTGTACCACTGTCTGAGGGATATAATGGGGATTTAACTTCCCGTCAGAATGGTTCCGTAGGCGGTTATATGGTAAAGAAAATGATTGAGGCGCAGGAAAAGCAGATGGCTGAACGTTAACACATCTTTTTCATTGCCCACTTAGATGTCAGAAGAGGCTGTCCACCGGAATCGGTGAACAGCCCCTTTCTCAGGTTCCCCCTTTTCTTTCTATATCATTTTTCTATCATGACACATGCAGTAACACTTATTACAATACGAATTTTCCGACAACCTCTTTTAATTCTCCGGCAATCTTTTCCTGCTGGGAAGACATTTCAGACACCTCTCCAACAACTGCAGATACTGAATTTACAGACTGCATAATCTGTCCACTATTATCCACTGTATTCTGGGAAGATTCCGCCACACTGGACACTGCCTGGCTGACCTCGTGAATGATTGTCTCAATATTTGTTGCCATCTGGGCAATATCATTGGAGAATTTTTCGATTGCCTGGGCATCATCTCCATACTGCTGTGCTACATTGACAAAAGTATCGTAGTCCGGTGCAACCGTATCTGTCACGAAGTTTAACATAGACTGTGACTGTTCCACAATTCCGCTAAAGGCATGTTCTACTTCGCCAATTGTTTCTTTAATCTTATTAACTGCTGCTGTAGTCTCACCTGCCAGATTGCCAATTTCTCCGGCAACAACTGCAAATCCCTTTCCCTGTTCTCCTGCCCGGGCGGCCTCAATGGAAGCATTTAAGGACAGTAAGTTAATCTGATCTGCGATTTCAGAAATCACTTCTGCCAATGCACCAATGGATTTTACAACATCTGCATTCTTAATACTCTCCTCCAGACCAGATCTGTTCTGCGCTGCAAGCTTATTGGCAAGTTCATAAGCATTGCGGCTGGTATCTTCAATTCCATTTGCACGCTTCTTAATTTCTCCTGCCAGTTCCAGACTCTTTTCTGTCTCAGAAGCCAGCATATTAACAGAGGAATTCACTTCCTCTACTGCAGCATTTACTTCTTCCGTCGCTGCGCTAGAGGAAGTCATATCGGAATTAACCTGATTCATCAGTGACTCTATCATCTCATAATCCTTCTTTAATTCCTCTACCGAACGCTTCAGTTCAATGCTGGAATCACTCAGAAGTTTTGCATGACCACTGATTTTTGAAATCATGTCCTTATTATTTCCATACATTTCATTTAAAGACTGTCCCATTGCTCCCAGTTCATCACTGCGTCTGCTCTCAAGCGACTGTACTTTAAAGTTACCCTCTGCCAGCTGTACAGCAAAGTTCTTAACTCTATTAATCTGTCTGGAAACTGATTTTACCTGTGATAAAATCACAAGTATCATAATAATAAGAATCACTGCCGCAATGATTGCCAACTTAATCCCAAGGCTGATAACCGGTGCATTCAGTTCTGAATTTTCAATCGCAATTCCAAGTTTCCAGTCCAGATCCGGAATTGTCTCATAATATACCGTATATCCGGTAATCCCTTCTGTAAAGCAGGCTTTTCCACTATCAGAATCTAACATTTTTGTTCCTACTTTAGCAAGAGAACTATTTTTAGAATCCGTTATTTTCTCATTCATGATTTTACCGGAATCCTGTGTATAAAGATAGGTTCCATCCGATGAAATCAGAAATGCTTTTCCTGTTTTTCCTACTGACATCTGGCTGACCAGATTCTGAATCTCATCCAGCGTAATATCAACAGTTACGCATCCCATATAAGTTCCATCTGCATTATACATCGGTGCAGAACAGTTTACCATATCACAGTCTAAAACCTCATCATGATATGCCTTTGTAAACTTTGGTTCTGTTTCACCATTCGAAACAATCTTGTAGAAATCCCTGCTTACATAATCATAAGAGGACTGGCTCCTGTCATAAGTCAGAATCGGCGTATCTCCATCCTTATATACATAAGGTCCTACAAAACGCTGTTTGGAGTCATACTTATTCGGTGCAAAATAAATTCCGGCACCATAAATAAAATCCTCCTCATAAATCATGGTATTTAAGAAATTAACATATGCCAGCAGTTCCTCATTTTCATAAGTAATCCCAACAATTCCAGCCATATGTTTTGCAAGGCTTGCCGCAGACTGCATCTGTGACTCTACCTCTGTCTTCTCGTTTTCCAGACTCAGCGTCATTTCCTTCCCAATCTCATCGTCAATAATCTGCTTACTGGAAAATACACTGACTGCCCCTAATACAGCCATACCAAGAATCAGTACCGGGAGCATTGCACTTAACATTTTCGTGCTAATTTTCTTCCCTTTTTTCTTCTTAGCCATAAAAATATATCCCCCGCCTTCACTAAATTGTAATTTTGTACTTATTGTATCAACATTTAGGCAATTTAGCAATAAAAACGAGGGATTTTGCGTTAATTTTCGTAAACTTTTCACAAATTATTCCTTAATTTTTCGAAACTTTCTAAATATTTGTGTTGTATTCTGTCATTTTGTACGCATTTTTCAGTGTTGTTTCAAGTCTCATGTCTTTTTCGCAATCGTTTAAGTTACACTTTTCGACATATTCTTTTGCTTCTTCGGATGCAATAGAAAGCATATCGGCATCCGAAAAGACATCTGCAATTTTAAATTCCATCAAACCACTCTGACGTACCCCGAAGAAATCTCCTGGTCCACGCATTTTCAAATCTTCACTGGCAATATAGAATCCATCATTAGAACCCGCCAGAATATTCAATCTCTCTTTGGCATTCTTTCCATTGGAAGAATTCATAAGAATACAATAGGATTGTGCATTTCCTCTTCCGACACGCCCCCGCAGCTGATGGAGCTGTGCCAGCCCGAAACGCTGTGCATCCTCAATCATCATAACTGTGGCATTCGGCACATTTACACCTACTTCCACTACCGTTGTAGAAACCAGAACCTGGATTTCACCAGTGACAAAGGCTTCCATTACTTTATTCTTCTCCGCCGGGCGCATTTTTCCATGAAGTAATCCTACGCTGATTCTGTCTCCATAATATTGTTCTAATTTCTTTACATATGAAGTAACATCCTGCAATTCCAATTCCTCATTGGCTTCTACCAGAGGACAGATGATATATGCCTGATGTCCTTTTTGAACTTCATCTAAAATAAAATTCCAGGATTTCTCCCGCATTTTCGGTCCAACGACACAGTTCTTGACCGGAAGACGTTCTGCCGGAAGTTCATCTACTACCGAGATGTCCAGATCTCCGTAAAGAATTATTGCAAGGGTCCGCGGAATCGGAGTCGCACTCATAACCAGTACATGTGGCAGCCGGCTGCTCTTATCTGCCAGCGTCTCCCTCTGTCTTACCCCGAAACGATGCTGTTCATCCGTTACTACCAGCGCCAGCTTCTGATAAAGTGCCTTTTCCTGTATCAATGCATGGGTTCCAATTATCATGGCATTCTGTTCTGTTTCCATTCTCGCATATGCTTCACGTTTTTCCTTTACGGTCAACGAACCGGTAAGAAGAATAACAGGAAAGTCCAGTTCAAACATGGCAATCCATTTCTGAAAAGTGTCATAATGTTGTCTTGCCAGAACTTCAGTTGGTGCCATAATAGCAGTCTGATAACCTTCATGAGCAAATTTTGCCATAATAAGGAATGCAAGAATGGTCTTACCGGAGCCTACATCCCCCTGTATCAACCGCTGCATGGCATAAGGACTGTATATATCTTTTTCCAGATCTTCCAGTGTTTTCTTCTGGGCATTTGTCAGTGGAAACGGAAGCTGTTCTGCCACCACTTCAATAAATTCATCCCTTACTACCGGAAATCCATTTGGTGTCTGCTCATGATGTTCCTTAAACCGCTGTATCTGTAGCAGAAATAAGAAAAATTCGTCAAAAGCAAGACGTTTTCTTGCTCCGGTCAGTTCTTCTAAATCTGTTGGAAAATGCACTTTTTCCAATGCCTCTCTCAATCCCATAAACTGATGGCGGGCTAAGATTTCTTCCGGAATATATTCACCATCTTCTTTTACACTGTCAAGGGCTGTACGTACAAGCTTACCAAACTGCTTGCTGGATATGCCCTTAGTCAGCGGATATACCGGCTGAAGTGATATCTGCATTTTCCTGTATTCATCCGGCTTCCACACTGCCGGCTGTTCCATGACATATTTCTTATTTTTTAAGGTCAGCTTTCCATATAATATTACTTCCGGTTCCCGGTTCAGCTGATTACAGATATAGGGCATCCGAAACCAGACCGCCTCTACTTTCCCTGTTCCATCGCTAAACTGTGCAGTAGATATCTGCATGGCTCTGCTACTTCTTGTTACCGGAGAAGAACACAGCCGTACATGAAAAGCATAGACTTTCTCCGGCTCTGCCACACTGATATGCTCCGGCTCCGGCATCTGCTTATAATCCCTTGGAAAAGCAAGGAGTATATCCCCAACGGTATATACTCCAAGTTTTTGCAATATTTTTTCAGTTTTTGGTCCAACTCCATTCAATTCCTGAATGGGTGTATTTCTGTCCATAAACACTCCTGTTACTCTACTGATATTACATAATAGTAAATTGGCTGTCCGCCAAAGTGAATCTCCACTTCTACCTCCGGATACTTCTCTTCTAAAGCAGCACCTAATGCATTGGCATCTTCTTCTGTTACTTCTTCACCATAATAGATACAGATAATCGCAGATTCTTCATCTATCATCTCAGCAACCATATCTTCTGTAGTGCTCTTGATATCCTTACCAACAGCAAGGATGCTCTTGTCGCCAATTCCCATATAATCGCCCTGTTTAATCTCTTTGTCATCGATTACGGTATCACGGACTGCATAAGTTACCTGACCGGTCTTTACATTTTCTAATTCCTCGGTCATACGCTCTGCATTTTCCTCTGCCGACTGATCCGGAATAAAGTTAATCAGTGCTGTAATTCCCTGTGGAATTGTCTTGGTTGGAATAACAATAATCTTCTTATCTTCTACTAAAGATGCTGCCTGATTTGCAGCCAGTACAATATTCTTATTATTCGGAAGAATAAAGATGTTATCTGCATTCACATGGTCGATGGCATTTAACATATCCTCGGTACTTGGGTTCATGGTCTGACCACCTTCGATGATATAATCCACGCCAAGTCCGTTGAAGATTTCATTGACACCGGCACCAATGGATACGGAAATGAAGCCCATTTCTTTTCTTGGTTCCTCTGCCTTTTCTTCTTTTTGGGTTTCTTCCTCTTTCTGCTCTTTTGCGAGTTTCTCAGCATCCTTGATTAATTTTTCCTGATGCTCTTCACGCATATTATCAATCTTGATTTTGCTTAATGAACCATGTTTCAATGCTTCCTGGATGGCAAGACCAGGGTCATTGGTATGTACATGGGTTTTCACAATCTCATCATCTGCCACAACAACGATAGAATCACCAATGGACTCTAAGAAGTTTTTATATTCATGCTCCTGCTTCTCTGTTAATGGCTGATTTAATACAATGATAAATTCGGTACAATAACCAAACTTAATATCAGCTTCTGTCTCAGCAGTAATCTTCATAACACCTGCAGATGCTGCAGAACCTTCAATGCTGTAATCAATTTCTTTGCCAATCAGGGAATCATAACCGCCCTTTAATACCTGAACCAGTCCCTGTCCGCCGGAATCTACTACGCCAGCCTGTTTTAATACAGGAAGCATATCCGGTGTCTTGCTTAACACATGGTCTGCTTCTTTAATAACTTCATCTACAAAGAATACAATATCATCGGTATCATCACAAAGTTCTAATGCTTTGTTGGCTGCCCCCTTAGCAACAGTAAGAATCGTTCCTTCCTTTGGTTTCATAACTGCCTTATATGCAGTCTCAACAGCCTTCTGCATAGCTTCTGTCAGAATCACTACATCAAGCTCATCATATTCTGCAATCACCTTGGTAAATCCACGGAATAACTGGGAAAGGATAACTCCTGAGTTTCCTCTTGCTCCTCTTAATGAACCCGATGAAATTGCCTTTGCAAGTTCCTTCATGGTCGGATTTTCAAGCTCGCTTACTGCCTTTGCTGCTGACATAATTGTCATAGACATATTGGTTCCTGTATCTCCATCCGGTACAGGGAAAACATTCAGTTCGTTAATCCACTCTTTCTTTGCTTCGAGATTCTTTGCTCCGGCCAAAAACATTTTAGCAAATACCGCAGCGTTTATTGTACTTACTTCCACTTCAACAGTTCCTCCTTAATCAATCACTCTGACGCCTTCAACTAAAATGTTGACTTTCTTAATCTGCATTCCGGTAAACTCTTCCACTTTATATTTTACCGTATGAATCAGATTGTCTGCTACTGTCTCAATACTTACGCCATAGGCAACAATTACATGGAAATCAATTGTAATTTTATTATTTTCATCCACATCCACATTTATACCATGTGTCAGATAATCTCTCTTTAATAATTTAACCAGGCCATCTTTCATATTAACTGCAGCCATTCCCACAATGCCAAAGCACTCAACTGCAACAGAACCGGCATAGGTTGCAATTACTTCATTATCAATTACGACTTTACCTAATTCGTTTTCCATTTTACCTGTCATTCTATAACCTCCAATTAAAATTAATCTTCTCGCATTTCCGCCAGTATATACATAACATGAACTATATTATAACCTCTTTTTCTGAAAAAAGAAACAGTATTTTTCTTTATTTTCAAAAAATGCAATTTTTTTCTTGCATTCTGTCTGTATTTCTGTTAAGATAGCTTTGTTGTGAGCTTGTGTCATAACAGGCTTAGTGAAGAATTTAAAGGAGGTGCTATCATGGCAAAATGTGCAGTTTGTGGAAAAGGCGCTCATTTCGGTAACAATGTGAGCCATTCTCATAGAAGATCTAATAGAATGTGGAAATCAAACATCAAATCTGTAAAATGTAAAGTAAACGGAACTCCAAAAAGAATGTACGTATGTACTTCCTGTTTAAGATCCGGATCCGTTGAAAGAGCTTAATTAGCATTTTCTATCTGGACTGTCCTTTTGGACAGTCCTTTTTTTACTTTACAGGAAATTGCTTTCCTGTAAAGTAAAAACGCTCCGCGAGGATGCACACTGCGGCGTATAAGGTAGATGTCGCAAGCGACCGCCGCAGGCG
>OGWW01000937.1_pt1 | contig 17546 bp, 14 predicted proteins | sample 1576131 | NCBI WGS metagenome assembly OGWW01 (sample SAMEA3541576, study PRJEB24748) | human gut metagenome | biome: human gut; feature: human-associated habitat; material: faeces | place: China | collected 2012 | reverse complement strand
GCAAGCGCAAGAAGGCCGCACCGCAAGGAGCAGTTCCGCCCCGATACGGAGCGGCCTTTTCTGCTTTGCGGCAGAAGTATGGGGATCGTCCACCTCCTCTTTCTCTTTTCCGCCATCCATTCTCTTCTCTCTTTTAATCCTCTGAACGGCCTGCATTCACCCCTCCTTATCCCCCGGACGATCCTCATATTTGTGCCGCAAGGTACGACTCAAAAAATAGGAGGGCATTGCCATGAAAAAGAGTTCTATGTTTGAAAACTATCCCGATGTTGTTGAGGTGGATGACCTCCGCAAAATGTTGGGTGGAATCAGTCGACGACTGGCGTATCGCCTCTTGGCTGAACAGGAGATCAGATGCGTCAAGGTAGGCAGAGCCTACAAGATCCCGAAGGTATGCGTAATCGAGTACCTGATGGGTGAGGATATGTGCCGCATCAATTTATCATGAGCCGAATTGACAGATCGTTTAGAAAACACGAGGTCGTTTGCCGAAAAGCGTAGAAAAGTCGAGTGGTATTTCTCCACTTGGAGTATAGCTATTCCCAACGCATTGTGGTATGCTTGGGATGTCAATGGCGGGCAATACGACTACCTGTTATAGAATAGGAGGACATTATGATAACAGGCTGCCTGCAGCAAAAAAACGGTTTTTACTATGCGGTTCTTTACCTGAAGGTCAATGGCCGCCGCAGATGCAAATGGGTACCCATGCGGCTTCCCGTCGAGGGAACCAGCGCACGCAAAGCCCAGAAAGCATTTGATGAGATCCGGCTCCAGTATGAGCGGGAGGAAGAAGAACGGCTGGATCGAGAGGCAAAAGCAAAGGAGCTTGCAGAGAACACGCATCCCGATGCCTTGCTCCCGTTTACCGAGTACATGGAAAAGTGGCTTCATTCGACCCGCAGCTCACTTGCAACGGCGACCTACCAAAGCTACTCTAACATGATCAAAGCAAGAATCCGGCCATACTTCGCGCCGCTGGGACTCCAGTTGCGGGAAGTGACCCCACAGCACATTGAGGACTTCTACCAGAGCATTCTGGCAGACGACTGCACGACAAACACGGTCATTCATTATCACGCAATCATCCGAAAGGCACTTCAGACAGCGGTTAAGAAGGATATCCTGCTCAAGAATCCTGCCGACAAGGTAGACCGTCCCAAGAAGAATGTGTTCCACGGTAGCTTCTACAGCGAGGAAGAGATGCTTACCCTGTTCGACGCAGTGTCTGGTGACCCGCTGGAATTGTGCGTAAAAATTGCTGCCTACTATGGCTTGCGGCGGAGCGAAGTTCTCGGACTGCGGTGGAGCGCCATCGACATGGAACACAAGACGATCTCCATCAGTCACAAGGTCATCGAAGCAGAGGTGGATGGAAAGTTCGTCCCGATGGGCGAGGATGTCCTGAAAACCAAATCCAGCTTCCGAACACTACCTCTGATTCCAGCAGTAGGAATCATCCTGCTGGAGGAGAAAGAGAAGCAGGAGATGTACCGGAGACTCTTCAAAAAAAGTTACTGCCGGGACTACCTCGACTACATCTGCGTTGACCAGTGCGGAAAACTTCTACGCCCGAACTATGTAACGGAGCATTTCTCGTGGCTCATCGAGAAGTACGGGCTTCGCAAGGTTCGCTTCCATGATCTTCGTCACACCTGCGCCAGCCTGCTTCTCAGCAACGGTATCTCCATGAAGCAGATCCAAATCTGGCTGGGTCACAGTACCTTCTCCACCACGGCAGACATCTATGCACATCTCGACTACTCGGCACAGGAGGCTTCGGCAAACGCCATGAACGGTATGTTCAACCGCCCTGAAAAAGAGGAACAGCTGGCATAAATAAAAACCTGCAGTGGAATCACCACTGCAGGCTCTGGCGGAGATGGAGGGATTCGAACCCCCGGACGGTTTGACCCGTCAACTGATTTCGAGTCAGCCTCGTTACGACCACTTCGATACATCTCCATGCTGTATTTTCAAGGCTTTGCGGGTTTCCGGCTGATTGGTAACCAAGTGTAGAAATCGTAGACAAAGCGTAGAAAAACCGTAGATATTCAGTTTTGAAAAAGTGTAGAAAAGCGGAAGAAGCCCGAAGTATCAAGGGTTTGCGAGGTCACCCCGGAAAGCGACCGACTCGATTTCGAGTCAGGCCCGTTATGACCACTTCGATAACTCTCCGTATTCGATTTATTGAGCTCAACAAAGAGCTTATATATTTTACCAAACGTACATACCTTTGTCAAATGATTTATTCAAATATTTTAATTTATTGCAATCAATAAGAGTTTTGTACCTACGCAAAACGGATTTGTATGGTAAAATCCGTCAATGTTTGCGCAAAAACGGCGATTACAGCATCATTTCAGATAAAAAAGTCTTCTATCGGCACGGTAAAGGTAAAGGCGAATGATTTTATACGAATGCATTATTGCATTCCGTATTTTGTCTTAATTCGTTCAAGAACCGAGCCTATAGGCTTTGCAAGCACTATTATAAATGCAACATTGGAAACTACATAGGTAAGCGTAACGGGCACAGCCGACGTAACAGCGGCAATATACCGCGTCAGATTAAACGTGCCGTCATACCAAAGGGTTGTATAAATATCCATAAGCAAAGAATACAGCACTCCCGAAACGGCACTGTAAATTATTCTGAACACAAGACTCTTTTTAAGCTGCAGAGCGAAAACTCCGGCTATAAGCCCGACTATACCCCACGAAAACATCTGGAACGGTGTCCATGGACCCTGCCCAAAATAAAAATTCGATATTACGGCGGTCAGCGCACCCGTCATAAAGCCTGCCTGTGGGCCGAAATACATCGCTGTTATTATAACGAGTGCCGTCACCGGTTTTACGCTGGGTGCCCACGCAAAAATAAGTCTGCCGACTGCCGACAACGCGACCATAACAGCTATTAAAATCATTTCCTTTGTACCGCTTTTTCCCTTTTCAAAGGCGAGAAAAAACGGAACGCACGACAACACTGCAACGCAAAGCGATATCCATGCATACTGTTTATCTTTAAACACTGTGGCACCGAGCAAAACCGCCGCAGGCACCAAAATGCATGGAAATATATACGAAAGCCATTTTTTAACCATTATCTTCTCCGTTTCCGTGGCAACACTCAGCCGCCTCTTCACTCGTTATCGCTGTGGGACAAAGCGGACGGGCTATGCGATTTGCCGCCGTCGTATAAAAATTATTTTCGGCGAAAAACGAATTCGGCGCATCGGAAGAAATGATTTCGCCGTCAAAGAACAGCGCGCATCTATCGGCACCGACAGCGGCAAACTCAACATCATGAGTTACCATAACAACCGTTATTCCGTCCGATTTAAGCTTCTTCAATACATTCAAAAGCGAGGACTTTGAAAAGGCGTCAAGTCCCTTTGTCGGTTCGTCCAAAAGCAGTATTGTAGGCTCTGAAAGCAACATTTTCGCAAGGGCGCATTTTTGCTGTTCACCGCCGCTGAGGTCATAAGGATGCTTCGTAAGCAAATCCGTTATACCGAGTTTTTCGGAAATATCGCGTATTTTTTCTTCGCGCTCTTCTTTTTTATACTCCATCGCCTTGAGCATTTCTTCGAGATCGCCCGAAACGGTATCCTTTAAAAATACCGTCTGCGGATTTTGCGGCAGATATGCAAGCTTCTTTCGGTACAGCGAATTGCCCTTATAATCCTTGATTTTTTTGCCGTCTATCTTTATTTTGCCGCGGTACGGCTTATTAAGACCCGAAATAACATTCAGCATTGTCGTTTTTCCCGTACCGTTGCCGCCGAGAATACAAATTATCTCGCCGCGATCCGCTTTAAGATTTACGCCGCGCAGAATGTCGGGCAAATCTCTTTCATATCTGAACCAAACATTTTTAAGCTCGATTGCCGCATCGGTTTTATCGGAATATTCTGATTTATCACCGTCGGAAAAGTCTATATTCCTTTTGAAATTACGTCTGAAAAACTCCTGCCCCTCTTTAACCGTAAGCGGGCAGACTTCGTCCGACGAGAGCAGATTGTAAAGCCTTACGGCACTCGGAAGACCCTTGAGCATAGGATGCTCGGGATTTATTTTTTTTAGATTTTTGCCGACGGCACGCGGTGAATCATACAAAAGCACGCAGCCGTTTTCCATAAGCAAAACCTTGTCGGCTATCGGGAAAACGTCCTCAAGACGGTGCTCTACCAAAAGCACGGTAATACCGAATTCGGTATTCAGCTTCTTAAGCGTCGCTATAAAATCAGCCGCGGCTATGGGGTCAAGCTGACTTGTGGGCTCATCTAAGATAAGCACCTCGGGCTGCATTACCATAACCGACGCAAGATTTAAAAGCTGCTTCTGACCGCCCGAAAGCTCGTCGGTTTTTTTGCGGAACCAATCCTGTATGCCGAAATAGCTCGCCATCTCGCCCACTCTGCGGCGAATTACGTTTTGCGGCACACCGAGATTTTCAAGACCGAACGACAGCTCGTGCCAAACCTTGTCAGTAACTATCTGATTATCGGGATTCTGCCCGACAAACCCTATGGCACATGCACTCTCGCGAAGACTGAGGGAATCAATGCTTTTCCCGTTATAGAGTATCTCGCCGCTCTTTTCACCTGCGGGAGCAAGCTCGTTTTTAATCAACTTTAAAAGGGTGGTCTTTCCGCAGCCCGTTGCGCCGCATATTACAGTAAAATCACCCTGCCCGATATTAAGAGAAATATTGTGAAGAGTGTCTTTTTCCGCCTTGGGGTAACGGAAATTCAAATTTTCGATATGTAATATTTCCACTTTAAATTCTCCTTTACCTCAATAAAAAACGGAAGAAACGATAATATAAAAAACGAAATGTAAGTAATTAACGATTTTAACGAAAGGCTGATTCTGCCGAGCTCCGGATAAAATGTAAAATCGATGCTTCCGCTGCCGACGCCTATAAGTACGGCAACAAAAAGCAATAATCCCGACAATAAAACCGCCGCGTCTCTCGCCCCGAATTTAAACAGCGAAAAGTTTGTTCTGCCGTGCAGACCGTATCCGCGCGCTCTCATAGACGACGACAGCTCCATGGAATTTTCAAGCGACCACGAAATCATCGCCGTAAACACTCGTATTCCGCCGCGTAATCTGTCAACATAGCTTTTTTGCGAATAAAGCCCCATTGCCTTTTGCGCTCTGCTCACATTTTTCATCTGTCTTTTAAACATCGGAACAAATCTGAGAGCCATGGAAAGCACAAGCGACATTTTTGGGATAATTCTGCCGAACAGATACAAGAATTTATCCTCGGTCATAATTTCATTATAGCACTTGCACCAAAACAGCACTCCGACAACCATCACCGAGATAAAAACGCCGTAAACAACCGCTTCAAGCGTTACAGGGTTACCGTTCATAAAGAAAAGCGGAGTAACGCCGTTATGTGAAAACAGAGGATTCGTAACAGCCACGAGCAGAAAAAGCGGAAGATAAAAGCCCATATCGCTTAAAATAGCCTTTTTCCTCACGAGCATAAGCGAAAACATAATGCCGCCGAGGAGTGCTGTGAGCTGTATTACGGGATTCCATACAAACATAGCCGTTAACAGCACAGATATAAAATATGTAAAAGTAACAGCCGGATGATATCCGCCGAAAGCTTTCATCCCGTTTCATCTCCCATCCATATACAGCCGACGTCCTTGCCGAGATCGCAGGTATAGACCCATGCTATTCGGTCGCCGTCCTTCAGTTTGTATTTTGAGCATCCGTAATTCGGAAATTCGCCGTTCACCTGATACATCCAACCCGAAAGCGGTCCGCAGGAAAATTCGTACAGATAATTTATACCCTGAACGTATACGCTGCCATAGCTGTTTTTATCGGCACCCTGATACTCCATCTGTATTTTATTATACCTTACCGCCCTGTCAAGTATATCAAAAACGGTGTCGCCGGGTCTCAACACATATTCGGTTTCCGGCAATATAACGCCGTTTTGCGGCACGTATTTATCGGATTGCAGGACTTTGTCAAGCTCGTCGTAATTTTGAAGCACGGTATCACAGCGAATACTGATAAAAACCGTCTCGCTCTGCGGGGTTATATCGTCGATATGAGTAAGGTAGTACTCGTCAACGGACTGAATGTTTGTGCCGTGAATCAATACGGCTATTATCAGCGCCAACGACAGGAGCGCCAAAATATCTTTTTTCAATTATGACTCCCCTTCCGCGAGAAAAAATTACCGCATTTCGTCGTCTTCATCCTTATACATTGCCGCAAGCTCCTCCATTTCGAGAGTTTTTTTCATCTTACGGCGTCTGATTCTTATAATTATAAACACGGTAAGTCCTACCGCTAAAACAAACAGTACAACAGATATTACTATGGCGCGAACGATATTGTCAAGCTTTGTCTTTGTCTTGACGACATCCTCCCAACGCTCGATTTTTGCTCTGTCATATTCGCTGAGCGCGTTATAGCGTTTAACGATTTTATTCACCTTGCCCCTATCCTTGAGCGTGATTTTATCAAACGGATAAAGCTCGGCTTTAATGTCGTCGTTCAGCGAATCTATTTCCGCCTGAACCGCGGCAATTTGCTCCTTTGCCGAAACAAGCTTTCGGAGATATGCGTCTTTACCGTCAAAATCTTCACTCCTTTCGAGCTTATCAAGCAATGTTACAACCAAAACATACTGCTCCGTAGTGAGTTTTTCGGGCAGAGAGTCAACCATTGCACGGTCGGAATCGGTAAAATACAAAATGGCGTCGTCGTTTGCGTCATCATCCGAAAACACAATCACCGCGGTTTCACCCGCTATTTCCGAAACGTCTATTCCGCGTTTTTTGGCTTCATCGGACAAAGTCCAATAATTTCTCACGTAGCACCGCTCTGTTTCGGGCAACGAATAAAAAACCGCAAGAAGCTCGCGAAGCGTTTGTTTATCGGTCTTATTGCCGATTTTAGAAATGTCGGAAGTAAGGTCGTTTATTCGCGATTTAAGCGCGGAGCTCTGCTCTTTTCTGAAATCGAAAAGAGTTCTCATACCGTTTTTTTGCCGCCAAAGAGATGCCATGGTATAAAGGGTCTGCTCCGACGCCATGGTATTTGATTTATCGGGCAAAGATGTGGGATTGTCGGGGTCGTAAGTAAACGAATGGACAAATCCGCCGTCCGTCATTCTGTAACGCATTATACCGTCAAAAAGGGTGTTGCCGTTTTTTATGAAACGGCTGTCCGAGAGAGGGTCGATATTAAGACTGCACAGCGCCACCGCCACCCAATCGGTACTCTCTACATTCTGAGTTCCCCAACTTTTGTAGTCGCCCGTGTCGAGTTGCAGACGTGAAAGGCACAAAACCGCTTCATCAACAACCTCGTGCACCGTTTTGCTCTCATCGGCGGACAACGCTTTTCTGTGATAAGAATATATTTTTTCGGAATTATAATACGGTGCGAGTGCCGTTATCGCCATAGCGGTAATATCGGGGTCTGCATCATCCGAGCTCAGGGCAAATCCGCCGTCGGAAAGCTGCTTTGAAATTATTTCAACGATTATATCGTCGCGGGTGTTGTACGCTCCGTCAGGCACGGCATAGCGCATACTGTCAAGAGTTATAAGCCCCCATATCCAGCCGTTTATGCCCTGTCTTCCGAGCGGCGTTGTCTTGCCGCGGTCGTAGGTTCCGTCCGCTATCAGATTTATCGGCGCGCCGTTTTCGTCGGTTCCGAAATTTGTCGGGTCGCCGCCCATAGCGAGAACGGCGAGTGCTATTCTGTGCCACTCGGTTGCCTTTGCGGCACTGAGCCTTCCGCTTTCACGATAACGCTCCTCTACCCTGTCTTTTATGACCGCAAGGTAGCCCTCGTTGTTATCCTGTATTCCGAGTCTGCCGAGAGCTATGGGATACCAATCCCCCGGAGTAGTACCCGCATTTTCCAAATATTTATCGTTAATCAAATATCCGTCGGGTTCCGAGCCGTTATCGGCTTTTTTCCATGCGATAATACCGTCCGCGACGCTAAGGAAATTGTCGGACGTATACTCCTTATTCTCTTTTGCCGATACGATGAAAGAAATTGAGGATATAACACACAGGACGCATAAAAACACCGAAATAACACGTTTTGTCATTTTTGGGAAGAGCTCTCCTTAACAGATTTTTCTTTTTCGCCGTTTTTGCGGCGTTTCTTTACATAAAACACAATAAAGCATACTCCGCCTGCCAAAACGATAAATGCCGATACCAAGCAAATTACCGTGACAAGCGTTTTTGATTTTTTGTTTTCCGACAATGATACGGCGTTTTCCGTGCTCTCTTCGCTCTCGGAAAGAGCCTCTGAAGCTTCGGTTATCTCCTCCGTTTCCGCATCGGTCTCGGAAAAAGCGGATTCCTCCGCAGCCGAAGCCGCGACAGCGTCGGCAGACCCACCGGAAGCGGCAGCTGCCGCGCCGCCCGACGCATTCTTGCCGCCTAATGCCGCACCGGAGGACACATGAGCGCCGCTGCCGCCGACGGACAAAGGAGCATCCGCAGGAGCGGAGTTTGTTTCCGACCCCGGATTTTGAAGTGCCGAATTGATAGCGGAAACCGCGTTATCGACCGCGCTTTGCGAAGCGTCAAGCGTCTCGGCAACGGATAATGCCGCGGCGTATGCATTTTTTACATTTGAGCGCGTTATAAGACCCGAATAAATGGTTCTTTCTATTGCCTTTGTAAGCGAGTCCTTATTCGCCACCGAAAAATAGCCGGATTTCGGCTGATTTTCGACATTCGGAATTGAGGTTCCCATAGCACCGAAACCGCCTATATCCGCTCCGTAGCCGAGAGTGAACTGTACTCTGACGATATCTCCGTCGGAAAGGTATGTATCGGCAAAACCGACATTCGGGAAAACGTTGTTGACGGAATACATCCAGCCCGAGCCGTTTGTTATTACAAATTCACCGAGATGGCCTTTCCAGTTTTTCTCATAATCGCCGGGGTCATAAAACGTCATTGTGCTTTTAAGATGCGGCACCAAAACAGACGGTATTGTCGGTGAAATTCCGAGTGCTTTCGGAGACGAAGCGGACGAGCTTCTCTGATAATTGTTATATCTCGCCGCAGACGCCGTACCGTCGGCTACATATGCGAGGTAAAACGAAGAGCTTACGCTGCCGCCGTAATAACCCACATATCCGTTTTCGTTAAGCAGGCGCAAAAGCTGCTGAGCGGACGTCTCGCCCTCGTATATATTTACTTTTTGGGGATACACGAGATATCCGCAGCCTATGGTGAACATTTCGACGCTCCAAACAGCCGTGCCGATTTTTTCGCCCTGCCGCGCTTTCTCGTAGTTAATGTGATATGTAAGCTGCTTTTTTCGCCCGCCGTCGGACGATGCCGAAACGACAACCGTGTTATCGCCCTCAAAGGTAAAGTTAAGGGTATAGCTTGATTTTTCGTTATCGTCCCATGTGGGCGAAAGCTTTTCGCCGTTAAACGTAACCGTCGCTTTTATTTTTTCACCTGACGCATTTCTCGCCCATACGTCAAATGTCTTTTTGCTTCCGCGCTGAGTTGTATTGTCGGAAAGCGTAGTTCTGAGCGTAGGGCCTGCCGCGGCAAAAACCCGAGACGACGGCAGAATAAGCAAAAAACACATAAAAAAGCAAATAAGAGCTCTTTTGGTTTTGTTTTTATCCGTGGTATATACCTCCCTTGCAAAATGAATCCGCCGATAATCGGCATTTTTCGGTTTAGTGTAAGCGATGTACCCGCCGGAGACAAAATGCCCCGTCGGGTACGTAATCAATCCGTCTTATTCTTCGTCCTTTTTGCGTTTGGCGGTAACAGCCATTGCCGCAGCAAAAGAAGATAACATTAAAAATGCAACCGCCGCATTTCCGATTCTGCCTGTTTTGGGAATTGAAACGCCCTTAATATCCGTATCGGCGGTATTTCCGGAATTTGACGTATTCCCGTCTGTACCAGGTACCGACGGTACATTGACATTTCCGTTGTCATTGCTACCGAGTGACGAATCTGTCGGAATTTCGTCAAGTGCCGCCTTGGCTTTTATCAAAGCGGTATTCACTTCGTCCTTATTCTTCGCCGCACTTATATCAGCCATACCTTTTTCGAGAGCCTTGTTAAATGCCTCACGATTGAGTGTGTAATCCGAAGCGTCCTTGTAGCTCTCGAGCTGCTCGAGTGCTGTCTTTTTGGCTTCTTTGAGGCTTATTATTTCGGAAAGCTCTTTTTCGGCGTTCAAAAGCACATCAAGATTTGAAACGTACTGCTTTAAATCGTCGTCGAGATTGTCATATGCGTTTCTTGCCTCGTTTATTTTAACGCCGCTGTCCGCCGTTACATCGCCGATGTCGTTGATTTTTTCGACAACCTCGTTTACATCGTCGGCATCAAAAGTCTTTTGCCAATAAAGGATCGGATAGCCGCCGTTTACAAGAGAATATTCGTCTTTTTTGAATTTTTCGCCGAGAAGCGCGAGGAATTCGGGAGATTTCATAAACTCGGTTGTCTCGCCTGTGGTACTTCCGTCACCGTTTCCGATTCCGTTCTCTGTAACGGAAGAGTCATAATAGCATTCTTGGACCCTGTTATCATTTGTGAGCGAGCCTGCTATTGCGCCTGCCTGACCGTCGGATGCGGAAGTTATTTTACCTGCGTTATAGCAATTGACTATGGTATGGCCGTCCTGAGCCTGTCCTACAATGCCGCCGAGTGAATAAATACCGTTTACGCTTCCGAGGTTGTAGCAGTTGTCTATGGTAACCTCAACCGAAGTATCACGTCTTGTAGTATCGAGATGTCCTACAATACCGCCTGTATGGCCGCTGCTTGCATAAAGCGAGCCTACGTTGCAGCAGCCCGTGATATTACTCTTGCCGCCGTCGCGCACTGTACCGACTATACCGCCCATGTAACCGCTGCCGTAAATATCGGCACCGTTCCAGCAGTTTATAAAGTCTGCGCCGTTACTCCATTTGGCGATACCGCCGAGGAACGAAGTGTATATATTTTCTTTGCCGATTTCGCCGCTTGCGACACCGACATTCTTAATTACGGCATTTTGGCAGACAGTTCCGAAAAGTCCGCCGCGGAGAGAAGTAAGATTGTCTATGACATATCCGTCGCCGTCAAATACACCGTCAAACTGATTTCTGTCAGAGCCTATCGGGGTCCAGTTGTCATAGTCGCTGAGGTCGATATTATCGGTCATTTCAAAGTAAACACCGGTAGTTGCCATAAGCTTGGTATTTACGTAATATGACAGATTGTAAAGGTCCTCTGCCGTGCTTATAAGGTACGGTGAAGTCTCGGAGCCCAAGCCCTCCCACGGGATTTTATCCTTTACCGTAACTGTTACAAAGGTCTTGAGTTTACCGCTCTTTATACATACCTTTTGAGTTCCGACTTCAAGCGAATCACCGGAAATTATCTCATAATCCGTTACGGGCTTTTGCGCTCCGTCGCTGTAATATGCGGTAACCTCCATGCCGGCAGCGTCAAAAGAGTCGCCGTCATAATATTCGGTCTTATCGGGTGCTTTTGTAACCGCGATAGAAGTGATATACGGCGTATTTGAGTCAAGCTCTCCCTCGCCGCCGACAAGCTCTATTGCCGAAACAAGAGCCGAATAATTATTTACGTATCTGCGTTCGTTTTCGGGAACCGCACGGAATTTTGCGAGTGCGCCCTTTGCCGCAGACTTATAATTTGCGTCCGTCGGCAGAGGAAGAGCGTCTATGGCGCTTACTGCGTCCGTGATTGCCGCTTTGGTTTCCGCGCTCCAGTCGCCGCGCATATCATAAAGTGCTCTCATCTTATTTTCAAATCTCCAATAAGCTACGAGAGCGTAAGTTGCCTGATCGTTTGCCATACTGTTCCAACCGTTGCCGACAACATGGCAGAAGCCGCCGTTTGTATCGCGGAATCTCAGAAGTCCGTCAAGGAGCGTTAAGCCGTCGGAGGTTATAAATCTGCTGTCCTTTTGGGGGTCGATTCCGACAGAAGTCAGCGCAACTATAACCTGAGCTATACTTTCGGAGTTATCGGTATTCCAGGAAGTAAAGCCCGCTTTATCGTTCATCATTGAGCCTAAGCGGTCAAATGCTTCGTCCACGCATTGACGAACCGTTTTTGAAACTTCGTCGCCCGAAATTTCATTTTTATATGTATACACGGTATCGTCATTGTAATAAGGAGCGAGCGCCTGTATTGCCATAGCGGTAATATCGACATCCGACGATGAACCGTAACCGCCGAGAACCCAGCCGCCGTATTTATTGCCGTCTACGCCGTCGGTAAGCTGCATTTTAAGTATTTCTTTTATGAAAAGCTCACGCTGATATGCGGCGTCGCTCGGAACCTCATACATACCGGTATCAAGAGCAATAAGACCCCATATCCAGCCGTTTATACCCTGTTTGCCGGGACCGCCCTTTACCTTGCAGTTATAGCTGCCGTCCGCGATAAGATTTATCGGCTGACCGTTATATGTTCCGAAGCTTGCGGGGTCGCCGCCGAGAGCCGCTATTGCAACAACGCCTCTGTGCCACTCGGTAGCCTTTACGCTGTGAAGTGTACCGCCGTTTTCGGCGTATGTCTTTTCGACATATGACTTCATGGCATTGAGATAGTCGGTGTAGCCTGTGCCGTCGTCGATAAGGTAAGTATATTTTCCGTCTACGGAATCGAAATATCCGTAACGACCCATAGCAAGTGCCATCCAGTCGGTAGCCGTAGAGCTGGCGCCTGACATATAGCTTTCATTGCCCAAAAGAGTGTCGGCGGAAGTGAGCCCCGCTTTGGTTTTTGAGCTCTTGACTGCCTCTTTAATGTAACCCGAAAGCTTTGCCGAAAGCTCGGTTCCCTCGCTGAACGAAGGACGAACGGGCTTATCTGCGGAAACAAGGCTTTCCCAAGCAAGCTTCGGATTTGTGTCGCCCGAAACAAATGCCGAACCGAGCATAGTCTCGGTTACGGAGTCAACCTTTGCCGCGCCGTCAACATCGCCTTTATTACCTGTTGCCGCGAAAGACGAGGTTGAGAGATAATAGCAGTTCTCCGCCGTTCCTCTTGTGGCGCCTATCAATGAGCCGATATTGTTTTGGTAGCCTGTCGAGTCTTCAACCGTGCCTGCATTGTAGCAATTTACAAGCTCGGGAGACGCCGCTTTGTGTCCGCCGGCTACGCCGCCGACAGAGGCAGGACCCGATACCTTACCTGTGTTATAGCAGTTTTCGAGTTTGCCTGCGCGCCAATGCTGACCGCTTACGCCGCCTATGTAGCCTGTTGTACCGCTGACATTACCCGAATTGTAGCAGTCCGAAACGGTAGACGCGCCGCCGACATAGCCCACTACGCCGCCGACTCCCGAAGAGCCGCTGACATCGGCATTATTTCCGCAGCCAATTATATTGCCTGCATTGAGGTAACCGACAACGCCTGCAACCGAAGAAGAACCGCTGACGCTGCCCTTAACCGTAACATTCTTAATCGTACCGCCGTTTACCTTTCCGAAAAGTCCCGCATTGGAGCCCGAAGAAATGTAAAGTCCGCTGATTACGTGGTTGTTTCCGTCGAATGTTCCGGCAAAAGCCGATGACGAGGAGCCTATCGGCGTCCATTCGGAGCCTTCTCCGCCGAGGTCGATATCGGCTGTAAGCTCTACTGTTTTTCCCGAAAAGTCTTCACCGCCGTTCACCTTTTCGGAGAACGCGAGCAGCTCCTTTGCCGACGATATTGAAAGATCAGCCGGTGCGGCAAGTACCGCAACGGGTATCACAGACAATATCATCACAAGAGCAAGAAGCCATGACAGACATTTCTTTACTGTCTTTTTAGGTTTTAACATACCTTACTCCTTTCAAAACTCTTTACTTTTTGCGCTTCCCGCCGGGAGTTTTAAGACCGGCTTTTTCGAGAGCGCGCGGCCAAGGGCCTAAAAATGCCTTAATTCGCGAGCGTGTGGCGTCATCGAAATCGTTTTTTCGCGGAAGCCTTTTCAGCTCCTCGGATTTACGCACAAGCTCATTTACTGCCCATTTTTCTTTGTCGTCGCCAAACATAAAATCCTCCGAACACAAAAAATCTCTCCCTGCCGAAAAGCAGGGAGAGTGCAACAAATTAACCAACGAAAAAATCTTGCGCAATCGGGCAAAGAGTGCACCGACAGCACAAATCAAAAGCTGATAAATCGGCTGCACTCTTCTCACCAAAGTTGTGTTTAACCATAAAAATACGGCAGGTCTCCTGACTTATGATCCCATACATCACGGGAAGAGTCGCCTTCTCGGAAAGCTCCAATGGATCGGACTCTCTTACGTCAAACACAGTAATGGCGGTTGTTCCGGATTTTAACCGGATTCCCTTTTAATTCGCGGCAAGAACCGCGAAACCGTATTTTTATCAAATATTAAACTGTATAAGCCCAAGTTGCAAAGACGAACCGGCAAAAAGCGTCGATTTTGCGGTTTACCTTGCAACTTATTGATATTTTACTACATAAATATTGCGCCGTCAATAAAACACGGCGCAAAATATGTGCGTAATACTTGTTTGCATTTGAAAAAATTTTAGTAAATTATTGACAATGAGGCTTTAATTTAATATAATATCAAAGCATGAAATGCGCCGATGTGGCGAAATCGGCAGACGCAAGGGACTTAAAATCCCTCGGTAGCAATACCGTACCGGTTCAAGTCCGGTCATCGGCACCATTGTTTTACGGCCACAACCGTGAATCACGAAGAACAAGCGTGAATATAGGCGTATCAAAGAGCTTTTTTAGACGATTCCGCCCTTTCAATCCCCTACATTCACTCTTGTGCACTCCATAACTGCAGTAAAATTGCGGTACAAAAGCCATACTATATTTTACTGAAATTTTGGAAAATCAAGAAATATAAACCGGTTATTTTCGACCGGTTTATATTTTTGTCCTTTTCAGACCGCTAATTCAGCACTATAAGTTATAGCATAAAAGTGCCCCTCCTGATGTGCAACCTACATCAAGAGGGGTATATTATATTACGAACGGCAAAAATGTTACGTATCAGCACATTTTAGATGTTTATTAACTACATTTGTGCTGATACGTAACATTTTAATAGCATTTACAACATCTTGCGTGTCTATTTTTGATATATCAAATGACATTCTTTACACCTCTTCTTTCTTTATTTTCATTTTTCTCATCATTCATTTACCTCCTCAACCGCAAATAATGCAGATTTCAGGTTAACCCAAATCTTACACGTGCCCTTGTATTTTATAGGGCAAAAGTTTTCGCATGAACAAATACAACACGGATTGCTTTTCACAAAACGTATTGCTTGATTTGTTGCGTTTGCAACGTCAACTTTGTATTTTCCGACCTTTTGGAAATTGGTTTCTGTATTCAAAAAAATCTCCCCTTTTTACTTTTTTATGGAGCATTTTGGAGCAAGATAGGAGATTTGAACTCCCACCCTCAGTTTGGAAAACTGATGTGCTGACCGTTAACACTAATCTTGCATATAAAAGTGGGGAGCCAAGCTCTCCCCGTGCCATATTTAACGTGGTTTTTGACGAGATGGTTTCACCACAAACTCTCCGCTTGTTTTTACGGCGGCTTTTACGCAAGTCACACGAGATGGACTACTTGGTTTTCACATCTATATATGACGAAAAAAACGTCTGATTTGCCCTTAAATACAAAAAAACACCCCTACTTTCGTTTTGAAAGTAGGGGCGTTTTTGCGCCTGTATCAGTTTTTAGTTTGACTGTTTCCTCACTATTTTACCGTCAAACAGCTCTTCGAACTGCTCGATTGTGCCATTTGTTAAAAGGTCTTTTTCGCATATAATTTGCGAAAAATTTCCAGAGCCACGAAAAATCAACACGTAATACTCGCCAAAGTCGCGCACTCCCTTTACCCCCTCAAGGGCTTGGGTTACGGTTCCTTTATCGGTAACATAAAAAACCATACCGTCTTTTATATATATTTGCTTTGCGAGCGAGTTGCTTTTTTGCCACTTGAAAATGGGATACGGTAAAAAAATTATACATACCGCAAAAATTACGATTGCCGAAACAGCTGTAATGGCGCTGATTTGTTTCCCGGACCAAAAATTAGCGTAAAACAAGCCTGACACGCACATACTAAACAACAATGCGAAAAACATCCGTGTAAGTCTTATACTTCTTCTTTGGTAGTATTTTAGAGCATTCGCTGTTAAATAACCCGTAAATTCAATCATTGTCAATTTCTCCGTTGATTATGGTCTGACATTCTCACTATTTTACCGTCAAACAATTCTTCAAACTGCTCGATTGTGCCATTTGTTAAAAGGTCTTTTTCGCATATAAAGTACACGGAAACAATTGCACATATTCCGGGAAGGGTCATCGCATAGTAATCGCCGAAATCCTTTACCTTTTTTATGGCACAAATTTGTGCACTGCGTGTTCTTCCTTCGCAGCTAACCGCACTAACCAAACCGTCATTTATATATATTCGCTGTGTTACATCACCTTTTGCAAATATCAAAATTAGGTACGGTGAAAAAATTGCAGTAAGCACAAATAGCAAAGCCGTGAAAAGCATAAATTCTAAATCAACGCTGCCTATTAAATTGAATACAAAAAACATAATGGGCATTGCAATGCCAAATCCTATTAAGAACACTATTTGTGAAGTTTTTATCATAGTTTTTTTGTAGTATTTAAAAGCATTTCCTGTTAAATGACCCACAAATTCAATCATTATAACCCCCCCGTTCAATTATCGTTTGACCATTCTATAGGCTCTAACTCAACAGAATAAGACGGACCAAATACCATAGCTTCCAAATTAAAGGCCAAAGCCCCAATTGCAAAGGCCTGTTTGCCCGCCATCAATACGCTTCCAATAATTATGGAAGAACCTACAACTGTAGCAGCTCCTACTACAGCAACTATGGCTCCGCCGACCGCAAGGCCAAGTGTCGCACCTATGTATATATTTCTTGCCCTTGCTGACTTTGACAAAGAGTTTTCCGGCGCAGGGTTAGAATTATTTTTATCTGAAACATTAGAGTTGTTTTTTTTATTTTTCCTTTTGTCTTTTTTGGTATTGCTTGAAGCCTCTGGTACAGATGGATTTTCCGGGGTTACATTACCGCTTGAATTATCAGGTTCAGGTGCAGGACATGCTTTGTAGTATAAATCCTCACCATGGCATGCGCCCAAAATAGCTCCAATTACTACACAAACCGCGATAATAGCTATCGAAATCATTACAAGTGATGGGGAATTTCCGTCTTCATCCGTCATCATAACCGGATTGTTTAAGCAATATGCAAACATATTTTTGTCTAACAATCCCTGTCCGGTTTGCGCATAGCCGTCCGCATTCAAGAACCTGCCGACTTCGGGAGAATAATAGCGTGATTTGAGGTGGTAATAACCTGTCTCGCTGTCGTAATAGTAGCTTCTGTACCGCAGAGGGTTTGTTTGAGCCAAGGCGGTGTTGCCGGTTATTTGGGTTACGTTACCCCAAGCGTCGTAGTAATAGTTTGCTACTATATCTCCGTTTTT
>OGWW01000930.1_pt1 | contig 17616 bp, 17 predicted proteins | sample 1576131 | NCBI WGS metagenome assembly OGWW01 (sample SAMEA3541576, study PRJEB24748) | human gut metagenome | biome: human gut; feature: human-associated habitat; material: faeces | place: China | collected 2012 | reverse complement strand
CGGTTTTAAATCGACATTCCTCATCGACATACTGAACAATATTTCGCGTCCCGATTCCGGACGGAGCGACGATCGCTATTCCGACGCTCCGGGAAGAGGCCCGAAAGATTCCGCCACAGGGACCGACCGCCGCGATTCCGGCCCCTCCTTCGCGGTGTGAACAACGAAAAGCGGGAAGGCCGAAACCTTCCCGCAAGAAAATACCGGCCGAAGCGGGCTATTTCTTCGCAGCGGCCTTGTCGGCCTCGGCGTTGATTACCTTCAACCAGTCGAGCGTCGCGGCCTTGAAATTCTCGTGATACTTGAACTTCTTGCTCATGCCCCAGCCGTGACCGCCGGAGGGGAAGATATGCAGCGACGCTTTCACGCCGTTGGCTTTGAGCTTTTCGTAGAGCAGCGCGGCATTAATCGCCGGAACCACCTTGTCGTCGTCGCTGTGGAAGATCAGCGCCGGGCAGGCCGTGCTGTCGACGACCTTCTCCAACGAGAACTTCGCGGCTTCGGTCTCGACGTTCTCCTTGCCGACGAGCTGCTGGAAGGTTCCCAGATGCCGTTTGTCGGGATCGCTCGACACCACCGGATAGATGAGCACCATGAAATCGGGTTTCGATTCGGACATCACGCCCGCCGATCCGGTATTTATCTTTTTGCTTCAATTTCGATTGTTGATACAATCCTGCCTGCTGATAGAAATGCTCCGCAAAAGAAGGGTTGGACGGATAATAAAGATGAGGAAATCCCCACCAGTGGTTTTCTCCTTCCCAGACACATTCCCACCTTCTGCTTCCGGTCGGTTTCTTTGCCACGCAGTCCGTTCCATTTTCCGTACTGTCAAAATAATGGAATTCGTGTCCCCGGATTCCTTCTTTTTCCGGCAGGAAACAGCTCTCTTTCTCAGTAAGCTCCACATAGCCAAAACGCACCAGTTTTCCCCGGTAATCTGCATCTGCATCAATTACGCCCGCCATGGAATATTGTCTGCCTTCCATATCCTTCAGTGATTTATGAAGATAAAGAAAACCCCCACATTCTGCCAGTGACGGAAGTCCGCCCCGGATGGCTTCCCGTATGGCTGTCTTCATGCTGTCATTTTCAGATAATTCCTTTGCAAAAAGTTCCGGATATCCCCCGCCTAACAGTAATCCGCTGATATGCTCCGGCAATTTCTTATCATGCAGGGGGGAAAACGGCACCAGCTCAAAGCCCCTTTTTGAAAGCAGTTTCAGGTTCTCCTGATAATAGAAACAGAATGCCTCATCTTTTGCGATGGCAAGGCGGAGCTTACTTTCATGGGTGTCATTTTCTTTGATATCTGCTCTCTGGAATACCATATCATTTTCATAGATATCTGCTCTCTGATATGTCACTTTGTTTTCGTGACTATCAACTTCTGGGGATGCCGCATCTTTTTCTCCGGCTCCCCCAATTGCTAAAATCCGCTCTATCGATACCGTTTCTTTTAAGCTGTCTGCCCCGCGGCATACCTGTTCTTTTAAATCACGCTTTTCTTCCGGAAGTTTTAAGCCTAAGTGGCGGCTCTCCAGATGAAGCTCCTTCTGTTCGGTAAAACAGCCCAGCACTTCTATGGATAATTCGGTTTCGATTAACTCTTTTAATGACGCATAGAACATTTTGCTGACCCGGTTTAGTATCACGCCCTTTATGATTCCGGCTTTGTCATAGGATAAAAGTCCCTGTATCAGCGGAAGTATCGTTCTTCCCATGCCATGTGCATCAATTACCAGAATCACCGGCAGAGAAATTGCTTTTGCCAGATGATAGGTGGAACCTTCTTCAAAAATTCCGCCAAGTCCGTCATAAAGTCCCATGACACCCTCTACTACTGCAAATGCATCTTCCGGTGTCTCTTCCATAAATATCTCTTTTGTCTTTGCTTCGCCGGTAAAATAAGTATCCAGATTCCCACCCGGTACGCCTAAAATCGTCCGGTGAAACATCGGGTCTATATAATCCGGTCCGCACTTAAATGCACAGACATTGACTCCTGCTTCTTTCAAGGCTTCGATTAACGCACAGGCAATCAATGTCTTTCCACTACCGCTTTTGGGTGCTGCAAGAACTACTCCTTTACGCTTCTGCATCCGCTTCTCCTCCCTGCAAATCAAAGGAACATATCATAACCGGATTTTCTGCCTTTGGCATATAATAAGAGCCAAGCTCATGATAACGGCTGACCTGCATCTGAATCATTTCAAAATTGCATACCGAAAACCGTTCTTTTACCTGTTTGAATTCTGCCACCGTCTCAAGACTTATAGCATTCATTACAACTCTTATTCTTCTCTTTTTTGCTGCCAGTACTTCTAAAATTTCCATCAGGTGTCCACCGCTTCCCCCGATGAAAACATGGGTTGGCTCCTCTAATCCATTGCATGCCTCCGGTGCCGTTCCCCGGATAATCTCCATATTTGCTACCTGAAACTTCTCTTTATTCTGTGCCAGAAGTGCTAGCGCCTCTTCTTTCTTTTCAATGGCATAGACTTTGATTCCTTTGGATAAATGGGCTGCTTCCACAGCAATCGAACCCGTTCCGCTTCCAATATCATAAAGCACCGAATCTTTCTGAAGCCGCAGGCTGCAAAGGCTGACCTGACGCACTTCCCCTTTGGTCATTGGAACTTTCCCACGAATAAAGGCTTCATCCGGGATTCCCGGTGACAAAGTTGCCGGCTCTTCCTGCGCTTCCTGTTCCCTGCGCTTTCCCTGCTCCGCACATTCTTCATTCGCTTTCTGTTCTTCCTTCTCTATCATGACAACATACAATCCTTCCTGTTCTGTCTCTCTGCACGCTTCCGGTGTAAGCACCATCAGCTTCTGCTGCGGATAAGATAACTGGTACCCCACTGTAATTCTGCAATTCTCTTTATCCGAAAAAAGTGCTCCTAATTTCCGGATGTCTTCTGCTCCGGATACCAAAAGAAACAGCCGCCCATTTTCATGCATCCTGCGTATCACTTCTGCCTGCCAGCCATCCGTATCTGTTTTGCCATGTATACTGTAAATTCCGGCATTTTCCCAGCTTACGCCACAGGCTGCTGCCATCATCTGAATGGAAGAAATGCCCGGAATGCTTTGCAAGGTTCCATGAAGTATGCCCTTTTGCAGCGCTTCCTGCAGACAGATTCTTACCTTGCTCCAGCCACTATAAAAACCAATATCCCCGGAAAAAAGGATGACTACCTTCAGTTTTTCATGCACCGCATACTGTCTGCTCTTTTCCTTAAGCCATGTAAGGATTTTATCCGGCAGATAAAGTGCCTCTTTTTCAAGCTTCGGTGTCACCGCCTCTATCAGACGTTTCGCACCTAATACAAGGTCCGCTTCTGCCAATGCTTCCTTTAACCGGACGGTCATCATATCTGCATCCCCCGGTCCGATTCCTGCCAGCGTAATCATAAGCTCCGCCGGTCTTAAGGAAAGGTTTACCCCTGTTAATGTTTCGATTTTCTCACAGACTGCATCAAAGGAAAGTCCGTCTTCCTCTGCTGCCTCCCGACGAATGACCAAAAGCGGGATATGATTTTTTAAAGCTGCTTCTTTTTTTTCTAAAAAGCCTCCGGTAATGCCGCCCTGCTTTGTTACCATACATTTTATCCCGTACTGATGAATCAGTGCATCATTGAATTCTTCAGAAAAAGGTCCCTGCAGTGCCAGAATCTGTTGTGGCAGAATTCCTTCCCTCCGGCAGATTTCAAGACTTTCCATCCCCGGCAGTACCCGGACGTAAAGACGTTTTTTTACTTCTTCGGATGCGGTATATACAGAAAGTTCCTTGCTTCCTGTGGTAAGAAGAATGTTTCCCTTGATTTCCTTTAATGCTTCTGCGCAGGCTTCATTGCTGTCAAAGAAACGAAGTCCCGTTTCTTCTGACGCCTGGATGCTCCGTTTCAGCCGTAAGTAAATGACCTCAAGTCCATCCGCTTTCATTCCGGCAACGCAGCTTTTTATGGTTCTGGTCACTTCCACCGCATAGGGATGAGTGGCATCGATTACAAGGTCAAAGGATTCTTTCCTTAGAAATTCTGACATAGCTTCTTTGGAAAGGCGTCCTTCCTGAATCTTCACCTCTGGATGCTCTTTCATGACCAGCTTTCCATAATCGGTTGCCACCGATACAGTGTGGGCTATGCCTGCTGCCGCCATCAGCTCCGATAATTTTCTTCCTTCTGTTGTTCCTGAAAAAATGATTATTTTTTTCATTGCTCTATCTTATAGCCTCTTGGTGTGATTAATTTTCCATCCTGAATTCTGGTTCTGGAATTTCCAACAAAAACGGTAGTAAACATATTTACTGTTTTACTCTGTAATTCTTCTAATGTACAGGTAACTGTGCTTTCTCCGTCTCTTCCGATATTTTCCACATAACCGCATGCGCGCTCCGGTTCTATCTCCTGAAGCAGAATTTTGCATGCTCTTTCCAAATAGTCTGCCCGCTTCCGGCTGGACGGATTATAAAGTGCAATAGCAAAATCTCCCCGTGCCGCCATAATCAGCCTCTTTTCAATTAACTCCCATGGTGTCATAAGGTCACTGAGACTGATTACACAGTAGTCATGATTTAATGGTGCTCCAAGAACCGCTGCTCCGCTGTTGGCTGCGGTAATTCCCGGTATCACTTCCAGTGAAATCGCCGGATATTCTTTTCCGATCTCATACATCAGTGATGCCATTCCATAGACACCGGCATCGCCACTGCATACCATTGCCACGCTTTTGCCTTTTTCTGCTTCCTCAAAACACATTCTGCAGCGTTTTTCTTCCTGCCGCATCGGCGTGGAAAGAAATTCCTTGTCTTGAAAACGTTCTCCTAACAAATCAAGGTATACGGTATATCCGATGATTACGTCCACCTGTTCTAATACTTCGATGGCTCTGCCTGTCATCATCTCTTCATTTCCCGGTCCCATTCCAACAATCCATATTTTATTCTTCATATAAAGTCAGTCTCCAATCTTCTTTTGCTATTGCCAGTGTCATTCCATTTTCCGCTTTTTTCTGAAGCACCAGCCTTCCATTATCCCGGCAGGCTGCCATGGCTGCCCGCTCGCAGACATTGTCTACGCCCACCTGGCTTTCCACAAATACCGATGAATCAAAGGTACCGGACACACGGCTTAAGGTTTCTGCATCAAAGGTGAGAAATGGAATGCCATGTTCTGCCGCAAGTTTTAGAATTGCATTTTCATCCTTCTTTTTATCAATCGAAGCAATCGCCCGTATCTGTTTCCAGTCTACTCCGGCTTCCTTTAAACAGTTTTCTGCAAATGCCTTAAGTTCCTGTTCTTCTTTATTCCTTCTGCATCCGATTCCAAGAATATATTCTTTGGGGATTAAGGTCAACAATGGTTCCGGCTTCTGCCCATCCTCTGGTGTGCCGATTGCCACATCCACTTTGGCAGCATATTCCGGAGCGATTGTCATGGAAAGCTTCTTTTTTTCCAGCACCTTTGCAGAAACCTTCTTAATGCCTTCTTTTTTATCAATGGAAAGGTCATGCTTTTGGGCGAATACATCTATGGCAAAGGCATTATTAATGTCGGTCGCTGTGGTAATTACCGGAACTGCTCCTAATAACTCTGCCAGCTGCAGTGCTATCTCATTGGCGCCTCCTACATGCCCGGATAAAAGAGGAATGACATAATTGCCCGCCTCATCCAGTACCAGCACCGGACTGTCTGTCAGCTTGTCCTTAAGAAATGGGGCAATTGTCCGCACTGCAATTCCACATGCTCCGATAAAAATGATTGCATTTCTTAGGGAAAACTGTTCCTTTGTCCACGCGTTCAGATTTTCCACCTGTTTTCTGCCATGATAAGTATGAATTTCATAGGGAAGCTGCTGCTCTTTGGAAAGTCTTTTTATCTTTTCGGCAAGCTCTGCTCCCTTTTCGGTAAAGCTGATGACACTCCATTTCAATGACTGCATTTTCTTTCCGCCTTCTTATGATTTTTTGCTGCCCGGAATTCTGTGGAGAAATCTTCTGCATACAGTCTGGATTTGCTGTATCCGCTCTTGTTAATGACATCTCCAACGAGAACCAGTGCCGTTTTGGTAATTCCATGTTCTGCCGCTGTCTGTGCCAATGTTTCTACCGTGCAGATATATATTTCTTCCTCCGGCCAGCTTACCTTATAAGCCAGTGCCGCAGTGGTATCCTTTGAATAGCCGCCCTTTATCAGACGCTCAGATAACTTCTCCAACATTCCGGTGCTTAAATAGATTGCCATGGAACACTGATGGGCAGCAAATGCCTCAATGCTTTCTTTCTCCGGAACCGCCGTCCGTCCCTCCATTCTGGTAATGATAAGGGACTGGGAAATATCCGGCAGGGTATACTCCAGATTCATGGCTGCCGCTGCTCCAAAGCAGGCACTTACTCCCGGCGTAGAATCATAGGCTATCTTTTTTGCATCCAGCTCCTGCATCTGCTCCTGCACTGCTCCATATATGCTTGGTTCTCCGGTATGCAGCCGCACCACATCTTTTCCTTCCTGCTCTGCCTCCACCATAACTGCAAGGACTTCTTCCAATGTCATCACTGCACTGTTATATACCTGACAGTCTGCTTTGGCATAATTTAAAAGCTCAGGATTTACCAGTGAACCGGCATAGATAATCACATCCGCTTTTTCCAAAAGATGCATTCCTCTTACGGTAATCAAATCCGGTGCTCCGCACCCTGCTCCAACAAAATGAATCATTGCTTTTCCTCCAACAGTTCTTTTAATAATGCCTCTGCTCCCGGCGTTACACCTAAAAGTCCGATATCATTACTATAAACCATACATTCTATTTCCAGTCCATCCCCGGCACGATGCTTAAGATGGTCTTCAATTTTTTCCATGACATATTCCATGGCAGGTTCTAAAAGTCCGGCTTTTCGAATCCGGTCTACGGCATCCTCTGTACCAATGCAGTCTAATATTTCCCGAAGCAGTGTCACTTCTGCGCCCGCCCGGATTGCTGCCGCCGCCAGAAGCTCCATCCGGCAGTCTGCCTCTTTGGAATGGGTGTTCATAATGCCGCCGGATACCTTTATCAGCTTTCCGATATGACCGGTTAAGAGCATTTTGGAAAATCCAAGTTCTTTTACCATGTCAATGGTCTGTCCGATAAAGTTGCTGCATTTTACACTGCGCTCCAAATCATAACCATAGGTCCGTTTCATAAATTCCAATCCGTAGTTGCCCGGCGATATGGCAACAATAGAATGACCTTCTGCCCGCTTCTGTTTCAATTCCACTGCTATGGTATCCAGCAATGCCTTATCACTCATAGGCTCAACAATACCGCTGGTTCCAAGTATCGAGATTCCGCCCTTTATTCCAAGTCTCGGATTAAAAGTCTGTGCCGCAAGATTTTCTCCTTCCGGCACTGAAATTACGACTTTGATTCCGCCCTGAAAATCAAACAGATGGCAGACCTCTGATACTTCTTTTGCAATCATCTGCCGTGGTACCGTATTAATTGCGGCATTTCCTACCGGCTGGTCTAATCCCAGCCGCGTAACCCTGCCAACACCGATGCCGCCATCTATTTCTATCTGATTGTTATTTTCTTCACAAATGCTCACCGCTGCATAAATCCATGCCCCCGTTGTCACATCCGGGTCATCCCCGCCGTCCTTTTGTACCGCGCAGGAAACTTCTGTTTCCTGAATTTCGATATGCTCCACCGTTGCATGGTAGGGAATTCCCTTTGGTGTCTCAATGGTAATCTCTGTTTTTCTTCTTCCACTCAGCAGCATATAGACTGCTGCCTTTGCTGCGGCTGCGGCACAGCTTCCGGAGGTAAACCCATATTGCATCTTTCTTCCCCCTGATTTTACTATCGTCTTAATTGATACAAAATTGCATTGCAGATAGCTGCGGCAACATTGCTTCCGCCCTTTCTGCCCCGGTTAATGATATAAGGTACTTCTGTTTCCATAATCAATTCTTTTGCCGGTACCACATTTACAAAACCTACCGGAACTCCGATAATAAATGCCGGCTGATATCGTCTCTCGGTTATCATTTTATGAAGCTCGATTAATGCCGTCGGTGCATTTCCCACCGCAAAAATAACCGGTTTTTCAATGGATGCGGCTTTCTCCATGCTGATGGTTGCTCTTGTTACCTGCCGCTCTCTGGCAAGCTGTGCCACATCCGGGTCCGCCATAAAGCAATGGGCTTCTCCGCCAAAGGAAGCTAATATTCTCTTATTGATTCCGGCAAGTGCCATATTGGTATCCGTTACAATATCGGCGCCCTTAAGAATCAGTTCCTTTGCAATTTCTACTGCATGGTCAGAATAACACATTGTCTCTGCATAATCAAAATCTGCGCTGGTATGTATCACACGCTTGGTAACAGACTCCTGCTCCTTAGGCAATACAATCTGACGCTTTTCTAATTCCTCTGAAATAATCTCAAAGCTGCGTTTTTCAATCTCTCCCGGCAATACAAATTCGATGGGATTCATTTCTCTGTCACCTCTCTTAATGCGCTTATCAGCCACTCATTCTCTGCCTGCCCTCTTACTGCAATCCGGTAATATCCTTTGGACAGACCTCTGTAATTTTCACAATTTCGAATCAAAATCTGTTTCTTTAAAAGTAACTCATATAATGGCAGCTCTGTGTAAAATAAAATATAATCTGCCTGGGAAGGATACACCCGGAAGCCTAAGGATATCAGCTCTTTTGTCAGAATACTCCGCTGCTCTTTTATGAGTTTCCTGCTTTCCCCGATAAATTCCGTTTCTTTTGCTGCAGCGCATCCTGCCATCTGGGCAAATACCGATAAGTTCCATTCCGGAAGCTGCCTTGCAATCTTCTGACAGACTTCCCTGTTCCGGCAGATAAGATAACCCAGCCGGACTCCCGGTATGGCAAAGGTCTTGGTAAATGCTCTCACCTGAATCAGATTCCTACATTTCATGCCAGCTTCCATTTCTTCATAAAGCTCTGCTTCTTCACAAAACGGCAGAAAGCATTCATCTACCACCACTATTATATCAAGCTCCTGACACCGCTTTAAAATCCCTTTTAAAATCTCCGGTGGAATTAACTGTCCGGTGGGATTATTGGGATTAGCAAGGTATATAAGCTCCGTTTCTTTATCTAATGCCTCAATAAAGTCCTCTCCCAGCACAAAATTATCCTGTTCCCGCAATGGAAAATAACTTACTTCACACGCTTCCGTTCCGGCAGCCCACTCGTAACCATAAAAAGAAGGAACCGGAATCAGTATTTTCTTTGGTTTTAATGCATGAAGAATTGCAGGAAAAAGTTCAGAAGCTCCATTTCCGCACAATATCTCATCTGCCGCTACCTTATCCATCTCAGCAATGGCTGCCTTCAGCTTCTCCTGCCTGATATCCGGATACCGGCTGCATAAAGACACCGCTTCCCTAAGGGCTGCCTCTACAGATGCCGGTATGCCCAGAGGATTGATATTTACAGAATAATCTAACGATATGCAATTACGGTAGATGTCTCCTCCATGTACCATATTCCTGTTCCTTTCCTGTATTGTTATCCTTTCAATCATATAAAGAATAACAATCCCATCACCAAAAGGCAAATGCCTTCACATAAAAATGCAGTCGCATACAAAAGCCTGTCCGCTCTTTTAATGTCCTCATATTCCACCGGACGCAGTGCATCTCCGATAAATGGCTTTTTCACCAGTTTGCCAAAATACCAGGCATCCCCTGCAAGCTGTATGGATAGTGCTCCTGCACAAACTGCCTCTGTCTGGGCAGAGTTCGGGCTGGCATGATGATACCTGTCCCTCTTATAAATGTAATATGCATGTTTCCTGTTATATTCCTTTCCAAGGAAATACGTCCCTGCAATCATCAGGTATGCACTGATACGGGATGGGATATAATTGCAGATATCATCAAATTTTGCGGCAGCTCTGCCAAAATGAAGATAACGTTCATTCTTATATCCTACCATGGAATCCATCGTATTGACTGCCTTATAAAAAAAGCCCAGAACCGGTCCGCCAAGTGCGGTATACAGCATCGGCGCAATGACTCCATCCGAAGTATTTTCCGCCACCGTTTCAATGGCAGCTTTTGCCACTCCGGTTTCATCCAGCCGCTCGGTATCTCTGCCTACAATCATGGAAACAGCATGTCTTGCCGCTATAAGGTCATTCTCCTTTAAACAATTATATACCTTCATGCTTTCTACTTTCAGGCATTTTGCAGCAAGAATCTGATAGGTCATAATCATTTCCAAGATAACACCTGCCACCGGATGAATCCGGTACGCAAGAATCAGAAGAAGTGCGGTCACCATAAGAACTGTCAGCAAAACAATTGCAACCATTCCAATGCCTGCTCTTACAAGGTATTTCTCACTGCACTCCTTTTTATTCATTCTTTTTTCCAATATCCCTATAAAATTTCCAATCATCCGGATGGGATGTGGCAGCCAGTATGGATCTCCCAAAAGAAGGTCCAGGCAAAATCCCAGTCCGAACGCAATCATGTGATAAATCATATTGTAATCTCCTCAAGGGAATCTAATTTCCATTCTTCCCCGCAAAGTCTGAGCTTACAGCAGTAGCCGCCTCCATTTTTCACCTGATAATCAAAATAATTTCCGCCTGCAAGAATGTGAAGCAGTGCCATAATTGTGCCGCCGTGTACAACCGCTGTCACGTTCCGGGGCTGACTTTCTGTTATCGGATTTTCTGTCATTTGATTTTCTGCTATCAGTTTTTCAGGCTCCCGGAGTTCTGTTATTCGACTCTTTGATAACGGCATTGCAGCATCTGCGATTTCTCCGGTGATTTTTCCCTCTATGATTTTTGTTGCGGCATGAAGTCCCCTTTGGCAACGTTTTATATATTCCTGCTGGCTCTCGCCTTCCGGAAAAGGCAGTGTGCCATTGCTGTCAATCCATTTCTGATAATAGGAATCATTTTTCAAATCTTCGTAATTTTTTCCCTCATATGCACCAAAATCCATCTCCCGCCATTCTTCTATCGGATAAGCTTTCTTTCCCGGAAAAAGTATACCAGCACTCTCCTGACAGCGCAGCATCGGACTGATGAAAAGCAGCCATGGTTTTTTTAAAATATCTTTTTCTGCAAGAATCTCCAACTGCTTTCTGCCTTCCCCGGATAAAGCTTCTTCTGTTACACCCAAATACCGGTGTTCCCGATTTGACGGGGTCTTTCCATGACGGATAAGCAATAAATTTATTTTAATCTCTGGCTGATTCCACATACAATGCGTTCTACCCTTTCTGCCTTCTCGGCAATCCGTATCTGTAGTCTTCCGGTCCGCTCCCTGTAATCCCGTTCCAGAGCATCCATCGGTACAATTCCGTTTCCAATCTCATCACAGATGAAAATAAGTCCCGGATATGTTTCCAGCAGTTTATCAGCTAACAACTCCACATCTGTCTGCTGCTCAAGACATTTCCGAATCCACAGGTGTAAATGGTTGATGACCGGATTCTCAAATTCCTGCAGTTCTTTTATCATTCCATCCCAGTCTGCAGGAAGGTTTTCGCCCTCTATCACCTGACCTTTACATTCCGGGTGAAGCTTTAACACATATTCCTTTTTTCCCTGGTAACATCCGCCCAAAAATAATTCCATGATTTTTCCTTTCCAGTCTGCTATAAAACAAAGAATGTGCCACGGCACATTCCCGCGCCTGCGGCGGTCGCTTGCGGCATCTACCTTATACGCCGCAGTGCGCATACTCGCGGAGCGTTTTTTACTTTACAGGAAAGCAATTTCCTGTATAGTGAAAAACAACTACCACTGCAACTGCCATGGCATTTTCGCATAATGACACAAAATATCCTGCGGTATCACCATTGATTCCGCCAAATTCCTTCCGGCTTTTCCAGCTATAATAACCATAACAGAGCAATGCCACAACTACTGCTGCAAGCCCTGCCCACAGGTTTACACAAATCATACATCCACTGTAGACAACTGCCTCTATGATGAGGACTGCCAGCACTCTTTTTTTCTGGGCACTGTCTGCAAAATAAGCAAGCATACCGTCTTTTTTTGCCGCCTTCAGGCTTACCACACCAATTCCGCTTAAGCTTCGTGATAACGCAAAGCCAATTCCCACTACAAGAATTGCAGACAGTTCCGTAAGCTCCGCATATGCTGCTCCATAAATAAGATAATATAAAACCAGCATCAATACGGAAAATGCTCCAATATGCGGGTCCTTTAAAATTGCCAGCTTCTTCTCCTTATCCTGATAGGAATGAAATGCATCCATGGTATCCATAAATCCATCCATATGAAAGCCACCGGTAACAAGCAGTGGAATTGCCACCGCTATCAGTGTTTTGCAAAGATGGCTTATCCCGACTGCATTTCCAAGAAAGAACCAGCCGGCTTCCAATGCACCAATGATAAGACCAATCAATGGGAAGAAGCAGAGGTGATACTGCATATCTTCTTCCTTCCAGTCAAACTGTGGCACCGGTATTTTTGAATATATAGAAAATGCAATGACGAATCCTTTTATAATTTTCATGTATTCCTCTTCTTTCTTAAATTCCATCCTTTTTTATGAAAATCGGAATCCCTGCTACTACTTCAACGACCTGCTCTGCCCGCTCTGCAATCTGCCGGTTTATATCTCCTAACAACCGGATATAAGCCATTGTGGATGCATCATAACGGATTCCGTCTTCAAATATCTGATTCGTGACAATAATCAGTATATCACAGGAATCCTGCAATGCTGTTACTCCACTTATAATTTCATGGGAAAGCTGCTTTACTTTCGCTTCATCCATCACAGCAGACAGATTTTCTTCTGAAAACATTTCGTTGGCAACGAGGTTCGACATACATTCCAGCAAAACTATTTTCCCGTCTGGCACTCTTTCTGCTGCAACTTTTCCTGCTGACACTTTTTCGGTTGCCACTTTCTTTGCTGCCTCTTTAAGTCTTCTCGGCTGCTCTATCGTAAGAAAGCCTTTTCCTGCCCGCATTTTCTGGTGACGCTCTACTTTTTTCTTTCCTTCTTCATCATACACCTGCATGGTGGCTACATAATAAAGGCTGCCGTTGCCTGCGGCTTTTACTGCCATTTGTTCTGCATATGCGGATTTTCCGCTGCCGCTTCCGCCGATTACCAATGCAATCATTCTTCATACCTCTTGTACTGTTCTATCTCAAAATTTGCAAAGGATGCTCCCTGCAAATACACGCCCAGTGCCACATCCAGCAGGGACATCATCATCACTGCACCGGTTCCCTCACCCAGCGCCATATCCGCATCCAGTACCGGATCTAAATGCAGCTTTTTCATAATCGCTGTCTCTGCCAGTTCCCGACTCTTATGGGATGGTATCATATAATTTACGGCACCCTTGCAAAGAGTCTCTGCCAAAAGTGCCGCAACGGCACTGATGACGCCATCGATGACAACCGGTATCTGCTCGATTGCTGCTCCGATAAATACGCCTGTCAATCCGGCTATGTCCAGTCCACCTACAGTCTTTAATATGGTAAATGCATCCGCATCACGAAGGGAATATTTTTCTATCGCTTCTTCAATTACCCTGCATTTTCTTTTTAATGCTTCATCCGTTAATCCGGCGCCCTTGCCGGTCACCTGCTCTACCTCTAAATCCAAAAGTGCTGCTGCAACGGCTGTACTTGTGGTTGTATTTCCGATTCCCATCTCTCCTGTGGCAAGTATCTCATACCCTTCTCTGTGGCATTGCTGCACCAGTTGTACTCCGGTTTCTATTGCCTTTAAGACCTCTTCTTCTGTCATTGCAGGTTCCTTGGCAAAGTTTTTCGTTCCCTTTGCAACTTTTCGTGGCAATACTCCAGGAATCACTTCGTCTGTATCAATTCCAATGTCCACCGGAATTACATCCACGCCTGCCACTGCTGCCATCTTTCCTACAGAAGAATTATTTACTCCCATGGCTTTTGCCACTGCAAAGGTTACTTCTTTTCCACTCTGGCTGACCCGCTCTTCCACCACGCCATTGTCTGCACACATAACAAGAACTGCTTTTTTCTGAATGGATATTCTGGTTGTCTTCTCTATGGCTCCAATCTGTGCAATCAGATGTTCAAACTTTCCAAGTCCATCCAGGGGTTTGGCGATTCCATCCAGCTTCTCTTTTACCCTGCGATACCAACTGTCATCTAAAGGCAAAATCTTTATGCTATCCAATTCTGCTTTTGTCATATTCTGCCTCCTGCAGCATTCCATAAACCGCTTCCATATCAAGATATTTCCGCAGTGTATCCGCCAGCAAATCGTACTGGCTCTCCTTATACTGCTGATAATTCATGCCCTGATTATCTTCATAATGCACTCCCTTTTTCTCCGCTAATGCCCGGATAAAAGTGGATGCGATATCTCCTTCATCAAAAATGCCGTGGACATACGTTCCGTAGACATTTCCCTTCTGCACAACGGCTGCATCCTGTATACAGGATTTCTCCTGTGCATGCGCATGAGCTTGGGCTTGAGCCTGTGTCTGCTTTGGTGCCTGTATCCGCTCTGGCTTCTGTGTTCCGCCGGTATGTCCCATATGAATCTCGTAGCCTTTGTATTCTTTGCCGGAAAGGGCGGCTAACGTGCCGGTGAGAGAGTCTATGGTTCCCATTACCTGACGGCGTACCTTTTCCCGGCTCATCACCGTCTTAAGCGGCAATAGTTCCATACCCCGTAAGCTGCCGCCTTCCTCTACCGAATAAGGGTCTTCGAGGCTTTCTCCTAACATCTGGTAACCGCCGCAGATTCCAATGACCGGAGTGTCTGCGGAGAGTTTCTTTATCATAGCTTCCATGCCATTTTCGCGCATCCATTTCAGGTCACCCATTGTATTCTTACTGCCCGGCAGAATAATGGCATCCGGATGATGGATTTCCTGCACCGAAGTCACATAGCGCACCGATACTCCCTCCATATGCTCGAAAACATCAAAATCCGTAAAATTAGATATTCTCGGATAACGGATAACTGCCAAGTCTATCAATGCCTCTTTTCGATGCTTGAATTTTCCGGTCAGGCTGTCTTCATCCTCAAGCTGTACCTTCATATAAGGCACCACTCCGCAGACCGGAATGCCGCCTTTTTCCTCTAACATCTGAATGCCCGGTTCCAATATGGATACGTCTCCGCGGAATTTGTTGATGATTAAACCTTTTACACGGGATTTTTCCTGCTCTTCTAAAAGCATCAGTGTTCCTAAAAGCTGTGCAAACACACCGCCCCGGTCAATATCTCCTGCCAGAAGAACCGGTGCATTTACCATCTCCGCCATGCCCATATTTACAATGTCATTTTCCTTGAGATTAATTTCTGCCGGACTTCCGGCCCCTTCTATTACAATAATATCCGCCTGCTCTTCCAGTTTGTGAAATGCCTTTAATATATCCGGGACAAGCTTTTTCTTATAGTTAAAATATTCCCGTGCCGGCATATTACCAATGACCGTACCGTTGACAATCACCTGGGAGCCAATGTCATTGGTTGGCTTTAAAAGAATCGGGTTCATACAGACCTGTGGCTCGATTCCTGCTGCCTCTGCCTGCATAACCTGTGCCCGCCCCATTTCAAGCCCTTCTGTTGTAATATAGGAATTCAATGCCATATTCTGCGACTTAAAAGGTGCCACACGATAACCGTCCTGATGAAAGATGCGGCATAAGCCTGCTGTAATCAGGCTTTTTCCGGCATTCGACATTGTTCCCTGTATCATAATCACTTTTGCCATGTGATAAGTTCCTCGATTTCTTTTGTTTTCTATACTATCTCGCTTCCAGTCCCTGAAGCAGTACCACATAACATGCGAAGTCTCCGATTCGTTTTCGCTCTTCCCCTAACCAATCATCCCAGTCATTGCCCAGCTTATGCTCATACATATAGACGGACAGCTTGTTTTTCGCACTGATTACAAGATTATGACAGCAGGTGCGCTCCGCATCTGCCTGCCCTTTCTCTGCCAGCGATTTCTGGTTCCATCCGTTTCTGATTCGCACATAGTCTACTGCACATTTCAAAAAACGGTCTATGAGTTCCCTGCAGGCTGCATCCGCCTCCCCCTGCTCTGCAATCTGGTTCCAGATCTGCATGGCTTCTTCAAAGGGCAGTGACGTCTCCTGTTTTAAGTACTCTTTGTATGTTGTATACATCGGACATCCTCCGTATATTTTTATCTTAACAGATATATTGTATAACATTCCTTGTTTTTAGAAAAGATACTTTCCCTTTTGATTTAGTCAAAAATAAGACAGTCTCAATTGAGGCGACTGTACCGCCCCCCAAAAGTGGCTGTCTTTTTTTATTTCTGGATTCTATCATCAACACAATTTCCCTTTTCTCTCTTTTCTTCTGCTGAAAATAAAACATCGGATTGTCTACACGCTGTGTCGACAATTTCAAGAAAAAACTTATAAAACTTCAGACAAGATATACATTACTTCTTGAATTTATATTTTCCTTTTCCGTGACCGGACACTGGTTCAATAATATCTGCCTGCACCAAATTGGAAAGAAGTTTTGAAGCACCTGAACCTTTCAGTTCAAGAAGTTCCATAACTGCACTTCTTCCAAACACCTCATCAAAGCCAAACTTCTCAAAAAGTCTATGGATATGAATCGTCGTTTTTACCAAGAAATCACTACTTTTTTCGGAAAGTACACTTTCAATATCCACTTTTATATCCTCAATATCCACTTTTACATCCCCAATGTCCACTTTTTCTTTGTTCAAAAGTCCACTTATATGAAGATTTCGATTATGAAGCTCATTTTCCTCGTTCAAAAGCAAATTTCTGAGAAATGTTTCCAAATACTCTGTTGTTTCGTGAATACCTTTTTGCAGGTTTGTATAGTTTGCACGGACAAGTGCATTTCTGAAATACCACGCATTTTCTGCAAAAATATCATTGGTTGCAGAGAACCCAAGCGTCCTTAAATATTTGATGAAAAACACTGCCGTTGTTCTCGTATTGCCTTCCCCGAAGATATGGATTTGCCATAACCCTGAAATGAATACCGCAAGATGATGAATAATCTCGTCCATTGAAAGCCCTTTATAACTAAAATCCTTCTCCTTCGAAAAATCATATTCAAGTGTAGCTCTCAGTTCTGAAGCACTACCGTACATAACAGTTGCTCCATCAAGCACCCATTCTTTCTTTGTGATGTTGTAATCTCTAATCTTTCCGGCGTGTTTATAAATACCCTGAAAGAGTTTACGGTGGATAGAGATATACTCGTTTGGTGAAAATGAAAACGCTGTTTCCGAAAGAATTTCTGCGATACGGGACGAAACCTTATCTGCTTCTTCGGTACGCTCATCATCGGACAAATGCACAGGTCTTTCCTCATAGTAACTATCAATAAGGCTCTGTGCTTCTTTCATTGTGATTTTGCCTTCAATATTCTGAATGGCAGTATCAATCAAATATCTAGATGGTTTGAGTCCGTCCACTGCCTGAAGTCCAATTGCCGTACTCCAAGCATATCCTTTATGAGCTTTATCCGGTTCAGACTCCCTCAAATATTCCTTAAACGGGTCTTTTTCCATATCCACCACCTCGCTTCATAGACTTATAATTCAACTCTCCTTTGTAT
>OGWW01000918.1_pt1 | contig 17805 bp, 16 predicted proteins | sample 1576131 | NCBI WGS metagenome assembly OGWW01 (sample SAMEA3541576, study PRJEB24748) | human gut metagenome | biome: human gut; feature: human-associated habitat; material: faeces | place: China | collected 2012 | reverse complement strand
TTACAGGAAATTGCTTTCCTGTAAAGTAAAAAACGCTCCGCGAGGATGTACCAAGGTGTATCCTGTTTTGTATATTTTGCACAAATTGTGAAATGGATTTTTGTGAATGAAAATGACGGAATATGATTGACTATGACGGTTTTTGAACGTATAATAAAACCATAGAAAGCAGAAAATAGAAAAAAGGAATGGGAGGGATGATATGCTGACAGAGGAAAGATATGGAAAAATCCTTTCCCTGCTGGAAGAACAGGGTAGTGTTAAAGTGACTGAGCTGATGCAGCTTTTCGATGCTTCCGAATCAACGGTACGAAGAGATTTGAATACTTTAGACGAAAATGGAAAGCTTTTGAAGGTTCATGGCGGTGCAATTTTAAGAGGAACAGTTTTTCATACACAGGATGATGATGTGCCACTTCGAAGAAACATGCATCGTGATGAGAAGGCAGCCATAGCGAAGTATGCAGCATCGTTAATTACAGCAGATGATTTTATTTATCTTGATGCGGGAACCACAACAGACTGTATGATTGATTTTATGGATGTGAAGCCATCCTGTGTGGTAACCAACGCAGTAGCCCATGCAAAACGGCTCTCTGAACTGGGGTGTGAGGTTTATATCATTGGCGGAGAGTTCAAGGCATCCACAGAAGCGGTGGTAGGTGCTGAGGCAGTGGAGTCCTTGGATAAATATAACTTTACAAAAGGTTTCTTCGGAACCAATGGAATTAATGTAGAAAAAGGATATACCACACCGGATGTGAAAGAGGCTATGGTAAAGAAGAAAGCAATGGCAAATTGCAGACAGTGTTATATCCTGGGAGATAAGAGTAAATTTGCACAGATATCCAGTGTGACATTTGCACCATTTGCTTCAGCTGATGTGATTACAACAGGTCTTACCTTGGAGTCTTATCGGAAGTATAAAAATATAAAGGAGGTGGAAGAATGATTTATACCGTAACTTTTAATCCGTCACTGGATTATGTGGTGGATGTAAAAACCTTCAAAACCGGTCAGGTAAATCGGACGGAACAGGAGAAAATGTTCCCGGGAGGAAAGGGAATCAACGTATCCATCGTACTGAATCATCTGGGATTAAAGAGTACCGCCTGGGGCTTTTTAGCTGGCTTTACCGGAGAAGAAATTAGCAAGCGTCTGGATGAAGAGGGTGTAAATACCGATTTCATTCAGGTAGAGGAAGGAATATCCAGAATTAATGTGAAGCTTCGGTCCACAGAAGAAACAGAAATCAATGGCCAGGGGCCGATGATCCGCAGCACAGATATCGGGAAGCTTTATGCTAAATTAGATACCTTAAAAACCGGAGATGTGCTGGTACTGGCAGGAAGTATACCGGATATTATGCCGCAGTCCATATATATGGATATCATGAAATACCTGGAAGGAAAGGATGTCATGATTGCTGTAGATGCAACCAGAGAACTTCTGGCAAATGTACTTCCGCTTCATCCATTCCTGATTAAACCGAATAATCATGAATTAGGACAGTTATTTGGTGTGACAATCAGCAGCAAAGAGGATGTAAAGAAATACGCAGCGAAGCTGCAGGAGCAGGGTGCAAGAAATGTACTTGTTTCCATGGCAGGTGACGGGGCTGTGCTTTTGACAGAAGAGGGAAAAGCTTTTGAGAGCGAAGCTCCGAAGGGTAAAGTAAAGAATTCCGTAGGAGCAGGAGACTCCATGGTGGCAGGTTTCCTGGCAGGATATTTAAAGAATAAGGATTATGCGCAGGCGTTTAAGATGGGAGTCTGTACCGGAAGCGCCAGTGCATTTTCAGAAGAACTTGCAACGAAAGAAGAAGTAGAACAATTATTAAAGAATCATGCATTTCCATTTTAAGAAAAAGGAGGAAGGTATATGAGAATCAGAGATTTGCTGGCACCGGAAAGCATTCAGTTGAATGGTTCGGCAACCGGAAAGGAAGATGTATTAAACCAGATGGTTTCCCTGATGGTAAAGAGTGGAAAAATTACAGATGAAGAGAATTACCGGAAAGGAGTCTTTGCAAGAGAGGAAGAGAGTACCACAGGAATTGGAGAGGGCATTGCAATTCCTCATTGCAAATCAGCAGCCGTAAAGAAACCGGGATTAAGTGCAATGGTATTAAAGGATGGGGTAGATTTTGATGCCTTAGATGGAGAGAAAGTTCATTTAATATTCTTAATTGCAGCACCGGATACAGAAGATAATGTACATCTTGATGTATTAAGCCGTCTGTCTGTTCTTCTGATGGATGAGAATTTCACCAACGGATTAAAACAGGCAGCTTCGGTAGAGGAATTCTTAAAAGTCATTGATGAAGCAGAGTCTGAGAAGGAAGAAAAGGAAGAACAGAAGGAAACAGAAATAAAGGAACCGGAAGAAAATCAGAAAAAGATTCTTGCAGTAACCGGATGTCCGACTGGAATTGCCCATACATACATGGCAGCAGAAAGTCTGGAAAAGAAGGCAGCAGAATTAGGCTGCTTTATTAAGGTGGAAACAAGAGGCTCCGGCGGAGCAAAAAATGTGCTTACTGCAAAAGAAATTGAAGAGGCAGACTGTATTATTGTAGCAGCCGATACCAAAGTCCCGATGGATCGTTTTGCCGGAAAACCGGTTATCATCTGTCAGGTTTCCGATGGAATCAGTAAAGCAGATAAATTAATACAGCGCGCTATGGCAAAGGATGCACCAATTTATAAAGGCAGCGGCGAAGCATCAGAAAGTGAAAGCATGGGTGGAGAAAGTTTTGGACACAAAGTTTACAAGCATCTGATGAATGGTGTTTCCCATATGCTTCCGTTTGTTGTCGGTGGTGGTATTATGATTGCCATTGCATTCTTAATCGACAGCTTTGGTGTAGACCTTGCATCACTTCCTACGGATGAGCGTGCTAATTTTGGTACAATTCTTCCGGCAGCAGCATTCTTTAAGTCCATTGGAGGACTGGCATTTGGCTTTATGCTTCCTGTACTGGCTGGCTATATTGCCATGAGTATTGCAGACCGTCCGGGACTGGTAGTAGGTTTCGTTGGAGGAGCAATTGCAGCAAATGGAAAATCAGGTTTCCTTGGAGCCTTAGTAGCCGGATTTGCCGCAGGTCTTATCATCCAGTTATTAAAGAAAATCTTTGACAAACTGCCAAAAGGCCTGGATGGATTGAAACCGGTTCTACTGTATCCGCTGCTTGGTGTATTGTTAATAGGTGCATTGATGACCTTTATCATCGAACCACCGGTCGGAGCTTTGAATATTGCAATTAATACAGGACTGGCACATATGAATGGTGTAAGCTCGGTATTACTGGGAGCATTGGTAGCTGGAATGATGGCTGTGGATATGGGTGGTCCTTTAAATAAGGCAGCATATGTATTTGGAACTGCATCCATTGCCGCTGGAAACTATAATATTATGGCAGCCGTTATGATTGGAGGTATGGTACCACCAATTGCCATTGCACTTGGAACCTTATTTTTCAAAAATAAATTTACAGCAGAAGAAAGAAAAGCCGGACCGACAAACTTTATTATGGGATTATCCTTTATTACGGAAGGGGCAATACCATTTGCAGCAGCAGACCCGCTGCGCGTGATTCCAGCATGTGTGGTTGGTTCTGCAATTGCAGGAGCAATGTCTATGGCATTTAACTGTACACTGATGGCACCACATGGCGGAATTTTCGTATTCTTAGTAATGGGTAATGCAATCTGGTATCTATTATCACTGATTGCAGGTTCAGTAGTATCTTGTCTGCTTTTGGGATTGTTAAAAAAGAAGATTGTATGATATAATAAATGATGTAATCACCAATAGTGATTGAAGCGGGTCAATATACTTGCAAATTAAAACTATGGTATAAAAAAACGGGAAAAAATATATTTTTTTAGGAGGAAGAACATGAAGGAATTTACTTACACAATCACAGATGAGCAGGGAATCCATGCAAGACCGGCAGGATTACTGGTAAAGGAAGCTGCAGGATTTGCAAGTGCAATTACCATTGAAAAGGATGGTAAGAAAGTAGATGCAAAGAGAATCCTTGGCGTTATGGGGCTGGGTGCTAAGAAAGGTGCAGAAATCACACTTCGTGCTGAAGGTGAAGATGAAGATGCAGCAATTGAAAAATTAAGTGCATTCTTACAGGAGAATCTGTAAAGCCAGGAAGAATATTTAAGCTGAAGTGCATTTCGGAAAAGGTGTTCACAGCGATGAAAAGGGACCTGTCACTTATGATAAGTGGCAGGTCCTTTTATGATGATTTGTATTGTTTTAAAATTCCTTAGTTATTTGAGATAAATGTTAATTCATCAGAGGAATAGAATGTCTCATAAGAATCATAATCACGTACTTCAAATTTAATAGAAGCATTGGTTACATCATCAATAGATGTAATATCATCATTTGCTTCAATTGACATAAAGGTACCGGTTCCAGGAAGAAGATATCCATATCCGTAATCATCCTGCATAAAGTCATTGATTGAGAAATCATCGGATTCAGCAACACAGGTTTTATCTGTAGTGTTCTCAATATAGAATACAAATACAAGTGTATCATCCCAACCGGTTGTTGTGCCGACATAATATGCATTGATGCCATTAGAGGAATCTAATGCAACTGCACCCGGAACAGAGGAAATAGAGAATGGGGTATAGGAATCGGAAAGATTGATATCCTGTACAACACCATCATCAATCAAAGTATCATAAGTATCAGAATCATAGAAGCTTACCTGAAGTTTAATATTATCGATGCTGTCAAAACCGGTTAAAGTGAAATCATCAGAAGAAATGCTAAGTTCTTCGTTGCTTTTTTTGCCGGCAGCGACGTCACCTGAAATATAACCATACATGGTTACACCATTGATTGCACAATAATCAACATTGATTCCAAGGTCGTTAGAAGTATTGTTTTCAACAGTAACTTTAATTTCCGGAATTACAGAATCATCATAGTAGCTGTATACAATACTGGTAGCTGTAATGGTAACATCATTAGCTGAGTATAATACAACATTATCTAAAGGAACTTCTTTGTCATCGCCATAGCTGTAATCACTGTAATCACTGTCATCATAGTCATCACTATCATCTGAATCGGAATCAAAATCAAAGTCATCAAGATCAGATGTGATACCACTGTTGTCAAAAAGTTCTTTTCCAGCATTGCTTAAGGTTTTAGAAACATTGATAACTGCATATACAATAACACCGATAGAAAAGATGGTTGCCAGAATGGAAATGATTAATCCGGCAATTGCTGCACCACGAAGGTCACGGTTCTTACCCATTCCAAGAATGGAAAGAATGATAGCAGCGATACCAAGAATGATTCCGATAATTGGAACAAACCATCCGAAAGGTAAAGCTGCGATACCAAGAATCAGACCAAGGACACCAAAAACACAGGATTTTTTCGGCGCATCACCGTTGATATTGTAGGAAGGTGCTGCATTGTAGCTGTTTCCATTATAGGTGTTTCCATTATAGGTGTTTCCATTGTTAAATGCCTGCTGTCCGTAATCTGGCTGATTGTAAGCCGACTGATTATAAGCGTTCTGATTAAAGCTGTTTGGATTATAATCGGTCGGGTTGAATGCCTGCTGCTGATTTGCATTTGGTGCATCATAGGTCTGAGGACCATTTTCCGGCTGGTTGTACGTCTGCTGCTCAGGAGCCGGCTGACCATAGTTCATCTGAGCATTGTTGTCTGGGTTTGGAGTTCCGGCAGGTTCATTTCCGGAAAAACCATTTGGATTGTCGTTTACATTTTCTCCATTTAAATTATACATAACTTTCTCCTTTTCATATATTACGTGAATGGTTGTACTCTATTAAGGTATCATATTAAAGTCAGCTTGACAATGTTTTTCTTTTTTTGCTTTTTTTTGCAGAAAAAAATCAAAACATTTATAAAAATACATTGACATCATCACTTTACAGTGATAAACTATGCTCAATTAATGAACTGAATAAATAAAATCAGTGAGCAAAAGTAGTACGGTAAATGATTTCTTTACAGAGAGCCGGCGTTGGTGGAAGCCGGTAAGATAGTTTATTCGGAATGGATTTGTCAGATGCAAAGTGAACAATAGTAGCGGATGCCGTTTTCCCACGTTACAGGGACGAGGATATCGAAGGAGACTTCTGTATCCAAGAGGTTATGTTTGAATTAGTGGCGGATATTTTCTGATTGAAAATATCCGCTTTTTTAGTTACTTACAGGTAAAAAGCAGACATAGCGAAGATGGGTGGCACCACGCGATAAGCGTCCCTGACTGGAAAAGAACATTTTCCGGTCAGGGACTTTTTCTTTGCACGAGCAGCATTTATAAAGCCGGTTTATAGGAGGATGATTATGGTAAGAAACAGAAAAGTATTCAAAAAAACAGTGAGCATTGTCAATGAAAAATCAACAGACATGTACGAAAGTCTGGTAGGAGATAAAAAAGGCTTCCTGTTAGAAAGTTACGATAAGAATTATGACCGCTATACTTTCTTTGGCATGGAGCCGGAAGAAATTGTAACATCAAGAGGAAATGCACTGGTGATTACAAAAGCAGATGGCACAGAGGAAGTAAGAGAAGGAAATCCGCTGGAGCGTCTGAAAGAATACTACAGTGAATTTCATATCGAAAAAGAAGACGAAGAGCTGTCCTTCTCCGGTGGACTGGTTGGAAATCTTGGATATGATTTCGTAAGATATTCTGAAGTGCTTCCGGACAATAACCCGGATGAAATCGGAATCGAAACCATACAGATGATGTTGATGACTTCTTTCCTTATGGTAGACCATGTAGCAGAAACACTGACTGCTGTAGTATTAGAAGAGCCTTCGGAAGAAGGAAGAGAGCAGGCAATGGAAAAGGCAGGACAGATGATAAAGAAAGCCATGGAGAAGAAGGAATGCAAACGGAACTTCTACCACGATGGAAAAATCATTAAGAAGTCAGACAGTATCGAAGAATATGGCGAAAAGGTAGAGAAAATCAAACAATATATCAGAGAAGGCCATGTGTTCCAGACCGTATTGTCACAGCGCTGGACGATTGAAACCAGACAGACCGGTTTTGAATTATATAAGGAATTAAGAGAATTAAATCCTTCTCCATATCTTTATTATTTTAATTACGGAACCTTTGAAGTAATCGGAAGTTCACCGGAAATGATTGTAAAGAAGCAGGGAAATAAAGTGTTCACCTGTCCGATTGCAGGAACCCGGAAGAGAGGAAAAGATGAAGCAGAAGACAAACGGCTACGGGACGAACTACTTTCCGATGAAAAAGAGCGGGCAGAACATGTTATGTTAGTAGACCTTGCAAGAAATGATATGGGAAGAATCAGTGAATTTGGAACCGTCAAGGTAACACAGTTTATGGAAGTACAGAATTATTCCCATGTAATGCATATTGTTTCCCAGGTAGAGGGACGCAAGAAAGGAGAATCCCATCCATTAGATTTGGTGGCATCCTTCCTTCCGGCAGGAACCTTAAGCGGAGCACCAAAGATTCGAGCTATGGAAATCATTGATGAATTAGAAAGTGTACGAAGAGGCTTATATGGTGGAGCAACCGGATATATTGATTTCGGTGGAGACATGGATTTCTGTATTACAATCCGGACCATGGTAAAGAAAGGAAATGAGGTATACATTCAGGCAGGAGCCGGAATCGTAGCAGATTCCGTACCGGAAAATGAATATTATGAATGCTGCAATAAAGTAATGGCATTGGCAAAGACTTTGGTTGAGGAGGAGAACTTATGATACTGCTGATTGATAACTACGATTCATTTACCTATAACCTGTATCAGTATATAGGAACTTTTACGAAGGACATTATCGTAAAACGGAATGACAAGATTACAATAGAAGAAATCCGCACCATAAACCCGGAACGCATCATTCTTTCTCCGGGACCAAAAGCACCGAAGGATGCCGGCATCTGTATGGATGTGGTGAAGGAATTTTATAAGACAATTCCAATCCTTGGCATCTGCTTAGGACATCAGTGTATCGGGGAAGCCTTTGGCGGCGTAGTGAGCTATGCAAAGGAATTATATCATGGAAAACAGTCCCTGATTGCCCATGACGGCACAGGAATCTTTCAGGGAATTGAAAGCCCGATTCAGGTGGCAAGATATCATTCCCTGGCTGTTCAGAAAGATAGTCTTCCGGAGTGCCTTGTGGTAACGGCGGAGACAGAGGATGGAGAAATCATGGCAATGCGCCATAAAGATTATCCGGTAGCTGGATTACAGTTCCATCCGGAATCCATTTATACACAGCATGGAAAGCGTATGATAGAGAATTTCTTGAATGGGAGGATATAGAACATGATATTAGATGAAATTGTTGCAGATAAAAGAGAGCAGCTATTTCGGGATAAGCAGAAAACAGATCTGACCGTGATGCGGACTTTGGCAGAAGAGAAGTTAAGGGAAGAAGCAGCAAAGAAAGAAAAGGTAAGAAGCTTTTATCAGAATCTTGCCAAAGATGGACTTTCCATTATCGGAGAATTTAAAAATGCATCCCCAAGCCTTGGAAAGATAGAAAGCAGGATTACATTGGAAGAGCGGATGGAAGATTATACCGCTTCTGTGGATGCGGTATCCTGCCTGACAGAGGAGAAGCATTTCCTTGGAAATACTGATTATTTCCGGAAAGTAAGAAATCTGACTCCGCTTCCAATGTTACGGAAAGATTTCATGATTGAAGAATATCAGTTTTATGAAGCAAAAGCCATTGATGCAGATGCGGTATTACTGATAGCAGCAATCTTAGATGACAAGGAAATGTATGACTTTTATCAGCTTGCAAAGGAATTAAAGTTAGATGTACTGGTGGAAACCCATGATGAATGGGAAATGGAACGGGCATTGAAGCTGGATGCAGACATCATTGGAATCAACAACCGTAATCTTAAAGATTTTACCATTTCGCTGGAACGAACCAAAACACTTTCTAAGATGGTGCCAAAGGATAAACTTTTAATTGCAGAAAGCGGAATTGTAAGAGATGATGATGTGGCATATCTTGCAGATTGCGGTGTCAGCGGATTCTTAATCGGAAGAGCATTTATGGAACATGAAAATCCAAAGGCACTGGCAGCCCACTGGAAACAGGTTTATAAGGAAGCTGGAAAGTAAGGAGAAATGGCATGACAAAGATTAAGATTTGTGGCATCACAAGAGAATCTGAGACAGAAGTGCTGAACCGGATGCAGGTAGATTATGCAGGCTTTGTATTCTTTGAAAAAAGCAAACGAAACGTTTCGATAGAGCAGGCAAAAGAAATTAAGAAACATTTGAAGCCTTCTATTAAAACTGTGGCAGTTACTGTAAATCCGGCACTGGATTTGATAGATGAAATCATAGAAGCAGGTTTTGATATTCTGCAGATTCATAAGATGCAGGAATTCCATGAAAATCTTAAAATTCCGGTCTGGGTAGCATATCAGGTGCGAAACAGGGAAGAAGCGGAAGAAATAAATGTTCCGGATGGTATTTCCGGCATTTTATTAGACGCACCGGAATATGGCAGTGGAAAGACTTTTTCCTGGCAGGATTTTCCGATGAAAAAAAGAAGGGAATGGCAGGAAAGAAGGATACCATTTATTTTAGCCGGCGGCTTAAGCAGTGAAAATGTAGAAGAAGGTATCCGGTTATTTGAACCTGATGTAGTAGATGTCAGTTCTTCGGTAGAAGGAGAACATGGAAAAGATTATAAAAAAGTAGAAGCATTTGTAAGAAAGGTGAGAGAACATGAATAAGAAGAGTTATTATGGAGCATTTGGTGGACAGTATGTAGCAGAATCATTGATGAATACTTTAAAAGAGTTGGATGATGCTTTTGAAAAGTATACAAAGGATGAAGAATTTTTAAAGGAAGTGGACTATTATCTGAAACAATATGTAGGAAGAGAGACACCACTTTATTTTGCCAGCCGTCTGAGTGAGGCATATGGAACAAAGATTTATTTAAAAAGAGAGGATTTAAACCATACCGGAGCCCATAAGATTAACAACGTAATCGGTCAGATTCTTCTGGCAAAGAGAATGGGAAAAACCAAGGTAATCGCAGAAACCGGAGCCGGTCAGCATGGTGTGGCAACTGCAACCGGAGCAGCTCTTTTTAATATGGAATGTACCGTATATATGGGAGCGGAGGATATGAAACGTCAGTCGCTGAATGTAATGCGTATGGAAATGCTGGGAGCTAAAGTAGTGCCGGTTACATCCGGAAGTAATACCTTAAAGGATGCTACCAATGAGGCAATTCGTACCTGGGCAAAAACCGCAGAGGATACCTTTTATGTAATCGGTTCCGCTGTTGGACCGTATCCTTATCCGAAGATGGTAAAATATTTCCAGAGCGTCATCAGCAAAGAAGCAAAGAAACAGATTTTAGAGCAGGAAGGAAGACTGCCGGATGTGGTTATGGCATGTGTTGGCGGAGGTTCTAATTCTATCGGAATGTTTGCAGATTTTATTGAAGAAAAGGATGTAAAACTGATTGGTGTAGAAGCTGCCGGAAAGGGAATTGAGACAGGGGAGCATGCCAGTGCCATGGCATTGGGCGAGCCTGGCGTATTACATGGTATGCGTTCCTATTTATTACAGGATGAGGATGGAAATGTGCAGCTTGCCCATTCCATTTCCGCAGGACTGGATTATCCGGGGGTTGGACCGGAGCATGCCTATCTTAAGGACAGCGGCAGAGCAGAATATGTTGCAATCAAGGATGATGAAGCCATGGATGCATTAATGGAGCTTTGTAAATTAGAGGGTATCATACCGGCAATCGAAAGTGCCCATGCAGTGGCATATGCAAAGAAGCAGGCGAAGAAAATGAAGCCGGATGATATTATGGTGGTTTGCCTTTCCGGAAGAGGCGACAAGGATGTAAATACAATTGCAGATTATCTTGCAGGAAAGGGTTATTTAAACTAGGAGGTGCAGCATGAACAGAATCGAAGAAAAATTAGCACAGTTAAAAGAACAGAACAAAAAAGCATTTATTACATATATGACAGCAGGAATGCCGGACTTTGATAAAATGCAGGAGATTATCCGCACACAGGAGCAGGCGGGGACAGACATCATCGAGCTTGGAATTCCATTTTCAGACCCGGTAGCAGACGGTCCGGTTATTCAGGATGCTTCCTATCATGCCATCTTAAAAGGTGTGAATTTAAAGAAAGTATTAGAAGCCATGAAAAAGCTTCGCAGTGCAAAAATTGAGATTCCAATTGTATTTATGATGTATTACAATACCATACTTCACTATGGTGTGGAAGCCTTTGTGGATGCATGTATCGAAAGCGGAGTAGACGGACTGATTATTCCGGATCTGCCATTAGAGGAACAGGATGAGATAAAGGAATTTTTACAGAAGGAAAATGCACCGATTCTTATCCAGCTGGTATCTCCGGTTTCGAAAGACAGAATCCCTGAGATTTTAAAGGATGCAAGAGGATTTGTTTACTGCGTATCTTCCATGGGTGTAACCGGACAGGAAGCAACCTTCCATAAGAGTGTAATTGATTATCTTGGCAGTGTAAAAGAAGTATCAAAGATTCCTGTTATGATGGGCTTTGGTATCCGTACTGCAGAGGATGTTGCACCGATGAAGGATATTATCGATGGAGCGATTGTAGGCTCACATTTCATCAGGCTGATGGAAGAAAATGATTATGATTTACAGAAAATTGGAACTTATTGTGGCACATTTAAAAAAGAACTGAATCATTAAAGGAGAAATTTACGATGAAAGAATATATTGAACTGGTTGCAGAAGGAAAAGATTTAACAGAAGAACAGGCAAAAGCAGCAATGGAAATCTTATTAAGCGGGGAAGCATCCCAGGCTCAGATTGGTGCTTTTTTAATGGGACTTCGTATGAAAGGTGAGACCTTAGATGAATTAACCGGGTTTGCAGGAGTACTCCGGGATAAGGCAGATACTATTTCACCGAAGGTTTCTGATTATGTGGATCTGGTAGGCACCGGTGGAGACTGTACTTATACTTTTAATGTGTCTACCACTTCTGCATTTGTCGTTGCAGCAGCCGGACTCCCGGTGGCAAAGCATGGCAATCGTTCTATTTCTTCAAAGAGCGGAGCCGGCGATGTATTAGAGGCACTGGGCGTAAATATTATGGCAGAGCCTGCAAAAGTAGAAGCCTGCGTGGAGAAAGCCGGAATCGGATTTATGTTTGCACAGCTCTTTAACAAATCCATGAAATATGTAGGTCAGGCAAGAAAGGAAATGGGTGTGCGTACTGTGTTCAATATTTTAGGACCTCTTGCCAATCCTTCCAGAGCAAAAAATATGGTGGTAGGTGTTTATGATGCAGCCCTGACAGAAAAAATTGCCCTTGCCATGAGCAGGCTTGGCGTTGAACGTGCCTTTGTAGTAAGCGGCAAAGACAATATGGATGAAATCACAACCACAACCGAGACCGTAATATCTGAAATCAAGGACGGGAAAGTAAATACATTTACCATAACGCCGGAGCAGTTTGGTTTAAAACGTGCTTCCCTAGAAGAACTGCGTGGTGGCGATGGAACAGAAAACGCCGTTATCACAAAGAAAATTCTCTCCGGAGAAGAAAAAGGCGCAAAACGCGACATCGTATTACTGAATCTGCTTTCTCTACCCATGCATCCACATTTTCTGCAATGGTGCAACCCTGTATGTTGGGGGAGCAGCATCCACCATTGAAGATGGAATAGCCCTTGCAAAAGAAGCAATCGACAGTGGAAAAGCAGCAGGAAAGTTAGCGGAGCTGGTGAAGGTATCAAACGAAGCGTAAAAACAGAAATAAAGCTGCACCGTAAAAACGAAATGTTAACCTTTTGTAAATATAGGTTGACAATATAAACCAGAATACCCTATAATACCCTATGGATAAAATCTATAGGGTATTTTTAGGCGATTGTGAAAAGAAATACCAATATTACCAATAAAATATTCAGATATTCAAAGGACTATATTTTATCCGGCACCAGATGTCAGCAATTCTTAGCGGCATGTTTTCCTTGAATGCAGACTGTCTTTCCGTTGCTTTGACTTAGATAGCGGCCCATCTCGTCTGCTTTTATTGTAGAAATAGCTCCCGTCAAATCTCTCTTTTTAACAGTACCATAGCCTACAACAACTACATCGTCAAGCATATTTATATCTTCTTTAAGAACTATCCTCTGCCAATTGTTATTCTTTAAAGAGATCTCCTGAGGAATGTAGCCGACATACGTTACAACGATAGCATCACTGTTGTCTGGCAGTACCAACCGATAATTGCCATCACCGTTGGTTATTGTACCAGCCGCTTTTCCCTTGACTTGAATACTAACCCCTATCAGCTGGGTTCCATCTTCTCCTACTACACTTCCCGCTATTTCTTTCGGAAGTGCCTTCCCCCTTTGAAGCTTTGAGTTTTCTTGTTTCTTCAGAAGAATCTTCTTGTTGGCAATTGTATAGGTAATATTTGTACCACTCAATACCTTGTTCAGTACTCCCCTTACATCCTGATTCTGTACTTTCACATTTACAAGCCGATTCACATCCACACTTTGTTCTTCAAAGAAAAATTTATAGTCCGTCTGTTGTTCCACTTGTTTAATAAAAGTAGAGAAAGGCTGGTTGATTAAATCCAGAGTAATTGCTTTTTGGGCGTACACAGGTAAAGATACCCACCCACCAAATAGAAGTAAAAGGCTTAAACAGAGTCTTCGTATGAGGCTCGCTGTCATAAGATGCCCCTTTCGTGCTCTTTTCATACGCGTAAGATTTTAATTGTTTAACTAAGGTTTTATGAAATCTCGTTTATATTATACAAAGAGGCAATCGGAGGAAAAAATACTCATTCTTTTTTTTATGTTATAAAGCATAAAATATTCAGGTTGGGTATCTATGAGAAGATAGAAACCAAATCAGGTATAAGCTGACAATCTTATATTTGAAAAATTCAACCAGACTCTTCTATTGTTAATTATCATTTTATTCTTAATATTGCAATGAGTATTCTAACCATCAACCGTCTCTTTATAAAATAAGAGGCCAAAGCACGAAAAGAAAAGTCATTTCAAAATATATCCCAACTTAAATAATTAACATAATATTATGAAGAAAGCATTTATTAGTATTTTGATCTTATGTTCTGCTGTTTCTGCCATAGCACAGCAGTATGAAACAGCCGTAGCACCATTGAAAGGTGAAAAATGGTGGGGTGGTTTGGTTGCGCTGGGTAGCCACATGCCTTTTACTTCAACAACAGAATGGTACGATTTGAGTAAAAAGAACCTGAACAACCAGATTGTTCCGCTGATATTATCTTCCGAGGGCCGTTATATCTGGAGCGAACAGCCTTTCCGCTTCCGATTGCAAAATGACACACTACTTCTCAGTTCTGATTATGAAAAACTAAATGCTGTTTCTGCCGGAAAGACACTAAAGGATGCTTATCTGAGTGCTTCGGCTCAACACTTTCCACCTTCCCAGAAAATACCGGAAGAAATATTCTTCTCCAAACCGCAGTATAATACATGGATTGAGTTGATGTACAACCAGAATCAGATTGACATAGAAAAATATGCCCAAGATATATTGGCTAATGACTTTCCGACAGGTATCTTTATGATAGATGATAACTGGCAGAAATATTATGGTAATTTTGAATTTAAGCCAGATAAGTTTCCGGATGCAGCAGGAATGATCGACCGTCTGCATAAACAGGGATTCAAGGTAATGTTATGGATAGCTCCCTTTGTTTCTGCAGATAGTCCCGAGTATCGTTTGTTGGCAAAAAAAGGGTATTTGGTAAAGGAAAAAGACGGTATCACACCGGCTATGATACATTGGTGGAATGGCGTAAGTGCTTGTTATGATATGACAAATCCGGAGGCAGCTTCTTATCTGGAAGAACAGTTGCTTACTGCCCAAAGAAAATACGGAATTGACGGTTATAAATTTGATGCAGGTGATGTAAACCATTTTACAGGCGAATATGCCTTTCATGATCCGACTGCCAATGCATGTACTTTTTCTCAAAAGTGGGCAGAACTAGGATTAAAGTTTCCGTATAATGAATTCCGTACTTCATTCAAGTTGGGTGGTCAAGCAATTGTACAACGTTTGGGTGATAAATCTTATTCCTGGCAAGCTTCCTCGTTGTTAATTCCTGATATGATAGCGGCTGGCTTATTAGGGCATGCTTATACCTGTCCTGATATGATCGGTGGTGGAGAGTTCGGTTCATTTTTGAATATTGATACCGATAAATTCGATCAGGAATTGATTGTGCGTTCTTGTCAGATTCATGCATTCATGCCAATGATGCAGTTCTCAGTAGCTCCCTGGCGCATTCTTGACAAGAGACATTTGGATATATGTCGTAAATTTGCTCAATTCCATGAACAGATGGGAAGTTATATTTTGCAAGTAGCTATACATGCTTCTCAGACAGGCGAACCCATTGTGCAACATCTGGAATATGCATTTCCGCATCAGGGATTTGCCGATTGTCATGATCAGTTCATGTTAGGCGATAAATATATGGTAGCTCCTATGATAACAAAAGGAACTCATAGGACTGTAAAACTACCTAAGGGTGAATGGCGTGATGATATGGGTAAAAAGTTCAAAGGTCCGAAAACAATTGAAATAGAAGTCCCATTAGAACGTCTGCCTTATTTCGAACGTATTAAATAATACATTTTTATGTGCATTCACCCGAATTGCCCCCACTAAGTAATACAAGCGATATGATTGTTAGCGGATTCAACTTAATGGGGGCACTTCAATAAAACAAACTATCTTTTCCATCCGATTCATTGATTTATGTCAACTGATTTTGTATTTTTGCAAATATTATCAATTACTACTTATCAGAACACGTTATGGATCTATTAAAAGAAACAGTAGATGCTGTTGTAAATTCCCGATTTCCGGAAATGAGTAAAGAGGGGCGCGAACTGTTGGCAGAAGTCCTGATACGCAAAGAAAGTAATAAGGGAGAAATTGTGCTAAATGAAGGGCAGGTTTCGCATGATTTAATCTTCGTCGGAAAAGGGATGCTTCGCCAGTTCTATTACAAAAACGGAAAAGATGTTACTGAGCATTTTTCGTACGAAGGCTGCATCGTAATGTGTATTGAGAGTCTGCTAAAACAAGAACCTACCCGATTGATAGTAGAGGCACTGGAACAATCTACCCTCTTCCTCTTTCCCTACAATGCGTTGCAAAGATTGGTAGAAACATCACCGGAAATCAATATGTTCTATCGAAAGATACTGGAATATTCGCTTATCGTTTCACAGGTAAAGGCAGATTCCTGGCGCTTTGAAACAGCACGTGAACGCTATAACCTGTTACTCGAGCATCATCCGGAAATTATCAAACGGGCACCACTATCGCACATAGCCTCCTATTTGTTGATGACACCCGAGACACTAAGCCGGGTACGGTCGGGAGTATTATAAAAATCCTCCCTTAACTTCGTCTGTACTCTTTGGGAGACATCCCAACGTAGTGCTTAAAGTACTTGCCAAAGAAAGACTGATTGGCAAAATGAAGATATTCGGCTATCTCCTGCACACTCATTTCAGAGGATTTAAGTAAAGCGCGTGCTTCAAGAATCACAAAATTATCAATCCATTCACCAGCCGTTTTACCACTCACTTCTTTCACTACTCCGGAAAGATGTTTAGGAGTAAGACACAACTTATTGGCATAGAATATTACGGAACGCTCCATTTTGTAACAGGCAGACACTTCACGCATAAATTTCTCAAAAAGTTCTTCCTTACGTGTCTTGGGACGAATCTCATCAATAGGCATATGCTTACGGCAAAAGTTATAAAGATCATAAAACATAGCTGAAAGGATACCTTTGGCTATCTCCTTACGAAATACATTATCTTTCATTTTCACCTTCTTCCATAAGAAAGAGTGATATTCCAACATGCAATCCTGCTCGATCTTGCTCAAAGGTATACAGGGATGCTCTTTGATATAAAACATAAAAGAAAGCAATTCTTTCATCTGCGTAAAAGTCCGGTCTATAAACTGAGGAGAAACAGCGATATAAATAGCACTAAAATCGTCACTGACACCCAAGCTTTGGATTATTTGTTCAGGAAGGGTCATTAGCAAAGTTCCGGCAGTTACTTCAAACTCTCTCAGGTTAACTCCTACCTTTCCCGACCCGGTAAGGCAAACGGCTATCACAGCAGCATTAATACGGTTAGGAAACTCATCCATAGGAACATCCGAAACATCATCGAATATGGCAAAATCATTGTCTATAAAATCAATCCTCCGTAATCCCTGTACAGAGGATATATTCACTTGTGGAATTACTTCATTCTCCATTTTATCGTATCTTTTTCGCAAATATATATATTATTTCCATTTATATTAGCCTATATATCGAATAAAGCGAAAAATAGAACAATTATAAATCAAAAAATGCCATACGTTTTTATTTCGCATGGCATTCATTCTGCATTTACAGACTGAGTATAATCAGTTCATAATCTTAATGCCGATAAAATAAGTTCTAGGCTGTGTAGGACCATAGAAATAACCCGAATCACGAAGTTCTCCTTTATCAAGATCTTTTTGAAAACTATTGAATATGTTTTGTACACCACCATTCAGTTGCAGTTTGATATGGTCGTGTAGTATAAAAGTATAGTTCAGTTTCAAATTAAGATCGAAGAATTGAGGAGTATGTTCCATACGATCTTCGGGGATATAACCCGCCATGAAAATCAAGAGTGTAAGTTTAATAATTATA
>OGWW01000914.1_pt1 | contig 17891 bp, 11 predicted proteins | sample 1576131 | NCBI WGS metagenome assembly OGWW01 (sample SAMEA3541576, study PRJEB24748) | human gut metagenome | biome: human gut; feature: human-associated habitat; material: faeces | place: China | collected 2012 | reverse complement strand
GCGCTTTAGCATTTTTTTGTTTTCGTTCTCCTCTTCCAATCCTCCGTGCGTAAGCACTTGGGAGGGTGGGGAGTAGGCGGGAAGCGGTTTATCGCTTCATCATAAATATCTGGTTACCTGCGTTTTCAATGTCGTTTATGTTCAGACGCTGGTTCAGTGTGGCACCGTTTATGCTGCGAGCGGCATTGCTGTTTTCTGCCTTGGCGTTGCCTTGTTCTTCCGACTGGTCGATAATGCCACTTGCATCTGTTGTATAGTTCATTGTTACGGTCTTGCCTTCAGGTGTTTTCCAGTCGCCTTTGAAGGTTATCATACCGTTGTCGAGGGTAACTGTTATGGTACCGCCACTGAAGAATCCGAATGTTTCTCCACCTTGACCGTCAAACGCCTTGTAGTACGAACCTGCAGGGAACTTGGCACTGCCTCGCTTGAACATCATTCCACCTATGAACTTTCCAGGTTCGTAAACGGCTCCGGGCACAGGCATAACCACGTCGTATGTTCCTACAATGGTGTTGATGTCCATTGGCACCTTGAATGTGGTGAGGAGCACGAGGTTAAGATATTCGCCACCACCAACGATGAATCCTTCGTCATCTACGTCGCAATTGAGGAATGTAAGGGTGTAGTCGCAGTACTTATCAGTAGCTTTGACATATCTTCCGCTAAGACTTCTTGGGGTGAAGTTCACATCTTCTTTAATGTAACTGTAAGTAGAATTGGGGTCTTTGTTCACGAAAACGAGCTTTCCGTCGTATGTGAAGCGTATTTTCCCGTGGCTTCTAAGCTCTCCTTCAACCAACAGATGGTAGGTGCCATCGCCTTTTTGCTCTACATTCAGGGTGCACATTTTCAGCGAATCGAGGAATCCGTCCACATTTCCAGCGTTGTTCACCTTGTTGGTTTCTATGTAAACGCTCTGCTTAGCGTATATTCCGCTTTTGCCAATGTTGTCTATCAGCGAGTAGGTACCTGCTGGAAGTACGGCTTTGTCTGCATTTGCCGATGCTTCAGCCATTACCGTCAGTCGTATGTCGTGCTTGTTAATCTCTTTTGGCAGACCGCCCTGTGTGAGCTCTCCATCGCACAAGTGAAGCGTGTATGCGGCTATGTTGTCCTTTACGGCTCCGTAGTAGATATTGTACGTGTGCGTAGCTTTCACGTCGGCATAATAGGAAGTGTTGCCTAATTTTTCGAAAGTAACTTCCTTGACATCGTCGCACGAGAATTCTTTCACCTCACCCGACTTCATGTGTAATTTCATCAGCCAATTCTCTTGAGCGAATGATGTCGTTGCGATACAGCATGCGGCAATTGCCACAAAAAGAGCTTTTTTCATACTTAATTATTTATTTTAAAAATTTATAGTTTAGCTATGTTATGATGAAAACAATGATAATCTTGTATCTTGTAGCCTCTAACAGTTTTATACCTTAATTATTTTTCGGCGCAAAGAAACTAATTAAAAGCGGTATAACAAAATATGGGTAGTTAAAAAACACTAATGCCCGAACAACCACCGCCCTCGGTTTCGAGTGGGAAAAATTGGGAATGGTAATGCAGGAAGTTCGCCGAAGAAAGCCGATGATATGGGTAGGAGCGTGGCTCATCGCCTTTCTGACACCGAAAGAAAAGAAGGTTTATATAGTGTTTCTAGCTTTTCTAGAGTTCCTAGGCTTTCTAAAGCAACACCTAGAAACACCTTGCTTTTGTAAAGAAACTTCCACAGAAAAACGGCAATTTCGTTTTGGCACTGCGAAAGCGGCTCTTTTGCAACGCAAAACCTACGCTTTTACCGTGCAAAACAGCCGCTTTTGGAATGCAAAACAATAGGTTTTGCAATGTGTTGAGAACAAGCAAGTTAGGCGATAGTTATTCTTCTAAAAAATCTTTACACTTTTAAAGGCTCATTAATTGTTAATGGAATATTTGCAATATTAATTGAAAAACTCCTTAATAATTTGGCAGTTGGTGTAATAAATGTTACCTTTGCGACTCATTGGCAAATGAAATTAAAAGAATGGTAAATAGAAGATGGTTTCAGCCTTATCTTTTCGCAGATACAGGATTGAATATAGTGTGTAGGGAAACCTTTCACACCATTTTCTATAAAAAATGGAAATAAAAACTCATTAATTAATTAAAACTCAATTAAAATGAAGAAATCATTTAACATCAAGAAGGTTTATTCCAAGCCTTGTGCAGAAATTGTAAATACAAGAATGGAATGCCCGATATTGGCGGGTTCTTCTATGAATGGCAATGCCGGTGAAGCTGGAGACGATGGACCACCGCTGACCTCAAAAGAAGGCCAATTCTTTGAAGAAGACTTCTTACCCGAAGGCAAGAAAAAGTAAAATGAAATAAGGAAGAAGCAAATGAAACATTTATGGTCTTTAGCTCTCGTTGTGGGGCTGTTTGCATTTACAGGCTGTTCCAATGAAAACGAAGAAGTCGTAGAGCAGCAACATTATGGACAGACGAGAGGTGCGGATGAAAAAGCCACAGCGTTTATCTCAGACGACAACGCTGTTACTTCCGATGCTGCAACTCGTACAGTAGGTGTCTATACAGGTTCTTCTATAAAGTTTTATTGGACTTCGGGAGATAAGCTGTGGATAAAAGAATCAACACTCAAGCAGAGTGTCAAAGACGACATTGATGAGCGTATTGCTGCCAATGGGAATGGCAGGGCAGAAATGGCAAAGTTCTATTTCCAAGGTGTATATACCAACCCTACTTATCTCCTCCGATATACAGGCAATGGAAATGATTCGGGCGACAAGGTTACCATCAAGGCTTCGCAGAGTCAGGTCAGTCCTAATAATGCAAGACATCTTGGCACCGACGGCGATTGCGGAACGGCTACGGCACATCGCCAAGCAAATGGAACGTATTTGTTTTCAGTCAATCACAAGGCTGCCTATATCACCTTTGCCCCTTACTATAGCAAGGAGAAACTTGACAATTCTGTAAGTATAACGAACATCAGGGTAACAGCCAATGAGAATCTTGCAGGAACTTATGCCTTTGACGATAATGGCATACAGGCATCAACTGTTTACAATCCTTCTAAAAGCGTAACCCTGGCACTGAATAACACTTTCAAAGTTCCCCACGTTTCAGATTATACGATGAATGGTGCCATTATGGTGGTTGCCCCAGGAACTTACACGAACTTTACAATAGAGTACACCCTGTCTGATTCAAGAACAGGTGTTTCAGGGACAATTTCAAAAACATACAACAGTCTAACCCTCGATGCAGGGAAGAATAAAGTAGTGAAGTATGACTTTGCCATGAACCGATATCCAATGGAATACTATATGTGGGACCCTGGCAAGCACTATTGGAAAGGCTACACAGGAACACTTCCTATTACCGACAACGAAAAAGCTTCATTCCCAGCTCAAGGTACTAACCGTTATTTCAACGGAAATGGCGTGAATCTTTATGCTGTCAATGCCTGCAGGATATGCCCGAATGCCAACGAGGCAACGCTGTATGCCTTCAGAGGCGACCCACACTGGGACGGAAAGACCCTCTGGGTTATGAACCACCATCTCTATATTGGCGGTATGTGGTTTAAGAAACTGCAATATATCGAAGGAGGCTACGCTTCGCCTGTAACAAGATATCCTGACGGACATGACTATCGTCAGAATTCAGAATGGAGAAACTGGGACGAGCTTACTCCTGCTAAGTATCACGACAGATGGATAAACCGACCAGCACAAGGCAAGCCAAATGATACCAGCAAGTATTTCTTCCTTCCCGCTATGGGCTATCTTGACAACCATAACTCAGAAGGACAACTCAAGATAGGAGCTTATGGTACCTACTTTGGCTTTTACAATGGCTACAACGGTGCCTACTGGACGTCTACATCTGTAAGAAAAACAAATACCTCTCTACAAGCGGTATCATTGCATTTCTCTCATTCGGAAGTGGGCTTGGAGGTTGACGACCGTAAATGGGCATATCCAATCTTCAGGATACAGTAAATGGTAAAGGCTTGCCCTACTCTATGATAATATAAGAGCGGTATAGCCTTTTCACACTGCGGTAGAACGACACATCTTATATTAAGAGGCGAAAAGCCTGTTAGTATAAGGTGTGTTACCATAAAGGATAACGCTTTGTGGAACTTCTTGAATTCCACAAGAAACATTTAAGAAAGTAATAGAGGCTTTATCACCTTGATAAATAATGATAAGAAAGATTAAAACAAAGTAAGAAAAAAGAGTATATGAAAATGAAGCATTTATGGTCTTTAGCTCTCGTGGGGCTATTTGCATTTACAAGCTGCTCGAATGAAAACGAAGTAATTGAACAGCAGCAACAAGATGAGCAAACGACTGAGAATATAACAGCGTTTGTTTCAGACGACACCTCTGCTGATTCTAAAGCAGCCACTCGCACAATGGGTGTCTATACAGGTTCTTCGATAAAGTTCTATTGGACTTCGGGCGACAAGCTTTGGATAAAGAGTTCAACACTCAAGCAGAGTGTCAAAGACGACATTGCAGAGCGTATCGCTGTCAATGGAAATGGTAGGACGGATATGGCAAAGTTCTATTTCCAGGGTATATATTCAGACCCTACTTACCTCTTGCGATATACGGGTAATGGAAACAACTTGAGCGACAAGGTTACCATTAAGACTTCACAAAGTCAGCAGGCTCCCAATGATGCAAGACATCTCGGTACCGACGGCGACTGCGGAACGGCTACTGCACATCGCCAAGGGGACGGTTCATACAAGTTTATGCTCGACCATAAGGCTGCCTATCTTACCTTTGCTCCTTACGACGATAAAGGTCAATATGCCAGTACCGTGAGCATAAAGCAAATCAAGGTAACAGCCAACGAGAATCTTGCTGGAACCTACGTCTTTGACGACAATGGTATACAGACATCATCTGTAACCAATCCTTCTAAAGGCGTAACATTAACGCTGAACGAAAATTTTAAAATTTATCAATCTTCCGATTATAAGAAGAATGGCGCCATTATGGTGGTTGCTCCCGGAACTTACACGAACTTTACGATAGAGTACACCCTTTGTGATTCCAAGACTGGTGTTTCGGGAACAGTTTCAAAGACATACAACAGCGTAACCCTTAATGCAGGGAAGAACAAAGTCGTAAAGTATAACTTTGCTTTGACTCGATATGCAATGGAGTATTATATGTGGGACGCTATCAAGCACTATTGGAATGGCTACAATGGAACACTTCCTGTTATTAATGGCGAACGAGCTTCATTCCCTGCTGAAGGTACTGACCGTTATTTCAATAGTCAAACCTCAAACCTTTATGCAGCAGTCAATGCCTGCAGGATATGCCCGAATGCAAACGAAGCAACTCTTTATGTTTTCAGAGGCGACCCACATTGGGACGGAAAGACCCTCTGGGTTATGAACAAACATCTCTATATTGGTGGTGTATGGTTTAAGAAACTGCAATATATTGACAGTGGTTATACTTCTCCTGTAACACAATATCCCGACCATAAGGATTATCGTGATAATTCACACTGGAAAAATTGGGACGAAGGAAACACTGCTGCTTATCACAATGAATGGAGAAAAACCCCAACACAAGGCAAACCAAATGATACCAGCAAGTATTTCTACCTTCCAGCTATGGGCTATCTTGAAAACCCTTTTGCAGACGGAAGACTCAAGATAGGAGTTTATGGTACCCATTTTGCATTTGCGAGTAGCTATTGCGGTGCCTACTGGACATCTACAGCCGTACGCTTGACAAATACCTCTTTACAAGCATTAGTGTTGCATATCGCCCCCTCGGAGGTTGGGTTGGAAATTGACGAACGTCGATGGGGATATCCTATTTTTAAGGTACAGTAAGGCTGTCAAGGCTTACCTTTCTCTATGATATAAGAGAGCGATATAGCCTTTTCACACGATGACATAAGGACACATCTTATATTAAGGGGCGAAAAGCCTGTTAATATAAGGTGTGTTGCCATAAAGGATAACGCTTTGTGGAACTTCTTGAATTCCACAAGAAACATTTAAGAAAGTAATAGAGGCTTTATCACCTTGATAAATAATGATAAGAAAGATTAAAACAAAGTAAGAAAAAAGAGTATATGAAAATGAAGCATTTATGGTCTTTAGCTCTCGTGGGGCTATTTGCATTTACAAGCTGCTCGAATGAAAACGAAGTAATTGAACAGCAGCAACAAGATGAGCAAACGACTGAGAATATAACAGCGTTTGTTTCAGACGACACCTCTGCTAATTCTAAAACAGCCACTCGCACAATGGGCGTCTATACGGGTTCTTCGATAAAGTTCTATTGGACTTCGGGCGACAAGCTTTGGATAAAAAGTTCAACACTCAAGCAGAGTTTCAAAGACGACATTGCAGAGCGTATCGCTGTCAACGGAAATGGCAGGACAGATATGGCAAAGTTCTATTTCCAGGGTATATATTCAGACCCTACTTATCTCTTGCGATATACAGGCAATGGAAACAATTTGAGCGACAAGGTTACCATTAAGACTTCACAAAGTCAGCAGACTCCCAATGATGCAAGACATCTCGGCACCGACGGCGATTGCGGAACGGCTACTGCATATCGCCAAGGGGACGGCTCATACATGTTTATGCTTGACCACAAGGCTGCCTACCTTTCATTCATACCTTATTACAGTAGGCATCTTGACCCAACTTTTACACCAGGATTCGCATCAAGTGTAAAAGTTACTCAGGTTAAGGTCAGTGCTGACCAGTCTCTCTGTGGTACCTATGAATTCGATGATACTGGCATCAAACTAACCACAGCCACCTCTACGTCTAAAAGCGTAACGCTCACACTCAACGGAGGTGGTACCAATAGTTTCCCTATCCCTACCGCAGCAGACTATCGTGTAAATGCCGCTACCATGGTTATTGCTCCAGGCTCATACACCAACTTCACTGTGGAATACACCCTGCACGACCAGAAAACAAACGTTACTGGTACAGTGAAGAAAAACTATGGCAACATTACTTGCCATGTGGGAAAGAACAAGAAGATAGCTCCCGACCTCGATGTAGCGGATTACAGCAACACGAAGTGGACAATGTGGGATGCAAAGCAAAGCTACTGGCAAGGATATGAAGGAACACAAGCCAGAGTAGATGGAGAAACGGGTACAAACTACCCTACACTATCGAGCGATCCTCGCTGGCACAGCACTTCGTCTTCCGAAGCTACCAACCTTTGTGCCCATTGTCCAAATGCCAACGAAATGTGTTGGTACATATCCAACGGAGATGCACACTGGGATGAAACGAAGATATGGACTGTTTGGGGACATCTCTACCATGGCGGTATGTGGTTCCTCAAGAAGGCTTATATTAGCAGTTTCAATTCAGCAAAATGGTGGGATCAAAGGGACTGGCGTGTAACAAATGGTATGGGGCAACAACTTAACATGTCCGAACGCATCACGATAACACCTATCGCCGTTTCCGAACAGCACAAGTATTTTTATCTTCCTGCCATTGAAAATATGGACAGAGGCAATTGGGCTCCAGTGGGACAATATGGAACCTATTGGACGTCCACACCTGTAAAGGGAGATAATGGCTTTGCTTATTCCTTGGTTTTCGCCAAGAATTTATTGATAGTGCAACCAAGATGGCGATTTGAAGGCGACGTGTTCAGAGCATTTGAATAATGTTTGCAGAACTTACATTATTTAGATACATATAATAAGTATAAAACATAACAAGTAGCTTTTGTAGGAGTACGATAGATGAGAAAGAAAACATCTTCGTACTCCTACAATTGTTTAAAAACAGCATATTGCATTCCTGTAAGTTATATAGTTACTCGGTCATTGTTTTAAATGTTTTTACGGCATCACCCGATTTACAAATCTCACTTCATAATAGGAAAGCAGATTAAGCAGGAAATCTCACAGATATATTCAGCAAGTCCCTGATGAAATAGTAAGAGCTTTTCAGTTTAATCTTGTAAAGATAATTCCGTTAAAAAGTAACAATTGTGCTTTTACCCTGCAAAACCTACGCTTTTGGAATGCAAAACAATAGGTTTTGTAAAGCGGTGGTAATAAGGTGGTTATGCGATAGTTATGCTTGTGAAAAATATTTACAGAATAATTCGATGTTTTTAAGGGAGTATTGAGGTTTTCTACTCTTCGAAATGGTGGGCTATGCTGTCCATAAATGGGGTGAGCTCGCGGGTGTAGGACACGTTGTGCCAATCGCGGGCGGTAAGGGAATAGGCTACGATGAGGCGGCGTTTGGCACGCGACATAGCGACGTAGAACTTGCGGGCATCTTCTTGGTTCTGCTTTTCGGTGGTGTTGCGCTTGTTCGGATAGCGTTCGGCGGCGGCATCGAAGACGATGACGTTGTCGAATTCGAGTCCCTTTGCCTTGTGTACGGTGGTAACGTAGACACGCTCGTCAAGACTCTTGCTGTTGCAGAAGTCGCTCTCTTTCATCGTGCTGATTTCCAGCATATAGCGGTTAATCTGTTCAATAAGTGCATTAGGTATGCTTTCATCGGTAAGTAAGTCGAGTTCCAAGTAACGCAGGAAGTAGGGCAGACGGTCTATTTCGCCGATTAATCCTTGCGCAATCAACTCGTTGTAGGTGTTCTTCACCTCTTCGACGAGGGCTTTTTGGTTGCCCGCTTTCAGTTCGTAGCAATGCGAAAGTGCGGTGTTGAAGAGTGGTGCGTAGGCTGCACGGAAGCGTTGAATGTAGGGAACGACCTGCTTGTGTGCCATAAAGGCGGCTTGCAGGGGCTGCTGCCGTGTGGCTTTGTCGGCGCAAAGGCGTACAAGCGAGATGGTTGCGGCAACGTCGTCGATGGCTTGGTGCGAGTTGATGCCTGCGAGTTGGAAGTGTTCTAAAAGCGTTTCCAACTTGTAAGACGGCAACCCAGGTGCCAAAAGGCGTATGAGTTTGAGCGAGTCGAAGCAAGGGTTGGTGTGGTTTTTCATACTGTCGGCAGGCGTGTATCGGCGCATATTGTAGTCTAAAATGTTGCTGTCGTAGGCAACGTTGTGCCCCAAGAGAGCCGCGTCGCCCACGTATTGCCAGAACCGATGTAGGGCTTCGGCAGGCGAAAGCAGCTGTCCGCTGTGCATCTTCTCGTGGTAAATGGAATACATTGGGTTGTCTTTCTCACCGAGTTTGGGCAGAATGGGCTTGTCGGTGCGTATGTAGAGGTCGAGCGGTTCGCCCACAATCTCGCCCTTGTGCAGTCGTATGGCTGCTATTTCGATGATGTCGTCGGCGAATACATTCAGCCCCGTGGTTTCCGTATCGAACACTACGATGTCGCCATCGTTGTAGTTTTGTAGGAAGTCGGCGGTGTAGTTGCTGTCTTTATACAGCAGGAAGTCGGTTGGCGAGAGCGACAGTTGGCGCAGTTTGTGCACAAAACGGCGGGCAAGACCTTTGGAATCGAACACCTTCAGCCCTTTCAGCAGGAGCGACCATGCAAGTATGTTCTGCTCGTTGTTCAGCACAGCGATGTGGGCGATAAGTGTTTTCATGGCAGGCGTGTCGAAAAGGTCGCGCCCCGACACCTTCAAGTGGTTCACACCGTGGCGTTCCAAGGCTCTGCTAACCTTGTCGGCGTCGGCATTGGCGTTTACAATGACTGCCGTTGTCGCTGTTGAATCTTGCTGAAGCAGGCGTGCCGATGTTGCTGCGACGGCATCGGTTTCTTCTTCCACCGTATTGCTTGTCAGCACCACGAGGTCGCCTTGCTGGGCTTTAGCGTCATTGTCGGTGAGTGGCAGCAGCTCGCGGTCAATGTGCAGCTGGTGTTCGGCATAGTCGTTGAACACGTCCAAGAGGTATTTTGGCGAACGGTGGTTCTGCAGCAGGTGGTGAATGTTGCCTTTGCAGCGTGTTTTCAGCAGGCTCAGCATTTCTATTTTTGCACCCATAAACGAGAAAATGGCTTGCTGTTCGTCGCCGAGATACATCACCATAGGGTCATCGTCAGCCACCAATAGGTCGATAATGGCGAGCTGCATGGCGTTCAAATCCTGCACCTCGTCTACCTGAATCCACTTGTATTTGCGATGTGTGGCACCTGCCCTGTATATATTATAGGTGTAGAGCAGCAGGTCTTCGAAGTCCAGCATTGCGTGTTCCTCCTTGTATTCGGCAAAGAGTTTGGCGTAGTGCATTTTGGTTACGAGTGCCCGAATGCTTTCCGCCATCTGTCGGTTGATGTACGGCGAGTCGGCTTCGTCGGCATACTGCATTGCGTTGTCGTATATTTCCAGCACCGTTTGCTCGTTGTAGGGCTTGCCCTGCGAGTGGCAAATGTGCTTGATGGCTTCTCGGTCGTTGTCGGTAAGGCACTCGGGGTGAAGGAAATACTTCCATTCGTGGCGATGCTCCATTTGGAACATAAGGTGCGAAAAAAGAATTATCTGCTTGTATTCCTGCTGCCTTTTGTAGTTGTTCATTACGGCGTCTTCGCCCTCTTGCCTGTATTCGGCAATGATGCTGATGGCTTCTTCGTCGTCGATGATGGACGTGTCGGCAGATACTTTCCCTTCTTCAAACAAGAATTTGGAGCAGAAATGGTGCACGTTTCCTACTTGCAGACTGCTTGTGTCGTCGTCTTTCATCACCGTGCGAATACGGTTCAGCATTTCGCGTGCTGCACGGTTGGTAAACGTAAGGCACAGCATGTCAGCGTATTCCAATCCCTGCTGTCGTGCGTGGCGTATGCGTTGGGCAAGAATATGAGTCTTTCCGCACCCTGGCGATGCCAAAACAAGGTGGTGTCCGTGCTGTGCGTTTACTACTTTCCGCTGACTTTCGTCGAGTAAGTCGTATGTTTCCATTTCTTTCATAGCCTGTTTGTGGGTTATGCAGACAAAAGTACGAAAAAGAAAAGAGATAGCCGAACAATGGTGGGAAAAAGTGTTTGGGGTGGGAGAGCGGTTACGCAACGAAGGCAAGCATCGCCTTGTAGAAGCATGATGCTGCACGTTCCTAACGCCAAATTCGGTTGCTTTATCGGTGGAAAGGTGCGACAAATCGCAGCAATAAAAGTGTAAATATTTTTTACAAGCATAAGTGTTGTATAACTGTCTTGTTATCAACGCTTTGCGAAACCTATTGTTTTGCATTCCAAAAGCGTAGGTTTTGCACGGTAAAAGCGGCTGTTTTGCATCGCAAAACCTACGCTTTCGCAACGTCAAATCGAAATTAGCGTTTTTCTTTGAAATAATCTTTACAAAAGCAAAGTGGTTTTTCAATTTTAAACTAGAAGCCCTAGTGAATTATAGAAGAAATAGAACTTACTATAAATACCCTCTAAGACACAGCCTTCGCCCCATCTATACGAAAAGCGTTATACCGCTATATAAAACGCTGCAATCTAAAGTTTGGCAAGGCAAATACAAACTGTGTGTTATCGTACACAGCTATAAAGTGAGAAAAAAGTATCGAAAAGATTTGGTACAACGAATATTTCTGCATACCTTTGCTCCCGTTATCCTGAAAACAATCTTTTTTACCTTAAATTCACTAATACCTATTGAAGATTTGGAGCGGTAGCCTGAGAGGGGTCATCGCTTTTTTTTGCCCCATATTAAACATCGTCTATACACTAGACATACACCCCCGCAAGGCATTCCACGTGCCAGTCCATAAGCGTAAGGGTGCAATCTATGATATTTCTAACACCAATATATAATAAGGTGAAAGCTACCAATAAAGACAACTTCTTCGGTGTGGGAATGTAATAAAGCATACCTAAATATTGTTCTATCGCACAAAAAATAAAAAATATTACAAAATATTTTGAATTGCGAAATAAAGATGTTATATTTGCAAATATAAAACATAAAAGCTAACAATATATAAGCATAGTAACATTAACGAATGAAATGCCCACGTTTCCGACACGGCGTTGCTCCTCTAAAAAGGAGTTTCAATAGGGAAACACTACCAATATGAAACCAAACCTACTCAAGAACGTGTATGCGACCATAGCTGCACTGTTCGTTGCAATGTTTGCACTGCCTACCACAGCACAGGCACAAGGTACGGCAAGAATTATTCTTGAGGCACACAATGTATGGCAAGATGGCAGTGGTTATCAGATGTTGCTCGATGCCGACCATAATCTCTACGGCAGCAAGATTCCTGATAAAGGTCCGTTATGGGACAATGACAATCCACCAGCTGACCTTTATGACGGTTTCGAATACAAGATTCCAACCAATGCCGACCCTTCTACAAAACCCAAGTATATGGTTGTAGGCGGCGAAGCGTACATAGACATTCCTGCTGGAGTGTACGATTTCTGTATCGCAGCACCAGAGGCGGATAAGACAATATGGATTGCAGGCGATGCAGACGGTCCTACAAGAGCCGACGATTACAGGTTCGAGGCTGGCAAAACCTACCGCTTTGCAATGTATATACCAGAAGGTAGCACCAACGATGGTGCAAAGCTGACGATTACAGGAAACGGCTCTGAGACTACCTATGCACTTACAATTGCGGGCACACAGGTAACTTCTGCTAACTGCAACAACCTTTCTGTGATTCCCGGTGTAACAGGAACGGTGAACTACAACCCAGATACGAAGGTTCTTACATTGCAGAATGCTAAGATGGAATTGGACAAAACGGAGGAACACGCCATTTATTCTGAAATCACAGGATTGATTATAAAGGTTGTAGGCACCAACGAGTTGGATACAAAGAATGCAACTATCAGCTTCAGAAATCCTCTTACCATAACAGGCGGTGGACTGCTAAAGTTGGATAGCGATATGGACTGTGCTATCTATGCAAATGGAACCGACCTTACCATCGACAACTGTACGGTGGACGCTGAGAGCGATGTGTATGGCATTGCAGGATACGATGGTACGAAAGAGAAGCTTACCATAAGAAATGCTACGGTAATGGCAGAAGGAAAACAGAGTGGGTCTATCTGCGACTTCGCCACACTTTCGCTGATAGGTTGTAACCTTACTCAACCAGTGGGAGCAATATTCGACACATCATTGCACTGTGTAGCACTCAACGGAACGAAAGTAACAACTAAAGTTGTGATTACGAAAGACCCAACTGCTATCGAAGCAGCGACTGCCGACAATGCAGCAGGTGCACGTGAGATTTACACTCTTAGCGGCGTACGCCAGTCTGGCAAACTGAAAGACTTGCCAAAGGGCGTTTACATCGTGAACGGAAAGAAGGTTGTAAAGCAGTAGAATAAGGTTTGCAGGACTGCAAAACGCCGTATTCCTGCCACCTTATATACTAAATATTACATACTTAAAAGAATGGTAGGAGTACGAATAAATCGTGCTCCTACTTTTTTATGTGCCTGTTAAACTCCACTATGAATGCCGTTTGGCAGGGTGAAAGGATAGATTAACTACATACCTGCAAGTGGCTACGGATTCCCTTAAATTTCTTTTGGAATTTAGTCTATAAGCCTAAATCGCTTCTTGGGACTTATCGTTTTATTTTGCTAACGATAGAAAGGCAATTTTATAGAAGTTCAAGGTTTCTTCTTTGTTTTTTAAAAGTTGCTGTTATATATTTCAAGATTTAATTCAAGTTGGATAGCTTTTTGCTGTATAGCAGGTTCTTTAAGGTCAAAGTTGAAAACCAATGCTTCAATCATTGCATGCCGATTCTCTATACGACCTCCACCATGATAAAAATGTTCTTTCGTTTTAATATTAAAGTTATTCCAAAATCTATTCATCATATCATTGGTTCTGAATTCGTTGTGATACCATGTAGATAGTATGAAGTGTGCTGGAGTATTATTGAGGGCATTGAATAATGCTTCTTCATCTTCCTCTGTCCAACCATTATAGTAATCCACGTATCGTCCGAAATAGGGCGGGTCGCAGTAAATAATGTCGCCAGCTTGTGCTCGCTTAATAGTGTCTATGAAATTATGATTAGTAAATTCCCAATGATGGCGATAGATAACGTTCCGAGCAGAGGCAATTTGATTGCAGATCTTAGTGATATATGCTGGTGCAAAACGATTTGGTTTCTTACAGAAAGGTATATTCCAATGCCCCTTCTTATTAAAACGCATCATGCCATTAAAGCCTGCTCTTGACAAAAAGATGAAATCAAAAGGATCATGTTCTTTATTAAAACGGTCTTTTACAAGTCTATAATGTGCATAGCCATTATCGTCAGCATGTGCCAAGAGATCGCCCTCATGGGCAAGATAGTCCCGCATACTCTGCGGAGTTACTTTTCCTTTTAGCATAGCATTATAAAAGTTAATGATATGTGGATTACTATCTCCCACTATTCTTTTACCCTCAACAGGTGTATTAAGTCCTACTACACCTGTTCCAAAGAAAGGTTCAATCCAATTGGTATTGGTTAAATCTAATCCCGATTGGCGTATCGTTTCATTTATCCAAGGTACAAGTTTTGTTTTTATTCCTTGCGATTTTATAGGAGGTATTAATACTGACATATTTATTTATGTTGTTTTTATCTGCTATTTGAGAATTTTAATACGTTAGTTATCTTTTAGCATTTTTGCCAGCTTAACTAAATGTTGAAGAAGTTTAACTTATAGTTTGTTTGTATTTTCTGCTGTATTTATCTCCATTTTTTCTGCTAGTTTCTTTTGCTGGGCTAAGTATTCCTTATAGGTTTTAAGATTATTATAACGAGGATCACCTATCTTTGCTGTACTTGCATCAACCTTATTGAAGTAATTTTTCCAATAGTCATCGAAAACTTCTTCTCCCAATTTTGCAAATGGTCCTTCTCCATTAAGAAGTTTCTTAATAGATGTAATACCGCCAATATTTCGAGTATTTCCACTTCCAGGAATGTCGTTGGCTATCTTCCATTTTGGCTGAACGAAAAATATAAACTCCTTGATAACAGAATCAATAGCAGATAATTCATTCACTGTGTACACGTCTTTTTCGTTAACATCAGTAGCACTCTGCTTGTAAAGTATTCCTAAAACAGTGTGAGAACAGTATGAGTTATATGTATAGTCCATATTCTTTATTTTATCTCTTTCTCTAAAATAGCCCCAATACGAACCAAGTGTTAGTCCGTTTACCGAGTCGCCATCATAATAGCTCGACTTAAAATCTACTGCAAATAAATTTCCTTCGCTGTCTTTAAAAGTAAGATCAGGATAGAAATTCTGTTTTGAAGGCAATTCTAACTTCATATCATGGTCATGCGCAAACTTATTCAATTTAGGAATAAGCAATATTTCTATAATTTTTGAAACAACTTTGGTGTCATTCGTGATAGTATAAACATTCTTATTAATGTCTATAAACCCTTTAACTATCCAGTCTTTCTCGTTAGTTTCTAGAAAGGAGTTGTATGTTTGAACCTCTTTTGTTAAGAGATTGAAGAATTCTTCCTTTGTCATAATACTATAATAGATTTGATATTACTGATTTTTTTTATGCATATTCAGAACCTTAGCAGTATTAACTAAGGTTCTGAATTTAGAGTTACACAGATACAAGTCCTGTTTTTTCTATCTATTTCTCTTATTATTTAAACTTCATACCTAAGTGTTTCATAATGAAACCGTAGATGTCGGCTTGTTCTTCCAACTGTTTTGCCAATGGTTTGCCGCTGCCGTGTCCTGCCTTGCTGTCGATACGAATGAGGACGGGAGCTGTGCCAGCCTGACAGTCTTGCAAGGTTGCTGCGAATTTGAACGAGTGTGCGGGCACCACACGGTCGTCGTGGTCGGCTGTTGTTACGAGTGTTGCAGGGTAGCTGACGCCTTTCTTCAGGTTGTGCAGGGGCGAATAAGAGTACAGATATTCGAACATTTCCCTGCTGTCTTCGCTTGTGCCGTAGTCGGGAGCCCAGTTCCAGCCGATGGTAAACTTATGATAGCGAAGCATATCCATTACGCCGACTTGCGGAATGCAGACTTTGAAGAGGTCGGGGCGTTGCGTCATACAAGCACCAACGAGGAGTCCGCCGTTGCTGCCGCCCATAATGGCGATGTGGTCTTTGCTTGTGAAGTTGTTCGTAATGAGCCATTCGGCAGACGAAATAAAGTCGTCGAACACGTTTTGCTTCTGCATTTTTGTGCCTGCAACGTGCCATTCTTCGCCATATTCGCTACCGCCACGCAGATTTACTTGTGCGTAGATACCGCCATTTTCGAGGAATGGTATGCGCATTGATGAGAAACTTGGAGGCAACGATACGTTGAAACCACCGTAACCATAGATGAGCACGGGGTTCTTGCCGTTTCGCTTCAAGTCCTTCTTGTAGGTCAGGAACATCGGAACACGTGTTCCGTCCTTGCTGGTAACGAACACTTGCTGCGTGGTATATTTGTCGAGGTCGAACTTAATCTTCGGTGCAGTGTAGACGGTGCTCTTGTTTTCGGCAATGTCGTACTGATAAATGGTGCCTGGAACGGTGAACGAAGAGAAGCTGTAGAAACATTCTTTCTGTCCACGCTTGCTGTTTACGTAAGCACGTCCTACGGTAGGAAGCGTTATTTCGTTGAGTTCCTTGCCGTCAATCGAGTAGACATAGAGGTGTGTGGAAGCGTCTTGGCTGTAAGTAAGTATGAGTTTGTCGTCGGCAAACTGTACGTCTTCGAGCACGCTCTTGCTTTCGGCGATGAGCTCTTTCCAGTCTTTAAAGCCTGGCTTGTGTATGTTGGCAACCATTACACGGCCACGTGGCGCACCGTCGTTGGTGAGCAAATAGATGTTGTCGCCGATGGTTTCGATGGGGCTGTACTGCAAATCCATATTAGAAGTCATCTGTATGAACTGCGAGTTTGGCACGCGAAGGTCGCGCACGTATAGGTTCATACCCGAGCCTGCACCGCTCTCATTGAGGAACATCATGGTTTCGTCCTCGTTCAGCGACACTGAGTAGAAGCGCAGCGGGTGGGCTGGATTCTGATAGAACAATACGTCGTCGCTCTGTTTCGTGCCTATCTTGTGGTAGTAAACTTTGTGTACTTCGTTCTTTGAACTGAACTCCTTGCCCTTTTCGGGAGCATCGTAGGCACTGTAAAAGAAGCCGTTGCCGCACCATTGCGCACCGCCAAACTTCGCCCATTCTATATGGTCGGACAGCAGTTCGCCCGTTGCAACGTCCTTCACGTATATTTCCTGCCAGTCGCTGCCACTGCGCGAGATAACGTAAGCCATATATCTGCCGTCTTTAGAGAAGCTCGTGCTCTGCAGTGCCACAGTGCCGTCGTCGCTCAGCTTGTTAGGGTCGAGAAACTCGTTGAGCTGTCCTCCCAACTCGTCCATTTGGTAAAGAACACTCTGGTTTTGCAGTCCGTTGTTCTTATACACATACCATTTGCCGTTCTTGTTGAACGGTGTGCCCACCTTTTCAAAGTCTGCCACCTCCTTCAGGCGTTTCAAGAGCTTGGCACGGAAGGGTATTTTCTCCAAATAAGCGTTGGTTACTTTGTTTTCAGCCTCTACCCACGCCATGGTTTCTTGGCTTCGGTCGGCTTCCAAAGGGCGGTAAGGGTCGGGCACTTTCACACCGAAGTATGTGTCCACAGTGCCGTCTTTCGGTGCCTTCGGATAGGCAATGTTTTGTGCTGTCATTGTTGTTGCTGTCAGCGTGAGTGCCGACAATGCGATAAACTTTCTCATTCTGTTGTTAGGTTTATGTTATTCCAATATTTTATTTGCCACAAAGATACTAATATTTTTTGTATTTCTAAATTCACAACAAGTATTATTATGCAGATAATTTTCGTCCTTTTGATTTTCCGTTTGACTTGCTCGATATTGTAAAGATAATTCCGTTAAAAAGTGGCAATTGCGTTTTGGCATTGCGAAAGCGGCTGTTTTGCATCGCAAAACAGCCGCTTTTACCTTGTAAAA